>ERZ1027221.628-NODE-628-length-23099-cov-7.429049_pt1 | contig 23099 bp, 26 predicted proteins | sample MGYA00519267_ERZ1027221 | MGnify/ENA primary metagenome ERZ1027221 (study PRJEB26926, sample SAMN06164533) | human gut metagenome | biome: ENVO:00009003; feature: ENVO:2100002; material: ENVO:00002003 | host: Homo sapiens | place: USA | collected 2012 ...
GGACTATTTGAAGATATGTCATTTTCGTTTTCTAAAGTATTACAAATTTACAAATAAAAAATTAGGTAAAAAAAACGAATGGCATACATTCCTTAAATAATGGCTCTATGGTGATGCCAGTTCTGAAATGGCTGTAACTACCTCCACATATATAAAACAGGACGATAATACGCACGATAAGGTACAGGTACTTATATATAAATACCCCTCCCCTCATCTTTAAAGACTAAGGTATATATAGAGTTAAATCTCATAGGTTTATGAATTGAAAGTTATGCAAACACAAGTCGAGTACCCTTTAACGCCCTCCTAGAGTACTTGAAGAAAAATGAAATATCTATTTCTTCATTCCATCAATTTATAAACCATTTAAAAATTAATTAGTTATGAGAAATTTAGTAATTGGCAATTTGCCACAGAACAGAAGAACATTGAATTTGGGTGAGTATGCGGAAGATGCAACTTTAGTAATGGAAGAACAGCCCACAAGGGAAAAGAGACCTTTGTTCATTGAAGCCAATACTATGGAGGCTACTTTGGAACATCTAAAGAGTGACTGTATCATTCCTGTATTCGCCAAAGATAATGAAGCTACATTATCACATGTTTCATTCATTGAAACGGTGCAAGACGCTGCAAGGACATTCTTTCAAGGTGAACAGATTGAACTACCTGATATTAGGGTATCTCATGTTATTAAAGGAAGAATACCCGAAGCAATTCACAAGCCTGCCAATCAATTATTAGAGAGTGACAAGACTATCTATTATGAAAGATGTGCTTTTGTGATTGAAATTCCTACTATTTACGAGACAGTGAACGGTAATAAGTTAACTCTTACAATAGGTGGAGTTAGAGCTTATAACCATACGAACTTATATAGTAAGAAGACCGCAGAGCGTTTCAAGGTATTCATAGGCTTTACCTGTAAAGTGTGTACGAACTTATGTGTATCAACAGACGGTTATCTTTCATGTTTGGAAGTAACCAATACCAATGAGTTATACCGTGCCGTATTAGAAATGTTCCATAGGTATAACCCAGCCAAGCACATACATTTAATGCAGTCTTTTGGTAATACCTGTATGACAGAACATCAATTCTGCCAACTATTAGGTAAAATGCGGCTTTATCAATCATTGCCACAAGGTTTTCAAAAGTCACTGCCTCGTATGTTACTGACAGATACACAGATAAACAGTGTTGCTAAAGCATATATAAGTGATGATAACTTTGGCAGCTTTGGCAATGAATTATCAATGTGGAAATTCTATAATTTACTCACAGGTGCTAACAAGAACAGCTATATAGACAGTTTCCTCGACAGGTCACTAAATGCCACAGAAATGGCAATTGGTATAAATGCGGCTTTGCATGGAGACGAAAAATATAGATGGTTTATTGATTGATTGTGATGGAGAATATTCTTAAAAGGAGTATTCTCCTTTTTATTAATCACTTAAAAACAACGAAGATGTTCTTTATAAAATTTTTAGTTTGGCTATTCTTTGTAATAGTCACTATGTTTATTGGTTGTGTTCCGCTTTTTGCAATTGTGCTTTTACTGCCATTGCTAAAAGACATGGAAAACAAGTAAACTGAATAGTTATCAAAAAGAAGTTGTGTTCAAATAAATCTATATAAGTGGTTTGAACACGCTTCTTTCTGTTATCACTTTAATCAAAGAATAAGATGGAAACAAAAGCGGTAATTTATGCCCGTGTCTCGTCAAATAATGACAGACAGGACACAACAAGACAGATAGAGGATTTAAAGAAGTATGCCATTTCCAAGAATATAGAAATCATTAATATATTTGAGGAACATATCAGTGGTGCAAAGAAGAATGAGGAAAGGCAAGTTCTAACTGACTGTTTGGAGTATTGCACTCAACATTCAGTCAATTACTTATTGCTATCTGAACTCTCACGCTTGGGAAGAAGTACTTTACAGGTGCTTCGCTCTTTAGAAATACTGCATGAGGCAAAGGTATCTGTATATATTCAGAATTTAGGGCTTTATACATTACAGACAGATGGCAAGGTCAACCCTATTGTTTCAGTACTCACAACTTTATTGGCAGAGATGGGAAACATAGAACGGTCAAACATACAATACCGCTTAAACAGTGGTAGGGCTAACTACATTGCCAAAGGTGGTAAATTGGGAAGAAAGAAAGGCAGTATTAAAACGGAAGACAGAAAGAAAGAGGAATACAGAGATACCATAGCTTTATTAAAGAAAGGCTATTCAATTAGGAATATTGCCAAACTGCAAGGTATTGGTATTTCCACAGTTCAACGGATAAAGAATCAATTTATAAAAACATGAGCTTTTAATAAACAATAGTTCTTGCCATTATAAACACTTTTCGTAACTTTGCAGCAATTTCAGAGGTCTAATGAGTTAGAACTGAAAGGACTTATTAGTTAACGAAGAGCGTTTAAGATATTATTCTATCGTGAAATCTGGACAATTTCATAACATTGGAATAATAGGCAAGAACGCTCACGTCAATGCTATATACCCACTTGTTTAGTGGATTATATAACGTTTGGCGTGGGCTATTGTTTATTACCAATGTTAGGGCAGTCCAGAGCCTCATGATAGTAATATTCGATAGTTCCCACGCTTTCTTATTGTATAACAGTCAGTAGGGAACACTGGCTACTAATACATATTTCAAAAAACACAGAAATTCTATCTCTGACGTCGCAATCAATTTTAACGGTGTGCAGCTTCATGTTGTGTTCCCCACATCTGTCTTATTTATTAATGCTATCCATTGGGAACATGGAAGCACAAATAGATTTATTCAAATGAAAACATTAAGATTTATTGGAATGGCAATTATTGCCGTAATTATGAGTGTGAACTTTATGGCTTGTGGTGATGATGATGAAGACGAGAAACAGTCTAATACAATAATTGGTACATGGCAAGTAACTGCGAGTACATACAATGAAGAAATAGGCGATACCTATACATTCTATTCAGATGGAAAAGGCTTACTTGAATGGGAAGATAATGATGGAAATGATTCAGGAACATTCAAATATAAAGTCAATTCTGATTATACCACTATTTCTATTGATTATGAAGATGGAGATGGCTATGAGGAAATGCGTATGAGCATTACAGATAATGCACTAATGCAATGGACTTATGCTGATGAAGAAGATTATAAAATGACATTGAAGCGCATTAAGTAATATCTGCATAGCATCATATATAAAGACAGCATTTGAAGCAATTCATTTGCTGTTTTTTTAATACAATAATTGTGTTGTCTAAAACAAATAAATTCATTATTTTTGCAATGAAAGGAGATTAGCTAATGAAACTCATTGAGAATAATATCCAAACAATTATTGACTTGTGCAAAAAGTATAAAGTGAATAAGTTATTTGTATTTGGCTCTATTCTGACTAATCGTTTCAATGATACAAGCGATGTAGACATGGTGGTCGATTTTGGCAAAGTAGATTTAATGGATTATGCTGATAATTACTTTGACCTCAAATCTTCCTTGCAAGATTTATTAGGTAGAGAAGTGGATTTATTGGAAGAGAAAGGCATCCGAAATCCTATTCTAAAAAAGAATATTGATAACACCAAGCAATTAGTCTATGGATGAATATATTGAAAAGCATTTGCTACCTAATGCCAAAGCAATCATCAATACCCGTAACAGAGTAATTCATGGATATGACAGTGTAACTACAGAATTCTTATGGAGCTTGATTATGAAACATATTCCAGTTCTTAAAAATGATGTGGAAAATATATTAACTAACAAATAAATTATTAACCACTCTTGACTTTAACCACAAAGTTCAACCAAGAGTTCAACCATAGAAGTTCTAAAGAAATCAAGAAGAAATAGATAGCTATCTAAGCGGCTGTAGCTTAGTTGGTAGCTTACGAAGGCGAAGCCTTTGGAAGCCGCAGAAGAGCATTAGCCTTCCAAGCTGAGGGTCGCGGGTTTGAGCCCCGTCTTCCGCTCTTAGAGAGAATCCTGATAGTCAAATAATTGGCTATCAGGATTTCTCTTTTTTTATAGTCCATAAAAAAACAAATATGCAAACCGGAAATAATTAGCGAAACACTTGACATCACCTTCTCAATATCGTATCTTTGTAACATCCTTTTATAGATAATCTTTATTCAACTTTGCATTAAACTACATTTCATGGCATATAGGAACGGAGAAGCAACTGCTTCCCCGTTTTTTTATTCCCTCAACGCAGCAGGCTCCGATAGCTCACAGTTATATAAGCGTGGGCTTACACTTATATAAGCGTGAGCCCACACTTGCACAACCGTAATGCCACACTCCGTCGTCTCCAATGCCACACTTCAACAGTTTAAACATGTGGCATTCAACGGACTAAGATGTGGCATAGAGGAGAATAAAGTGTGGCATTTGCCTCGCTAACCACAGGCAAAAGATATCAGAAATTCACAATCACAAGACATTCGAGTCATGACACTCATCTTGGCAGTATTCCCGTTAATAATACATAAATTTGCTATTGACAAAAGGCAACGATTATCTGCCGGAATCAGTAAACATTATTTTTAATTTGAAGCAAATCACAATAAAGAATGTTTCATTGTGAACAGAATTATTTCAAAAACATTCCCTCTTATTTCATAATATTACTCCTGTACTGCGTCGGCGTCAGATTAACCAACTGCTTAAACGTGCGATTGAAATGAGTGATCGAATCGAAGCCGCATTCCACAGCTATCTGCGAAATATCCATCTCTCCCAATGCTAACAATTTACAAGCATATCCCACACGCATTTCCATCACATACTGCAAAAGCGTCTTCCCTATATTCTCCTTAAAGTAACGACAGAAGGCGCTGGAGTTCATGCTCGCCATTCCGGCTATTTCATTCAATTTGAGGCTACGGGTGTAGTTATTGTTTATAAAGGAAATGATTTTATCAATCCGCTTGTTCCCCAGCGTAGGAAACTTTTCATAATAATGCAGACTTGCCAGCGTCCTTCTTTGCGGACTGACTGCCAGCTCCTGCAACAAATCCAGCAACCCACTTATCTGGTGAAAACCACTTAATGAAAGAAAGCCGGAAAGCAACTCCCCTACCCGGGTTGCATCCTGTTTCGGAAAGATGATACCTCTATTCGATTCCTCCAACAGCATTTTTATTTGCTGAAACTGAGGGTAATAATCAAAGGAATACTGCATAAAGTTCTGCTCAAACTGAATGATAGTCCCTTGCACGCGTGAAGTGGCGTTCTCCGAACCATAAATATCATTGCTCCGCATGTAATGGGGCAGATTAGTACCGAACAGAATCACATCACCCGCAGAGAACTTCTCAATGCAATCGCCTACAAAGCACAGACCATGACTCTCCTTTACATAAATGATTTCATACTGACTGTGGAAATGCCACGGATAAGTGAAACGATCATAATCGTAATGCCGTGCCTTGATCGGATTCGACTCCGATATAGGCAACTTTTCATTTATAATCGGTCGGCGCATATATTCTGCAAAGTTTAATTCACACACAAAGATAAGGAAAGACAATAGAAATGCTACTGCATACATGCAAAAATCCGCATATATTCTGCAAATATTCATTTATCGCAGCATTATTTTTGCACGTATATTTGCAGTCAAGAATCAGTTAAACTATTAATATATAAATGTTATGGAAAAAACCTGGAGATGGTTTGGCAAGAAAGACAAAATCACGCTCGACATGCTGCGGCAAATCGGCGTGGAAGGAATTGTGACTGCCTTGCACGATGTACCCAATGGTGAAATATGGACCGAAGAGGCTATCAACGATCTGAAAACCTATATCGAGTCTTACGGCTTACGCTGGTCTGTAGTAGAAAGCCTACCTGTTTGCGAGGCGATCAAGTATGCCGGACCGGAACGTGAACAGTTGATAGAAAACTATAAAGTCAGTCTGGCAAACCTGGGCAAGTGCGGTGTGAAAACCGTATGCTATAACTTTATGCCCGTTATCGACTGGATACGCACGGATTTGCAACATCCCTGGGCAGACGGCACTTCGTCACTCTATTTCGACCGTGTTCGCTTCGCTTACTTCGACCTTCGAATCCTCGGACGCGAAGGAGCCGAAAAGGACTACTCCGCCGAAGAACTGGCAAAGGTTGCAGAACTGGACAAGACCATCACCGAAGCAGAAAAGGATGATCTCATCGACACGATCATCGTAAAGACGCAAGGTTTCGTCAACGGAAATATCAAAGAAGGAGATAAGAATCCGGTGAACATCTTCAAGAAGCTGTTGGCACTCTATAAAGGTATCGACCGTGATATGCTACGCGAAAACATGCGTTATTTTCTCTCCGCCATCATGCCTGTCTGCGAAGAATATGGTGTGAATATGTGTGTGCATCCCGATGATCCTCCGTTCCAAGTATTAGGTTTGCCACGTATTGTCACCAACGAAGCAGACATCGCCTGGTTCCTGAATACAGTGGATAACCCGCATAACGGACTGACCTTCTGCGCCGGTTCCCTCAGTGCAGGCGAACATAACGATACCCGTGAATTGGCAAAGAAATTCGCTAAACGTACTCACTTTGTCCACCTGCGCAGCACGGCTGCCATGCCCGGAGGCAACTTTATAGAAAGCTCGCACCTGACCGGACGCGGACATCTGATTGACCTCATCCGTATCTTTGAGAAAGAAAACCCGGAACTGCCTATGCGCGTAGACCACGGACGGATGATGCTGGGCGACGAAGACAAGGGATATAACCCCGGATATTCATTCCACGGCCGTATGCTGGCATTGGCACAGGTAGAAGGAATGATGGCAGTGGTGCAAGACGAAATAAACAATTAAAAACTAATAATTAAATAAGGAGATTATGAACGAACAATTCAGTATTGCAGGTAAAGTAGCCGTTATCACCGGTGCAGGTGGTGTATTGGGTGGCAGCATTGCCAAATGTTTCATGGAGCAAGGTGCCAAAGTAGTAGCCGTTGACATCCGTCAGGAACAACTGGACAAACGTGTAGAAGAACTGAAAGCTTACGGTGAAGATGTGATCGGCATCGTAGGTAATGTATTGGACATCGCCAGCCTTGAAAAATTGGCTGATGACATCGTTGCCAAATGGGGACGTATCGACATCCTGCTCAACATTGCCGGTGGCAATATGCCGGGTGCTACGCTGGCTCCCGACCAGAACTTCTTCGACATGGACGTTACCTGCTGGGAGAAAGTGACTAATCTGAACATGAACGGAACCGTTTATCCTTCTATGGTATTCAGCAAAGTGATGGCTAAGCAAGGTAAAGGCTGTATCGTAAACGTATCTTCCATGGCTGCTTACAGCGCTATCACCCGCGTTCCGGGTTACTCGGCAGCTAAGACAGCTGTTGCTAACTTCACTCAGTGGCTGGCAAGCGAACTCGCACTGAAGTACGGAGACGGCATCCGTGTGAATGCTATCGCTCCGGGTTTCTTCATCGGCGACCAGAACCGTGCCGTGCTTATCAATCCTGACGGTTCGCTGACAGACCGCAGCAAGAAAGTTTTAGCCAAAACTCCGATGAAACGCTTTGGAGATATCAACGAACTGAACGGCGCCGTACAATTTCTGTGCAGCGATGCGGCAAGTTTCGTGACGGGTGCATTGCTGCCGATAGATGGCGGATTTAGTGCATTCAGCGGAGTATAAAAAGTTACACCATATTTTTTCCATACAAAAGCTGTTTCAGAATTCTGAGACAGCTTTTGTTGTTTAATAAAAGAATGCGAACGTGCACTTAAAATAAATCCATATCCACCGTTTGATATTCAACATTTTCCAGTTACCTTTGTTGAAATGAAAACAAAACAAGAGAAAGGAGACGAACTTATGGCTGGTAATTATATTCGTTTCGATTGGGCAATGAAGCGTCTGCTGCGCAACAAAGCCAATTTTGGGGTACTGGAAGGATTCCTGACTACCCTTTTGAAAGAAAACATCAAGATTCAGAAACTTCTGGAAAGCGAAAGTAATCAAGAGGATGAGTTTGATAAGTATAATCGTGTGGATATGCTTGCTGAAAATTCGAAAGGCGAACTTATCCTGATTGAAGTCCAGAATAACAATGAATATGCTTACTTCCAGCGCATGCTGTTCGGCACTTCCAAGCTTGTGACGGAATACATCAATCGTGGCGAAGGATACGATAAAGTACGCAAAGTTTACAGCGTTAATATCGTATATTTCTCCCTAGGCAATGGAAAAGATATCGTATATCATGGCAAAACAGAGTTCCTCGGTATCCATGAAGGGGATATTCTGGAACTAACTCCTTTTCAGAAACAGACTTTCAGTGTTGATACTGTCAGCCAACTTTATCCCGAGTATTATATTCTGAAAGTAAATGATTTCAATCAGGTGGCCAAAAGCCCGTTAGAGGAATGGATTCATTATCTGAATACAGGTGATATTCCCGACAGCGCTACTGCTCCCGGTTTAGAGGAGGTTCGTGAACACCTGAAGATAGACAGGATGACTAAAGACGAGTTGAAGGCCTATTATCGGCATTTGGATAATATTGTTATCCTCCGAGACAACATCTATACGGAACGTGCAGAAGGGCGTGAAGAAGGACGTGAAGAAGGACGCGCAGAGGGGCGTGAAGAAGAGCGTTATAGTATAGCTCTTTCCCTAAAAGAACTCAATACTCCCATAGATGTAATTATTAAATCTACTGGTCTTTCCGAAGAAGAGATTGCTACATTATAAAGAATTAGCTTTTTACTTGTTGACGGAATTAATTCCTTTCTGTGCAGAGAGGAGTTAACTCCGTCAACGAGTTTAAGACAGTACTATATTCTAAAGAACACTCTACTGATATCGTTTATAAAAAGAAAAAGCGTCTAGCTAAATCAGGAAAAGACACAGACGCAGGATGTAACGGCCTTTACCTCATATTGTCACGACCTTTACCTCTGTATGTAAATAGAGTTACCATGTGGGGTTAATAAAGTGACCCCAGCATGTTAATAAAGTTACCATTTAGAGTAATTGGTGCTCTTCCTATATTAATTCAACTATAAACTCGCATTATTAATCTTTTTCGCTTATATTTGCAATGTACTTCACAACGAAGTACATTTTATAGAATTTAGTTTAGTCTCCATACTGAAACTGCAACTTCAAAAATGAACAAGCCTAAACTGAAGGGTCATTCGTATGTTCAGCAACTTACGATATGCGCACCTATTCAGTTTATTAGCTTGTCCGGGTTGTTGCAGACCTCAGTAGGGATGGTAAACTGTTTTAGGTGCGTTCCTTTTAACAGTATTGAACATGCAAACACCCATTATCAAATCCTACAAAGTACTCACGAGACAAAACTCCCGATGGTACAAGATAATCCTGTTTATACAACAAGGAAAAACATCTGCCATGTATATCATAAAAACGCAGGATCATGAGGTTCTTGAAACTCTCAATTCAACTTGTCTCAAAGAAATAAGAGACAAAATACAGTTTGTCGGTAATTTAATACTCGGCAAACCTCAATCCAGTCCTATCCATCTGACATTCTATTACAGATTTATTCATTTAGAGCATCAGCATTACTCATGCCCAATGAAGAACTATCATATAGACTACATATTATAACTCAATTTTAAATACTATGAAATACTCATCACACCCCTACAACAGAAGGAAACTAAATTTCTTCCTCTTTATACACATTACTGCTTTCTGCATGTACATGATATTGATTCTGGTACTCGTTGTCCTTCGCCTTATATTGGAAGAAAAATACAAGGTGATAGATTCACTTCAAAAACAAATACAACAGTATAAAGAAATACCCACTACTCCCATATCCCACGAATACAGGAAGTGGTGGGATGATTATAGCTTAAAAGACGATCAGCGCTAACTTTATCTCTTAAACTTTACCTATTCTTTAGAATATCTTTGACCTAATCAGTCCGGACAATGCCATACAGACTCCAAGGATTGATGCTGTAAGAAGATACTCTAACTGTTTACATCTGCAAAAAAACGTTCTTTTTCCTTGCATACTTTAAAAAGATGCATTACTTTTGCCACTGTTAAACACAGTATTCACCCCTTTAAAACTGAAAGAAAGGGACTAATTTATGTTGGAACTATAATATCTCAGCCAGGACTAAGTTGACTCATCGGGATGATGGGGCTTTGCAATTTTCTTGATTAGTCCTACAATCACATTTATAATTTTATTATTATTCACTTCAATGCAGTGGACAGATAGTGTTGTACCTATCATCATCCCATGCATTGGGTACAAAACGCATATTGCACTGCCCCGTCGCGAGGCGGGCAGCCCATGCCGTATGCGTACACATGAAAAAAGAAAATATGGGAATACGATTAAAAGATTTAAGTAAGCTGGGATATAGAGACAATGTAGCACGCAGTCTGGCAGTAGCCATCGTCGGCAAACATTGCAAGCACCAAAGCAAAGAACAGATTTTCAAGACACTGAGCGACGTGCTGAAAAATCCCGATACTTATAAAGAGAATGAGACATGGGGCAAACTGGCCGAACACCTGTCCCCCACCCTCATCGAAAAGAAGTTCACAGCATACGACTTGCTCGACGAGCCGTTGCCCTATAAAACCTATGGCGGCAAGTTCATAGAAACCCTCGCCAAACAGCAGATGAACCTGGCCATGAGGCTCCCCGTCAGCGTAGCCGGCGCACTGATGCCCGATGCACATGCCGGATACGGTCTGCCCATCGGCGGTGTACTCGCCACGGACAATGCCGTCATCCCCTATGCCGTAGGGGTGGATATCGGTTGCCGGATGAGCCTGACGGTGTTCGATGCCAAAGCGGATTATCTGAAAAGATACTCGCATCAGATAAAAGAGGCACTGAAAAACTATACCCACTTCGGCATGGAGGGCGGCCTGACCTTTGCACAGGAGCATGAAGTGACAGAACGGGAAGAATTTCGGTTGACACCTCTTCTGAGGGACTTACGCGGAAAGGCCATTCGTCAATTGGGCAGTTCCGGCGGTGGAAATCATTTCGTGGAGTTCGGAGAGCTTCTTCTGCAAGAAGAAAATATGCTGGGACTGCCCGAAGGCAATTATATGGCATTGCTGTCACATTCCGGTTCGCGCGGACTGGGAGCAGCTATTGCCATGCATTACAGCCGGATAGCCCGTGAAGTCTGCAAACTGCCACGTGAAGCGCAGCATTTTGCCTGGCTCGACTTGAACTCGGAAGAAGGACAGGAATACTGGATGAGCATGAACTTGGCAGGCGACTATGCCCGTGCCTGTCACGAACAAATCCACCTGAACCTCTCGAAAGTTCTGGGACTGAAGCCAATGGCGAACGTGAACAATCATCACAACTTCGCCTGGAAAGAGGAGATTGCACCCGGACGCACTGCCATCGTGCATCGCAAAGGGGCTACTCCTGCACAGGCTGGGCAACCGGGACTTATCCCCGGAAGCATGGCAACTCCCGGTTATCTGGTAGCAGGTCAGGGTGTGGAAGAGTCATTATGTTCCGCTTCGCACGGTGCCGGACGGGCTATGTCACGCCAGAAGGCAAAGGAGAGTTTCACCCAGTCGGCCATGAAGAAATTTCTCTCGCAGGCCGGGGTCACACTGATTGGAGGCAGCATCGAAGAGATGCCATTAGCCTACAAGAACATCGACCGGGTGATGCAGCCCCAAGAGACATTGGTAGAAGTGCAGGGCAAATTCATGCCGCGCATTGTAAGGATGAATAAAGAGTAAGAGGCAAAGGCACGAAGCTTTGCAACAGATCATGCCCGCTTTCAGTACTTTCATGCTGAGGATGGGTATATAGATTATATTCCACATGATAATTTCCGGTGTGAAGTTATCTTATTATCCGGTTTGCCAGGAATGGGGAAAGATCATTATATCCGTACATTGCCACAGGATATTCCTGTGATAAGCCTCGATGCTATCCAGCGAAAGTGCAAAGTTAACCCTACTGATAAGGCTGCCAATGGCAGGGTGGTACAGAAAGCTAAGGAAGAAGCTCGCAACTGATTGATTTATTCCTCACTTACGGGGCTAAAGTGAAGATTCTTTATATCGAAAAGCCGTATGCGGTATGGAGGAAACAAAATCGTGAACGGGAATTTATGGTTCCGGAAGCGGTACTGGATACAATGCTCGGGAAGCTGGAAGTTCCGCAACTGGGGGAGGCACATGAAGTGGTGTATTCTGTCTGACAGTAGGCAAGATACATCACTCTTTGTTTATCAATTGTTCCATTGCATTAATAAAGGCCTCAGCCCGTGGACGAAGTGTATTTACCAAAGCAAGATCACAATATGCAAAGTCACTATAATCACTTGCCTGACGTTTTTCAAATAGAAGGCTAAAGGTTGCGCCATGATCTAAGCTCAAATGCCCGGTGCAAACAAAATACATAGAAAGTTGTGTCTTTACGCCATTATGTGTATTGGCTTCTATCTCACAATTTAACAGCAGTGCAGAAGCAGTATAATAGCAAGCATAATAAAGACGGTTAACGGCTGCATTGTGTTATAATCAGCTTCTTTCAGGGTTTCATAAGCACGTTCCAAACGATAATTCACAATGGCGGCACGACTTTCGGAATCAAGTTTTTCTTTCATAACACGATCCCTTCCTTCATTACATTAATGCTGAATGGGGTCGTGATTCTTTCCCATACACGACGCAACACTACCATCGGGCTGATAATCACCCCGGTCTCCACTTCCACTTCATACAAATGACGGGTAATCTCCAATTCACGTTCAGGTGCCAAATGATCACCATCCAGCAATATGAGTAAGTCTATATCCGAATCTACCTGTGCATCTCCCCGAGCTTCGGCCCCATAGAAAATGGTCTTCGCATCAGGAGCAATGCGATGCGAAAGAAGATTGCCTTGCTTTTTTTTATAAGACTGACATAGAAACAGATGAATTTCATGTACATTTGTTCAAATAAAAAATAGTACGCTTATGGGAGAATTCAATATATACAATGAAATACTCGATTTTAGTGATTTCATTCATCTGTTTCTTAGTAAGGGTAAGAGAATTACCTTAGAAAAGAGCGAGTATTTTTGCAGGGCAGAAGAGAATTTCCCTTTTGTAGCTTATCTTGAGAAAGGTGCATTCAGATATACCTGTGATGATTCCGATGGAAAAGAGCATATTTTGTCTTATGCATTTGAGAACGAAATTCTCGGCAATTATTCGCCTTTGCAGAACAATAGTTATGCAATTTCCAATATACAAGCTATTCAAAGCTCCGTTATATATATGCTTTCTATATCTGAAATAAATTCATATTTCAATAGTAGTATGGAGACTCAGTTTCTTGGCAGAAGGATAGCAGAAGTTGTTCTTTTTTCAATGGCGCAGAGGCTCAAGTCTCTGTATTGCGATATTCCGGAAGAACGGTATTTATCATTAGTTACAAAATGTCCTGACGTACTAAACAGGATAACACTCAGAGAAATGGCTTCATATTTAATGATAACACCGGAAACCTTAAGCCGGATTAGAAAAAGAATTGTATTGAAAAGAAAATCTTGATTCAAATCAAGGTTTTTATCCTTTATTTTGCTCTACTTTGCAGCGAAATAATTTTGTACCTTAATTCGATCAGTATTATGAGAGCAAAAGAAAGATTTGGAATAATGTTATTACTTCTTTACACACTCTGTTTTATTAGTTGTGATAAGGACGATAACAATGTAGAGAATATCGTTATCATGTCCGTATCGCCTGAGTTAGTATGGATAAAAGCTACACCTTCAACTCCAACCCATCCTCGTGTTCAAATTATGGAATGTAGCATTGAGGGGAATAATGAAAAACTATATATAGCTCCAGATCAAATAGAAGGCTTTGAGTATAATAAGGGATATGATTACAAGTTAAAGGTTAAGATAAGCCCTCTTGAAAATCCCTCCACTGATGGCTCCACAGTCAGGTATGAATTAAGAGAAATTATATTCCAACATAAAGCACCATTTAAGATTCAACTTACGTATGCGGTTGATGCAGAACTCAAAAGCATCATAGAAGATGATTTACAGAATACCTCATCGTACCTTGTCGGCAGCGGTTATGTATTTAATGAGGCACTCTCAACGTGGGTACTTGTAGATGCAGATTATACTCCACTATTAAATGGGATATATCACAGAGAAAACGGTCCTCATGCAGAACTTCCTACTTCCTATAAATTGTTACCACCAGATGCGCAAATCGTTACGCATGTAAAATGGACCTTTATCTTTCAATCGGGCTCTGAACAAATGATACGCCCGTACGATGCCATTATCACTCAAATTGCCGGCTCTTCTTTCAATCGTCTTTGGTTTTACGAGGATTTGACTGAGTATTATAAGACAAAATATCCGGATGCCGGAGTTAAGGGTGTTGTGCGCGTACAGCGTCTTAGTTATAACAATCGCTGATTAATCCCCTCCGCGTAGCCCTATCTACCTGCATGGAGGGGATTAAGCCGAGCTACAATGTTTTCGGAAATACAACTTACTGCAATACAATACTTACCGAGAAATACGGCGCTATCTGGAAACAAGGATCATATTCCCTCCCCATCGCCTTAAAGAACGCTGACAAGCTTCTGCCATCATAATAAGCATTGCGCACCGCATTTATCCCCACCGTAACAGGCAAAGAAATGTGCTTGGAAACCTTGAATTCAGGACGGAAACCTACCACAATGTACTGGTGCGTAAAAATCTTATCATCACCATTCAACTCTGTCAAAGCCATCTGCCCACCCATTTCCGTAATGAAATTAATGCTGAACGTTTTGTTCACATTATACCCAACCGCAAGGTTAGCTCCATCCAAAGCCGAAAAGCTGCAAGTCAGTTTATGCCCATAATTCCAGTTTACGTATAATGCAGGAAACGCCATAGGATAACCGAAAGCATTGTTCAATGCCAAACCCACACCCAGTTCCAGATTAGGGAGTATACGCCTGACAAAGACCAACCCCGCACTTCCCAATACGTTCCGGAAACGTAAATGCGAAAACCGTGTATCATCCGTATACACGCCGACACCGACGCTTACCATCATCGACCATTTCTCACTCAAAGGCCGCACATGGAAAAGCGACATCTGCAAATTCAGAATCTCGGACAACACAAGAGGCTCTGCAATATTCTTATTATTCAGAGACGCATAATCTCCCGAAAGTCCGATACCCCATATCGTAGGCTGATTGCTTTCGTTCTTTTTCATCGACAAAGGCAGATTGGCACTTCCGTGATAGACCATAGCGGAACCTTTACTGTTACCCACTTTCTGATTGTGTTCATCCCGATAAGCCGATGTACCGAAATACTCTGTTTTAATAGTGATCTGTGCAGTGCATTCCACAGAAAGCATTAAAACTAAGACCGTTGCAATAGATATCCACTTCATTTTTGCTCTTTCTTTTAATGATTTGTATGCCACAAAGATTACCAATATCAATGCGAACGAGGAAATCTTTTTGACCAACCCCCGGCCTGCTTATGACGAAACGGATAAGCAGCAACCACTTTATCCCTTATCTTTGCAACATGAAGAAACATCAGACTTTCAAACCGCGGCAGCTCTCTACTATCTTCTGGCTACTCATTGCCGGCACTTTCTGGATACAATTCCTCAATATGTCGACCAGTATATGCGAAGCAACGCTTCTCACCATCTGCATAAGTGGCAGTTATATGCTGGTGAACCAATATCTATGCAACCATCTGCTGAAAAAAGCAATACGCACCAAGCAGATGAAACCTTTCTGGATATTGTTTATAGTGCTTTGCATCCCCACAAGTACACTGGTAGCTTCCTACTTCGTTCTCTTCCAGTATCTTGAACAAACAGGTATGTTCCCTGTATCCAACATCTTCGTAGAGGGAGAAGAGAGCCTTCTTTTCAACTCTATCCTCTTGCTACCGGGTACATTGGTTATTAATCTCGCCTTCTGTGGCCTGTGCTTCTATTCGGAAAACCTGCAATTAGAAAAAGAGAAATCTCAATTCCTCTTCCAGACATTACGGCAGCAAATCACCCCTCACTTCATGTTCAATGTGTTGAATCACATCAACATCCTGATGCAGGATAATGTGCCTTTAGCTTCCTCCCTGTTAGAGAAATATTCCGATATCCTGCGCTACCAATTGTATAACGGTCAGAAAGAACTTATCAGCCTGGAACAGGAGATAGAATTCCTGCAAAACTACATAGCGATAGAAAACATTCGCTGGGAAGACAAACTGGCCGTAAGCACCGAATGGGAAGTAGAAGACGGCAGCATCGAATTCCCGCCTTTGTTATTACTGACATTCATAGAAAATGCCTTTAAACATGCATCGCACACACCCACGGAGAAAGGACAAGTACAGATACGGCTCAAACAAAATGTCCATCATATCCTTCTTGAAGTCGGCAACACCAGTTCCCCGCATCTGCAACGACCAGGCACCGGACTGGGACTGGCCAATGCAATCAAACGACTGGACATCCTGTTTCACAAGAAGTACCAGTTGTCCGTCAACCAAACAGATGCCTATTATCAAACCTCACTTAGCATTGAAATATAAAAGATGAAAGACTCCCCTGAACAACAACCCCTGAAATGCCTCATCGTAGACGACGAACAAATCGCCATCAAAGGCATTGCCAACCACATCAGCAAACTGGACTTTCTCACAGTCAACGCCACCTGTTCTTCTGCACTCGAAGCAAGAGGAATATTAGAAAACCAGTCTATCGACCTCATGTTTCTGGATATCAATATGCCCTATCTTTCCGGCATCGATTTCCTGAAATCATTGGATGAAGCACCGTTGACCATACTAACTACCGCCTACTCCGAATATGCCCTGGAAGGCTATCAACTCAATGTTGTTGACTACTTACTGAAACCAATTTCTTTTCAGCGTTTCTTTCAGGCAGTGACCAAGGCCGCCCATACCTTCAGAACCCAACTCTTACTGCAAAATAATGGAATAGAAGAAACCGCCCGGGAAATGTATATCAGGCAGGGGGATGCATTTACCCAGATATCCTGGAAAGATATACTGTATGTAGAAGGTATGCAGAACTATCTGAAACTGCACTTCAAGTCCAAAACTCTCATCATCCATCAGACCATGGCTTCACTGGAAGAAATTCTGCCTCAAAGCGCCTTCTTCAGAATACACAAGTCTTTCCTTGTAAACCTCTCGCACATCGATTCCATTGCCAAAGGAAGAGTCTTCATCAATGGGAAAGAACTTCCAGTTTCAGCCCTGCGACGGGAGGAATTACTGCAAACAGTAGTCTATAAGAATTTAATCAGCAAATAAAAATTAGGCACATCCCCTCATGAACCATGACGGATTAGACAAGATTTCCGAATATTACATCTATCTTTGCAGGCGTAAACAAACAACGCACATTTTATAGAGAAAGTTTCTAAAACTCATTACCAAACTTACGCATAAAACAGATGAAAACAATCGTAAACGTCCCTACTAAGCAAAGCCTGATTCGGGAAACAAGAGATTATTTAATGATCGCCCTCGGATTAATTCTTTATGGTATAGGCTGGACAGTATTTCTGTTGCCCAATGACATCACCACCGGAGGAGTGCCGGGTATCGCCTCCATAGTCTATTTCGCCACCGGCTTCCCTGTGCAGTACACTTATTTCAGTATCAACCTCATCCTGTTACTACTCTCCATCCGCATCCTGGGCTGGAAGTTCAGTATCAAAACAGTGTTTGCCGTATTCACCCTGACATTCTTCCTTTCCATCATTCAGAGACTGGCAAGCGGCGTGGTCTTACTGCACGATCAGCCTTTCATGGCGTGCGTCATCGGTGCATCCCTCTGCGGAGGCGGCATAGGCATCGCCTTTTCTTCCAACGGTAGCACAGGCGGAACGGATATCATTGCCGCCATCATCAACAAATACCGGGATATCACATTAGGCCGTGTAATGCTGATCTGTGACCTGATTATCATTTCTTCCAGTTACTTTGTGTTGAAAGATTGGGAGAAGGTGGTTTACGGTTATGTAACCCTGTACATTTGCAGTTTTGTTCTGGATCAGGTAGTGAACAGTGCCCGGCAATCCGTACAGTTCTTTATCATCAGTGAGAAATATGATGAAATAGCCCGGCACATCAATGTATATCCACACCGGGGGGCTACCGTCATTAATGCTTCCGGATTTTATAGTGGCAAGGAACAAAAGATGTTGTTCGTACTTGCCAAGAAGCGCGAATCAACAATTATTTTCCGATTGATAAAGGATATAGATCCAAATGCATTTGTATCACAAAGTGCGGTAATCGGAGTATACGGGGAAGGGTTCGACAGAATAAAGGTGAAGTAGCTACGAGTTACGAGCTACAAGTGACAAGTAGCTGCGCTGTGTTTTGCTATCGCACTTTGAAACTACTTGTCACTTGTAGCTCGTAACTCGTAGCTATTCCCCTTCCAAATATACACTACAGGGCGGCGGAGATACGGTTTCAGTTTCTCTGCCGCTTCTTTATCCATATAGTCAGTAGTTGTAAAAGTAAAGGTCAGTGTATTGTCCTTTGCAGAAAGATCGGCTTTCATCAGCAACATATCTGCCTGTTCGCCGGCATCTCTCACTTCATAATCCATCACCGTATCGGGTAATGACAGGAAATCTTTCATTACAGGAGGCGTGAGGAAAGAAGAAGCGGGCAATTCTTCCCAACCGGTGGTATAGAAATGGACATCACTATCACAAGCAGGGGCACAAGCTGTAGATACGGTACAGATTACTTTCGTGCTGTCGCTCGTAGCCAGCAGTTTCATTTGCCAGGAGCTTTGCGGTGTCATCTGGATACGGATATAGTCGGGAGCAAGCTCCGTCATTTCCGATTTGCCGCCAAAACGGTTGGTTACTTCCGCTTTCATCTTACTTTCAAGGAAGTCGATACAGTCGGCACGGTTCACGGCAGTAAGCAACGGACTGAGGCTATCGGGCATATTTTTGAAAAAGGTTTTAGCTTCCTGGGCTTGCAGAGAACACGTCCAGGCACAAGCCAAACACAAAAACATAGTCAATTTCTTCATCATATTATTTTTCTGTTATTCCTATTTTGTATTTTATTACTTCAACACAATCTTCAGAGCCAGGAGCATATCTCTTCAAGAAAACGTGCATCTGTTTCGTCAAAGGTATTCAGGCTTTCACTATCTATATCGAGCACACCCCACACCTCGCCATTCTCACGAATCAACGGAACAACGATCTCCGAGCGCGACAACGAACTGCAAGCTATATGTCCGGGGAATGCATCTACATCGGGCACCACCAACGTCTCCGCCTTAGCCCATGCCATACCGCAAACGCCCCGGCCTTTCCGGATACGTGTGCAGGCTATCGGTCCCTGAAAAGGGCCCAATACCAGTTCTTCTTCTTTCACCAGATAGAATCCCACCCAAAAGAAACCGAAAGTCTCTTTCAGCGCAGCCGAAACATTTGCCAGATTGGCTATAAGGTCATTTTCACCTTCAATCAGGCTCTTTATCTGGGGAAGCAAAGTCTGATACTTTTCAGCCTTGCTGCCATTGCTGATACATAAATCTTCTGCCATATATTCTGTCTTGAGATTTATTTACTTCCCAAATATAAGAAGAACATTCCAATCAATACCAAAATGAGGTCGACAGCCTTGCTTTTTAAATTCTTTTCACGGAAGAAGAGCGCTCCGAAAAGGAAGGAAACCACTACACTGCCACGGCGAACCATGGAGACTATGGAAATCATGGAGTCTTCATAACTCAGGGCATAGAAGTAGGCAAAGTCGGCGGCACTGAGGAAGATGGATATCAGGATGATGGTCCAGTCCCAACGGAAAGGGGTACTTTCTTTTCGCTTGGGATACCACAGCAAAAGGATGATGGGACACATTATAAATACCTGATAAACATTATACCACGATTGCACCGCCATAGGGTTGAATTGCTTCATCAGATACTTGTCATAAAGTCCACTGATAGCTCCGGTGATGGCAGCCAGCACGATGAAGTAAATCCATTTGTTATGCTTAAAGTCAATGCCTTCCTTCTTGCCGGAACGGCTCAACATAAAGAAAGAAAGTATGGCAAGCATAACTCCGATCCATTGATACAGGTTCAGACGTTCACCGAATATCAGCATGGCACCCACCAGCACCATTACAGGGCGGGTAGCATTAATCGGACCGACAATCGTCAACGGCAAATGCTTCATGCCAAAGTAACCGAATATCCAGGAAGACAGAACTATGAACGACTTGACAATGATAAACTTATGTACCTCCCAACCTACAACAGGTACTTCAAACATAGTTCCGTTCAAAGCAGGAGTAAAAGCGGAAATCAGTATGAAAGGAAGAAATATCAGGCTGGAGAATACCGTATTCAGAAACAGAACGGGAAGCACAGCATTATCGCGCAATGATTTCTTCTTAAATGCATCATAAAAGCCCAGCAAGGCAGCTGAGAGAAAGGCGAGTAATAACCACATGGTTCTTAGTTAATTAATTGTTAGTTATTCAGTTATTATCTGCGATGAATAATTCCTCGGGATATGTGACATCTACCAGAAACAGAGCATTGCCCGGAACGGAAGTGCCAGCCTTGCAACGGTCTTTCTGTTCGATGACACGCCGGAAGCCATCAACGGTGAGCTTGCCACGGCCTACTTCGAGCAGAGTGCCGACAACTGCACGAACCATATTGCGCAGGAAACGGTCCGCCTGAATGGTGAACACCCAGGTTACATCATCTATCTGAGTCCAGGCGGCATGCATGATGCGGCAGTTGTTTGTTTTTACGTCCGTATGCAGTTTGCTGAAACTGGTGAAATCTGTATAATTAAACAAACTACGGGCCGCTTCGTTCATTCGTTCGAAATCTGGTGTCTGGAAAAGACGACAACGGTATTGACGATTAAAGGGAGACTTTGCCGTAGTCACGTAGTATTTATACATGCGTGCCGTTGCATCAAAGCGGGCATGCGCATCGGACTTCACTGCACGGAGGCGGTAAACAGAAATATCGGGCGGCAAAAGGCGGTTTAGTTTGTCGGTAAAGAAAGCCGTATCAAGCGGTTCGTCACTATCAAAGTGGGCTACCATCAGGGAAGCATGCACACCGGCATCGGTACGTCCGGCACCGATAACCTCTACTTCACGGCGCATCAATGTGGCAAGTGCACGCATCAGACACTCTTGTACACTGTCTCCGTTGGGTTGTATCTGCCAGCCGTGGTAGGCGGTTCCGTCATAAGCTAAATAAATAAAATACCGTTGCATACTCTTTTGCTTTCATTTTCCGGGCGCAAAGGTACAAAAATAAGGCTATAAGGAAGAACTCTCTTTTCTTTTTCCTACTTTTGTGCCCATATAAAAACATTTTCAAGCAATATGCAACAAAGATACAACAAACTTCCGCTTTTATTTTTAGCAATACTTATGGCTGGCACTTCCCTTGCCGGATGCAAAAAGAAAGATATGTCCCTCAAACTGAACGAACCGCGAAACATTAAAGGAGTAATCAGTTACAGACGAACCTTCGGCGACTTGAATGAAGCGCATCTGAATGTCGCACAAGCCATAGGCATTACGCCAATTGCCTCCCGCAAAGAGGCCGAACACATGAAGGAAAAACTTCAGCACATCGAAACGAATGATTTATATGTAGTAGACTCGCTGACACATTCCATCCCATATCTCATTAAAGGTGCAGCACAACTACTGGATACCATCGGTACCAATTTCCTTGACTCGCTGACCGCCAAAGGACTAAACCCCAATAAAATAATCGTAACCTCCGTACTCCGCACCGAAGATGACGTAAAACGCCTGCGTCGCCGCAATGGTAATGCCTCGGCAAACTCTGCGCATTTCTATGGAACTACATTCGATGTCAGTTGGAAGCGCTTCAAGAAAGTGGAAGATGAAGACGGACGCCCGCTACAGGATGTCAGTTCAGATACATCGAAACTCGTACTCTCCGAAGTATTGCGCGACTTGCGGAAAGCAGATAAATGCTATATAAAGTATGAGTTGAAGCAAGGATGCTTCCATATTACAACGAGAGGAAAATAACAAATTAAGTATTAGGCATTAAGTATTAGGTATTAATGCGAATCAGTATTTGATTCCTTAGTTAAAAATTAAAGTAATTAATGCGATGGCAATTTTTCCCATCGTATGTACCAGAAGTCCAGATGTAGATCTGACTTTCATCGCTCTTTGAATATTTGTTTTTTCATTCAACCAGTTGAATAATGATTCAATGGGTTGTCTAACTTTTGAGACTGCCGTTGAAAACAAGTCTCTTGCCGCTTTCTCCCTTTTTGTTATTTCAGGTGATTCTCCTTTGATAGCTTTTACAGGAGTAAATAGCTCGAGTTTTTTGGATTCTTTCGTCTCTTTATAGAATGGTATATCCGAATATATTTTATCGGCATATATTTCTCTATTGTTCAGATTTCCCACACATTCTCTTTTGAATACTGTGGAGTCATTTTCATCCGCGGCGGAAAGTATGAGCATTTCTGGAAAAGGTATAGTTCCTTCTCTACGGAAAGCCACTGCATGGAGTTTTACTCCGAAGTAATACATGTTCTTTGTCGAACAATATCCTTTGGAAGTAATCTCAGTGGCGACCTTTCCTACTTTGTTCTTTCCCGCGCAAGTAATGATAGGCATCGAGTCAACTAATGATTTCATACTGTCACAATCTTGAGGTATGAATGAATGGATTAACTGCCTGACAAGTTCGCTGATTGTTTCCGGCATCAAATTCAATCTATAATTGAATGTTTGGTAAGAGGGCAAGTCAGGGAACCATGAAAGCAGGTATTCCTTGGTAAAGGTATGTATGTCTTTGATTTTAAAGTATTGCTGATAAGCTCCGCAGAACAGATATACAGTAAGCAGTTCCTGATCGGTAAAGATTGGATGATTGTTGTTACTGAACCTCTGGCAGTAGAACTTGAGTGAAGACTCGTAAACATCACAGATATACATATATAGCTGTCTCTTATACACATCTCC
>ERZ1027221.636-NODE-636-length-22871-cov-7.689253_pt1 | contig 22871 bp, 19 predicted proteins | sample MGYA00519267_ERZ1027221 | MGnify/ENA primary metagenome ERZ1027221 (study PRJEB26926, sample SAMN06164533) | human gut metagenome | biome: ENVO:00009003; feature: ENVO:2100002; material: ENVO:00002003 | host: Homo sapiens | place: USA | collected 2012 ...
TTCCCGTGCCGTGGATGTTGGTGGAGGCCGGTACCGTCTGGTTTTGGTGCGCCGTTCTTCCCGCCGTCCTGGCGGTGGCGCGTTTTTGGATAAAATCCGGTACGAAGACCGGAATATGGGTGAAGACCGGAGTTTCCCTGCTTGCCTTGCTGGCGGCATGGAACGTGTTTGTTGTGGGTGCGCCTGAGCTGATACAGTTTTCCCTGTCTGCGTGGTATGAACCGGAATTATGGATTCTGCTGGGGGCCGGAGTTTTGATGATGGCAGGGGGAAAGGCCCCCGGACGTTTCCCTGTGGCATGGCGTCTGTTGGGCGCAGGCGTCTGCGGCGTGCTTCTGGCGTATGCCGTGGGCGTGCTTGCCGCCCTGGATGTCCAGGCTTTTCCTGAGGCCCGTCGCGCAGAGCTGATGAGCGGCTGGGTGGGCATGGCTGCCTGCGTCCACGCTGTTGCCATGGCTTTTTGCCTGGCGGGCAGCCTCTGTCTGTGGCGGCCAGCGGGAGCGGAAGACGGAGGCCGGGAGTCTTCTCCTCCGTTTTTGCGGCGTTTCTTCTTCATTTCAGCCGTAGCGGCGGCTTTGGCGCTGGCGACGGCTGCGGCCGTTGTTCTGCATGCTCCGCCTCCGGATTCCATGGAGGTCAGGAGACCCGTTCATGATGCGGAAGGTTCCGGTATTTATGCCGCGGAGGGGTGTGCCCTGTGCCATACCCAGATTATCCGGCGTTCCCTGTCCGGAAAGGACTGGCAGACGGCGATTGACCGCGGCACGGATCCTGATTTCCCCTACCGGGTCAGTGAACCGGAAGACATGGATGCCGAATTCAACAGGGAAGGAGCGCCGCAGGCGGGGGTGGCGGCCATAGGCCCGGACCTGAGCAATGCGGCGGAATACGCCGCCGGGAGGCTGGAATATGAAGACGCCGTATCCGGCGGCACGCGCCGCGCCGCGCAGGTGCGGGAATGGCTGGCCTTGCATCTTTACAACCCGCGGGAAATGCAGTTCAACAAACCCTGGACCATGTGTCCGGCCATGCCCGGACTGTTTGAGGAACGCCCGGTGGAAGGGAACGCCCCCTCCACGGCTGCCCTGCCTGTCCGGATGGAACGGGGCCGGGAGCTGGTGCCTTCCCCGCGCGGGGAGCGCCTGTTGAACTACCTGGAGTCCCTGCGGAGGGTGGAACCCTCCCTGAAGCGCGACCAAATCCATTCCTTCCCGGCCCTGTCCCATATTCACCCGGATTATGCCGCGCATCCTCCCGCCGTGGACATGGAACGCCTGAAGAAGGCCCGCGCCGCCGCCGTGATGGAAAAGGGCAGGGGCGTGTACCTTTCCAAATGCGCCATCTGCCACGGCAACGACGGCATGGGGGACAAGGTGACCTATCCGCCCTTGGCCGGGTCCGAGTGGCTGAAGGAAAAGCCTGATGCGGAAATCGTCAGGATCATCCTCCAGGGACTGACCGGACCCATCACGGTGAATGGAAAGGAATGGGATTCCACCATGCTGCCGCCCGGCGTCACGGATTCCCGCGACCTGGCGAACCTGCTCACATTCCTGCGCCGCCAGTTCGGCGGGGTGGAGAAGGCGGCCTATACGCCGGAGCAGGTGGACGCCATCCGCCGGGATCTGTGACGGGAGGGCCCCCGATTACAACGTTTCATGCTCCTTGCCCCGGGAACGGAAATGGCTGCAAATGCCATTCTATGAATTTAGATGATACGTCCGCCCTTTCTGCGGACAGAAACGTTGTAATCGGAACAAATGCCAGTGCCGCCAATGGCACGGACAATGTTGTGATAGGTTACCTCTTCCACCAGAGACGACCGGGGTACCGTTGTGGGTTCCACGTTCGTGGGCACCAACTCCGCTGGAACCGCCCTGGGGGATCATATTAAAGTAGGGAATTCCTGCGTTTCCGTAGGTTCCTGGTCCAATACGGACCACTGTCACATGGGGATTGCCCTGGGTTATCAGAGTAATACGTCCAATGAATCGGAGAAGCTCCATACGGCCACGGCCTATTCCTTCTGCGCGGGCATGGGTTCCCGGATCGAGGGGGACCTTCTGCATAGGCATCGGCAGGGGGGGTATGTGGAAGACGGCTGCGGGCACAGCATCGTGCTTGGCGGCTATTCCAGGTCGGAAGTGCCCAGCGGCATTGTGATTTCCGGCGGCCACGCGACGGCCACCCGGTGTGGTTCGTCAGTCCGGGCGTCACCAGCGGGGAGATGATGCTGGCCAGACAAGCCCTTTTAGATTTCCACAACTTCCTCTTTCGTGATGGTATTGTAGGCCAGTGTTATCCCTCCGAAGCCGGAACCGGGGGCCGGAGGATTGCCCGGGTCAATGTCCTTTGCCAGCAAATCCAGCGGGTATAATTCCAGTTTGGTGCCGGGGGTGCAGAAAAATACCACGTCGGGATTGTCCCCGGTCTCGTCCGTTTTAAAACCAAGCTTGTCCCGGTAAAATTGCAGGGACTTTTTCATGTCTATGACTCCAAGGCAGATGCCGGTTACTCTGTTCATGTTCTTCTTCATGGAATTGGCGAATAGCCTGTTTTTCTGTTTAATGTTTTGCGCAGCCTCCGCCAGGAAAATGTGTTTTTCCCGGTTTTGTTAACGTCTGGTTTTATGGTGAAAGAAACGGAGCCGTCCGCAGGTAGTTAAGGAACCTTTTCATGAATCTTCCTTCCTCCCGCATTCCCTGGCTGGACAACATCCGTGTTTTTGCCTGTATTCTCGTTATTGCCAGCCACATCGTGGGGCAGTTTTTTGTGTCGCCTCCTTTCACTCCGGACAATGAAACCTTTGCCTGGTCCTCCTTTTATACGGTGCTGGTGCGGGTCTCCATCCCCCTGTTTTTCATGATTTCCGGCGCCCTCCTGCTGCCCGTTCGGGATACGACGGGGCAATTCCTGAAAAAACGCTTCACCCGCGTCCTGTTCCCCTTCCTGCTGTGGTCTGCGTTTTACACTGTTTTTCCGTGGAGCTATGAAACGCTCACGGGGAACAGCTTTCACTCCGTCTTCCCCCTCTCACAGGTCACGCCGGACCTGGAAACCATGGGAACGAACCTGCTGCTGATTCCACTGAAATTCAGCGTGGGCATTCATCTCTGGTATCTCTACGTGCTGATGGGCCTTTACCTCTTCCTGCCAGTAATATCCCCCTGGGTGGAGAAAGCGGGAAAGGCGGCCTTTGCCTACTTCCTGCTACTGTGGGCGCTCACCCTCTTGTTCCCTTATCTCCAGACCATTTTCCCCAGCTATCTGGGAAAATGCCCCTGGAATGAATACGGGGCCCTGCATTCCTTCTCCGGGTACCTGGGCTACATGGTGCTCGGCTGCTTTCTGAGGAAATACCCTGGGAATGCCTCCTTCGCCCGCACGGCCTGCTGGGCCGTTCCGTGTCTGGCCGCGGCCTTTTGGTTTACCCTCCATTTCTACCGGACGTCCACGGCTCAGGCCTGGTCCTCAAGCGGCGACTACATCGGCTTCGCCAGCATTAATGTGGCCCTCATGTCTGTGGCCTTATTCGTTCTCTTCCAGTCACTTCCCGCGTTCAGGGCCGGGTCCGCGCCGCGGCGGTTCCTGGCTGATTTCTCCAGCATGAGTTTCGGCATCTACCTGGTCCACTTTGTGCTGGTGGGAGCCGTTTACCGCCTCTTTGGCATGCTCCATCTGTTGTTCCTTCCGGCTTCTCTTTCCATTCCGCTGCTGACTGCGGCGGCGTGCCTGGCAGCCTGGGGAATCATCAAGCTGCTCTCCTTCCTCCCCGGCAGCAGGTACCTGATCGGATAAATTCCGGCATGGAGACAAAAAACTGCCCTCCGCACCGTGTGGCGGGAGGGCAGTCCGGATGGAAAAAGCGGGAAAAACAGGGATCAGCTCAGGGTTTCCACCAGTTTGTCGCCGTAAGCGGAGCAGGTAAGTTCCGTGGAACCGGGAATCATTTCCGCAAGGTCGAACGTAACCGTTTTTTCGGAAATCACCCGGTCAATGGCCTGAATCAGCAGATCGGCGGCTTCCGTCCAGCCCATGTAGCGCAACATCATCTCCGCAGACAGGATGACGGAGCTGGGGTTAGCCTTGTTCAGTCCGGCCAGTTTCGGCCCGGTGCCGTGCGTAGCTTCAAAAATGGAATGCCCCGTCAGGTAGTTGATGTTGCCTCCGGGGGCGATTCCGATGCCGCCGACCTGCGCCGCCAGGGCGTCGGAGATGTAATCCCCGTTCAGATTCAGCGTGGCTACCACGTCGAAGTTTTCCGGATGGAGCAGAATTTCCTGAAGGAAGGCGTCTGCAATGCAATCCTTGATAACGATACCGTTGGGAAGTTTCAGCCAGGAGCCGTCCCCTATGGGGAGGGCGCCGTATTCCCGCCGTGCGACATCGTATCCCCAGTCACGGAAGCCGCCTTCCGTGAATTTCATGATGTTGCCCTTATGCACCAGCGTGACGCTTTTCCTTCCGTTTTTCACGGCATAGTCAATGGCGGCGCGCACCAGGCGCTCCGTGCCTTCACGGGAAACGGGCTTGATGCCGAAGCCGGAGCTTTCCGGGAAACGAACCTTTTTCATGCGGTCCGGGAAAATGCGGCTCATGGTATCAAAAAACAGCTTGGCATCCTCCGTGCCTTCCTTGAATTCGATTCCGGCGTAGATGTCTTCCGTGTTTTCGCGGAAAACGACCATGTTCACTTTTTCCGGAGCTTTGACGGGAGTTTCAATGCCGTTGAAATAGCGCACGGGACGCAGGCAGACAAACAGATCCAGATCCTGCCGCAGCGTGACGTTCAGGCTACGGATGCCTCCGCCCACCGGAGTGGTGAGGGGGCCTTTGATGCCGATGAGGTACGTGCGGAAAGCTTCCACCGTTTCATTCGGAAGCCAGGTGCCCAGATTATCAAAAGATTTCTGCCCGGCAAAAACTTCATACCATGCGATGGAACGCCTGCCCTGATAAGCCTTGGCTACGGCTGCGTCAATGACACGGGAGGCCGCCGCCCATATCTCAGGACCGGTTCCATCACCGATGATGAAAGGAATGACGGGCCTGTCCGGAACGCAAAGCCTGCCGTTCTGCATGGTGACGGCTGCACCGTCCGCGGGAGGGGTGAATGTTAAATTGGCCATGACGTGCGTTCCTTTATAGGACGCAGCCCGGTTTGGCAAGATAAAAGAGCGGAATGGGGAACTGCGCTTCGTGGAGCAACCGGCCTTGAAAATGTTTTCCTCATCCCGCATGCGCGTGTCTCAGAACCAGCGGTCCTTCCCGGAAGGTTCTTCCGGCCGACTGGCTTCTTCCCGGAGGCGTTTGAGGAAATTTTCTTCAGCCTGATGTTTCAAACCGCTCTCCATGATATGCTTCCGGGCGTTTTCGTTCAGCTGGTTGACGGCAATGGCGGCATCTTCGGAAGTCAGCCTGTTCCAGATGCCGGCGTCATCCTTCACGATTCGCAGGGACCCCTCCACCATCTCACAGGAAATCAGCTTGCCATGAAGGCCCTCTGCCGTAATGGGGCCTTTGTTTCCTGCGGGAATGATAATCCGAAGAGGTTCGGGCCCTTCCAGATTGATGCCCCCGTGGGCGCGGTAGGCCGCTTTCAGAATCAGCGTTTTCCTGCTCCACCACCAGGTGGTGGAGTAACGGTATTCATATTCAAAAGTCCGTTCCACTGTTACCAGGTTGGCCACTTTTTCATCCTTCTGCACAATCAGGGCCACGCCGCCGTAGTTGGAGGAAAAACCCTTATTGATCAGGGTGAGGCCCGCTTCCCTGCCGGCTTCAATCAGTTTTTCCGCTACAGCCATCGGCTTTTCCGCCGGGGCGGTGATGCAGGTGCGCACGCCCCAGAACAATACGGCCAGCACTCCTATCAGAACGGCACCCCTGGTCAGCGCGACAATGGCGGGGGAATGGAAAAAGGTGGGGGAGGATCCGCGCATGAGATGTTGTGCGTGGCGGAAGTTCAGGGTTCCGGGTCTTCATGGGAACCATGTTCCCTGATAGGGGGCATGAACAGGGCCAGGAAGGTGAAGGCGATGACGGTCAGGTCATCTATCTGTCCTACTCCCGGAATGAAATCCGGAATCAGGTCAATGGGGGAAAAGGCATAAAGAGCCGTCAGAGCCAGGAGGACAAGCTTGCGTCTGGTGAACAGGCGCGGTTCTCCTTCCCGGCTGCGGAAGTAATTGATGGCCCTGACCAGAAGCTGCTGCCTGGAGCCGTTGGGCGGAATGGGAATCTTGTTTTTCATGGAGATGCAGGGGTGAATTTACCGTCAATGGAAAAGAAACTCTTTTTTATATGGACCGGAAGCAGACCCGGAGGCGGGATAACGGCCCCCCTTCGTCCTACCTTGTCCCGGCAACGGCACGGGAAGGGATTTTTTTGAAGCCGTTTTCTGTAGGCGTCTTTTCATCAGGAAAGCTCTTTCCTTATTGTCTCATGCACTCCCGGCCGCGTCCAGAGCAATTCCCGGCTTCTTCCGGGAATGAGCTTCCTTGCATTTGAGAGAGAGTATAACGTTTACGGCGGTTGCGCCGTACATGTATTTCCTTTTCCTGGCATTATCATCGGCAAGGGAAGAGGGCAAGTGCCGGAAAGCGCGGAAGGAACCGTAATATTTGTTCTGCCCCTGCCGTTTTCCGAGCCTGTTTTCCCCCAGCCGCAAAAACGTTCCGCAGGGTAGAGGAGGGCTTCTTCCCCATTGGCCTGCGTTCCCTTCCCGGCAGAGGTCCGCTTGGGCTTGCGGCATTGACACGGCGGGAGGCACGGGGTACTCTCCTGCGGCATATAATGATCAGTTTTACCAATATCAGCGGGGCCGAGGAAATTGGGGCCAATTGCTATTTGCTTGAGATGGACGGCACCAGGATTGTGCTTGACAGCGGGATGCACCCCAAGAAGGAGGGGAAGGCGGCCATGCCGGATTTTGATTCCCTGGAACCCAATTCCGTGGAAGCCGTTTTTTTAAGCCATTCCCACCTGGACCATCTGGGAACGCTGCCTGTGCTTCAGGAGAAACAGCCAGCGGCGGAGGTGTTCATGACGCCCGCCGCGGCAGCCCTGTCTGAAGTGATGCTGCATAATTCCGTGAATGTGATGAGCGCCAAGAGGCTGGACCTGGGCATTGTGGAGTATCCTTTTTTCACCCATAATGATCTGGACAGATTGAGCGACGCCTGGCATGCCAAGTCCTGCAATGAAGTGTTCCGCGTGGGCTTCCGCCAGAACGTGCTGGCCACGTTTTACGATGCCGGGCACATCCTGGGGTCTGCCGGCGTGATGCTGGAGGGTGAGAGCGGCCATACCGTATTTTATACGGGGGACGTGCAGTTTGAAGACCAGAGCATGATTCCCGGGGCTGATTTTCCGGAATCCGGCGTAGATACGCTGGTTATGGAGTGCACGCGCGGCGGTTTCCAGCGCAGCGCCCACTATTCCCGGCCGGAAGAGATGGTGAGGTTCGGGAAAGCGATTGCGGAGACGCTGGAACGCGGCGGCGCCGTACTGATTCCGGTATTCGCCATCGGCAAGAGCCAGGAGATGCTGTTCAACATTCACCGTTTCAAGCAGCAGGGGGTGATTCCCGCCAATACTCCCGTGTACTTCGGCGGGCTGAGCGCGAAAGTTTCCCTGTTGTACGACCGTTTTGCCGGGTTGACGCGCAGGCATGACCATGAATTCAAGCTGAAGGAGGAGATTCAGACCGTGCCCCTTCCGCGCAAGGGAAAAGCTCCGCTGGTGTGTTCCCCGGGGAATATTTATGTGGTGTCCAGCGGCATGATGACGGAAAATACGCTTTCCAACGTCATGGCGGAGCAGGTTCTTCCCCAGGAGAAGAATGCTATTTTGTTCGTAGGATATGCGGATCCCGATTCTCCGGCGGGACTGCTGAAGGCAACTCCTGAAGGGGAACTGGTGAAAATGAGGCCCAACGGGCAGCCGGTGCGCCGCAAGTGCACCGTGGACTGTTTTGATTTTTCCGGGCATGCCACCCGGGACTCCCTGGTTAATTATGCCGTGAAGCTGAACCCCAGGCAGGTGGTTCTGGTGCACGGGGACCCGGACGCCGTGGAGTGGATGCAGCACACGCTATCCGCCAAAATGCCTGATTCCACCATCGTCGTTCCTGAGCCGGGACGTCGCTACACTTTCGAGCCATGAGTTTTACCGGAGAGAGAAAGGGGAGGCTGATCGTCTTTGAAGGCATTGACGGCACGGGCAAGTCCACCCACATCGGCCACTTGCGGAAGTATTTGGAGGGGAAGGGGCTGGAAGTGGTGCAGAGTTTTGAGCCCACACGCGGACGGTGGGGCCGGATGCTCCGGGACTCCGCCGTGACCGGACGCCTTTCCGTAGAGGAGGAAGTAGCCCTGTTCCTGAAAGACAGGAGGGAACATGTGGAAACGCTGATTGCTCCCGCATTGGCGCGGGGGGCATGGGTTCTGCTGGATCGCTACTATCTTTCCATGATGGCTTACCAGGGCGCGCGCGGCATAGATCCGGAGGTTATCCGCGCCGCCAATGAAGAATTTGCCCCGGTGCCGGATGCCGTGGTCTGGCTGGACATTCCCGTTTCCGTGGCGCTGGAACGCATTGGGAACCGCGGGGAACGCGACGCTTTTGAAACGGAAGCGGGCCTGGCGGCCTGCCGCAGCGTGTTTGCATCCGTCCATGCTCCCTGGATGCTCCGCATAGATGCGGATGCCGGGAAGGAAGAGGTGGCGGCAAGAGTGCGGAAGGCTCTTTCCGTGCGTTTCCCCGATGTCATTGGGGCATAGGCATCTCCTTTCGGCCATCGGCCGGGGATTTTTCCTTAGCGTTTCATTCCTGGCATTTGGATGCTATTCCGCAGGCGCATAAGCCGTTGGATCCGGAATCCCGGCTTCCCTGAAGGCTTCCCGGCGTTCCATGCAAGTGGAACAGACGCCGCAGTGGACGGCTCCGCCCTTGTAGCAGGAATAGGTGCGGGAAAAATCCACGCCCAAATCCTGGCCCATGGCGGCGATGCCGCCCTTGGACATGTGGATGAAAGGGCGCAGGATGCCCAGGCCGGCATAGGTTCCCAGGCGAATGGCTTCTGTCATGGCGGCCATGAATTCCTCCCGGCAGTCCGGATAGATGCTATGGTCCCCGGAATGGGCCGCAATGACGAGCTGCTGCGCCCCGCAGCTTTCCGCAACTCCGGCGGCGATTGACAGGAAGATGCCGTTGCGGAAGGGGACGACGGTCTGTTTCATCAGTTCTTCATCATAGGAACCGTCCGGAATATCGTCCGCGCCGGAGAGGAGGGCTGATTTCAAATGGGAGGAGATGGAGGAAATGTCAATCACGCGGTGTTCTATGCCCAGACTGGCGGCCTGCCAGGCAGCGCATTTCAGCTCTCGTTCCGCGTGGTTGGAGGCATAGTCAAAGCTGAGGGCCACCCGGACGCGGTGGTTCCGGTGGGCCCAGTGCAGGGCTACGCTGGAGTCCAATCCCCCGCTGAGCAGTACGGCTGTTTCCATTTTGTCCATGGTCTGGATTACAGGGGGCGGTTTTCCGGATTGTGTTCGGCTGTTGCGGTCAGCTGGATGCCGCCGCGGGGGGAGAAGCGGCCTTCCACCTTCAGCCACCGCGGGGAAATGGCGGCCACCAGATCATCCGTGATGCGGTTGACGATTTGTTCATTAAAAGCCGGATAGTTGCGGTAGGAGGCCAGGTAGTATTTGAGAGATTTGGTTTCCACGCACTTTTCCGCCGGAACGTAGGTGATCGTCAGGTGACAGGAATCCGGTTGACCGGTAACGGGGCAGAGGGAGGAAAATTCATGGGTGTCCAGCGTGATGGTGTAGGGACGCGTGCCGCGGTTGGGGAAGGATTCCAGCCTGGCGTCGTCGGGATTGGTAAAGAAGGAGCTTTGAGAGCCTAATAGAGTCAGATGGTCGTCGGACATGGTTGTTGTAGTATGGTAATGGATGTTCAGGTCCCCTGGACGGGGGCTCCGCCGGGGAATTCTTTCACGTACAGGTCCTGTTGAGGGAATGGGATGGAAATGCCGTGTTCGTTGAACGCATGATAGATGTGTTCCCGCACGGAGGAAAGGCTGGAGGACTTTGTCATGACGGGAACCCAGACCCATACGCCCAGATTGACGGCACTGTCTCCGAAACTGTCCAGCACCACGCTGGTTTTCTTGACTTTGGAAAGGAAGGGCAGGGTTGCCAGCGTTTCCAGAATGATTTTGCGCGCCCTTTCCACGTCCGTCCCGTAGGAAATGCCCACTTCCACCTTCACGCATTCGAATTTGTGGTTGCGGGTCATGTTGCGGAAGTTCTTGTTGAAGAGCTGGGAGTTCTGGAAGGCGATGATAGAGCCGTCCAGCGTCTCGATCATGGTGGAGCGGTAGCCCAGGGAGGAGACGCGGCCCCGGTAGCCGTCGCATTCAATCATGTCGCCCTGGCGCAGGCGACCCAGCATTAGGGAGAGGCCGCTGATGATGTTTTCAATGGTATCTTTCAGGGCGAAGCCGATGCCCATGCTCAAGCCTCCCATGACCATCAGCAGCCCGTTGTAGTTGGCGTTCATGATGATAAGCGCCGTAAAAACGAAGAGCCCCCAGAGAAAAAGGGTGGAGAGTGTCACGAAGGTGGGGATGGTGCCTACTTCATAATCTTCTCCATAGATTTCATGCAGCGTATTTTTCCCCAAGAATATCAAGTAGTTGAGAACAATGGCCATCAGGATGACCGTGATGACGCTGCTCCAGCTGAAAGTGAGCAGATCCTTGATTTCCGTGGTTGCGAAAATATTATTGATGATGAGGTCTCCCATGTCGAAGGTGGCGGCGGGCCAGATGATGCTGAACAGGATGAGGAAAATGGTCAGGCAGGGAAGTAGCAGCTTGGAGATGAAGGGGCGGAACCACAGGATGGCCCTCTTGTTCCGTTCCTTCCGGCGGTTTTCATAATGGTGGAGCAGATCCCACAGCCCCACCAGCAACAGGATGCTGGTCATCAGCATGATCCAGGTCATCAGCACCAGGAAGGCCATGAAGCTGAATCCAGTCCAGCACAGGACGCTGCCCAGGATGGTGAATACCAGAGATACGGTGGAGAAAAAACGGTCCAGCCGGGGCAGCTTGTGCCTCTGCCGCACCCAGGTCAGCAGGGAGAAAAGGGAAACCAGCGTGAACAGGATGGGCATGGAAATGTCCACGATGATATTGGGGGCCATGAACATGCGCAGAAGCATGAAGAATCCGCCCAGAAGCAGATAGGGCATGTAGATGCGGATGCCGGAGTTAATGGTGCCGTACGGAAGGCGCGTGACCAGGGAGAACAGGATGGCGCTGACCAGAAGAAGGAATTCCGCGCCCAGGGAGGCCGCGCTCTCCAGCAGGTAGTTCGGCGTGCGCAGTGAGGCAATGACGAGGATCAGCGCCACGATAAGAATGGTGGTGACGTTGGCGAAAGCATGGCGTTTGTTGTAATGCCCCGTCTTTTTCAATGTATTTCGGAATCCCAGGAAGATGATGAGGCGGGAGAGGCAGTAGGAGCACAGGATGATTCCCAGCAGGATAAGTCCGTAATGCTTGAGCGTTTCCGGGTCTGACGGAAGCTGGAGCTTGCTGTCCGCGGATGTTTCCCATGCTCCCATGCACGTTTCATACGTCTTGTGCGGTTTGAGAAAGATGTACCGGGCCGCGTGGGACGGCGTGTAGAAGACCCTGTTAAACAGGGCGGTGAACAGTTTGGCGCTTTCATTGTTGAGCGCGTCTATTTTGCCGTTCAGGCTGCTGAAAAGTTCCTTGAGGTAGCTGATTTGCTCCTTTTCACTTTGGAGGGATTCTTCCAGCTCCTGGCAGTCATACAGGGCTTCGTCCCGCTGAACCAGGGAGGCTTGCGACAGGGTGTCCGTATTTACTTCCTCCAGGGATGACGCCAGCTTTTTAATGCGTTCTATTTCCTTGTCCAGCCGTTCCTCCTGCCCCTGGAAATCCGGTTTTTGGGCGTAATACGTCTTCACCAGGCTGGAAGCGGCCTTACAGTAAAAGGCCAGCGTAAATATTTTCTGGTCGTCCAGCGCGTAAAGCACGGCGGACATTTCATATACCCTGGTGTCAAAATAATTATAGGTAGCATCCGCTTCCCTCACCAGCGTTTTCCGGATGGCCATCCTTTTTTCCTCATTCTTTTTCAGAATGGTGATTTCATGGCACAGAGCCATGATTACGGTATCCATTTCCGATTGGTCCGGCTGCTCCTGAGGCTGTTCCGCCTTGGCTTCCTCCGCCTGTTCCGGAGCGGCGGCAGGCGGAGCCGCCTGCTGTGCAGATGCAGAACCTGCGGCCAGAACCCCCGCCAGGAAAAAGGCGGCGCAGCGGCGGAAAAAGATCCGGTAATCAGGGATGCTCATGAATGGTCCCTGTTCTAGGGGCTACAGGCATTACGGTCAAGGTTATATATTCTCCTGCTGACGGAGGGTGAGCTTCACAGAAAAAACTTTTTTCAACGCGAACCGTATGGAAAGGACAGGGCATCTTCCGGCATCATTTCCCGAATCCCCGGAAGATGCCCTTCCGTAAACAGGAAACGCACCGGAAAATTTCCGGTGCGTTTGAAAAGATGAATACTCCGGCGGGAATCAGTCCAGGGAAAAGGAACGGATTCTCCTTACGGTTTCCTCCCGGCCCAGCAGGGAAAAGACGGAGGAAAGGTCCGGGCCGCCGCTTAACCCGGTGAGGGCCACCCGGGCAGGGAACATCACGGCTCCCATTTTTACGCCGTTTTCCTTGGCAAAGGCTTTCAGCACGCCGATGAGTTCATGTCCATCCCATTCCGGTTCCTGTTCCAGCCTGTCCGCCAGTTTGAAAAGCAGTTCCAGGGCTTCCGGCTGAACCTTGGAGACGGCTTCCGGATCCATGCCCAGTTCAAAAAAGAAACGGATTTTATCCGGGACTTCCGCCAGGGTCTGCACCTTTGTTTGCACGGTGGCGATGGCGGCGTCCAGAATCGGGGAATCCGGCAGGCCGGCTTTCAAACAGAAGGGGCGTGCCCGGAGGGCGAATTCTTCCGCAGGCAGGGCGATGATGTGCTGCTGGTTGACCCAGCGGCATTTGGTGATATCGAATTTGGCGGCGGAGTGGTTCACGGCTTCCAGAGAGAAGCGTTCGATCAGCTCCTGAGGGGAAAAAATTTCCGTATCGTCCTTGGGGGACCAGCCCAGCAGGGCCAGAAAGTTCATGACGCCTTCCGGCAGAAAGCCTTCTTCCGGGTAGGTTCCCAGGGCGGCGCCCACGTCGCGCTTGGACATTTTGGAGCCGTCCTGGTTCAAAATCAGCGGCATGTGGGCGAAAACAGGGGGAGTGACGCCGAAGGCCTCAAACAGCTGGATGTGCTTGGGCGTGTTCATGATGTGGTCTTCCCCGCGAATGACGTGGGTCATCTTCATCTCAATATCGTCCACCACGTTGACAAAGTGGAAAATGTAGGAACCGTCCGCGCGGCGGATAGCCATGTCCGGGGTGTTGGAGGCATCCCGGTAGTCGATGGTGATGTCTCCGCAAATCAGGTCATGGAAGGTGACGGGTTTGGAGCGGTCAAAGCGGAAACGCCAGGCTCCTTCATCCTCGTACACGCGGCCGGCGTCCTGGAGCTTCTTGAAATAGGCGTCGTAAATATCGTTGCGCTGGCTTTGGAAATAGGGGCCGCAATCGCCGCCTTTCATGGGCCCCTCATCCCAGTCCAGCCCCAGCCATTCCATGCCGGTGAAGATTGCGCGGGTAGCCTCCTCCGTATTGCGGGCGTTATCCGTATCTTCAATGCGGAGGATGAAGGTTCCCCCCATCTTGCGGGCAAACAGCCAGTTGAACAGGGCGGTGCGGGCGCCCCCGATGTGAAGGTAGCCCGTGGGGGAAGGTGCAAATCTTGTTCTGACGAGACTCATGATGGGTAAGAGAGTAAGGGCCTGTCTGCCCGCGTCAAGCAGATACAGGGGGTGCATGCCAAAAAACGGGGATGCGGAAGCAGTGGATTTTTTTAGGACGTTGTCGGCCTTGCGGCTTGCGTGGAGAGGGCTTTTAGGCTTCATTTAACGCTGTGTTCTTTTTAAAACACATATTCCGTCTGCGGGAGAAGTGGCAGATTAAAAGGGAAGATGAGGAAAAGCCCTTTCTGGAGCATCTGGACGACCTGCGGACCATGCTGCTGAGGATGGCTCTGTGCCTGACCGTCAGCACAATTTTGTGCGCCGGGTTTGCGTCCAATCTGATGGACATCCTGAGGCGTCCCGTCAACCAGGTGTGGGATATGTTTGAAGAATCCCATCTTCCGGCAGGGATTGGTCTGGATGCCTGGGGTAAGGCCAAGGAAATGGCAACGGCCATGACGAGCCTGGGAGCTTCCCAGCGGGCATTGTTTCTCCGCCAGGTTTCCCCGTCCCAGGCAGATTTGACGGAGGCTGCCCTGGTGCTTCGCGGCGCGCAGCCGCTGCCGGAGGACAGGAAGCAGGTTTTTATCAGGGAAGGCAGCCCCTCCACGGCCGTGAGGGATCTGGCGGAAGCCCTGTATTCCAAAGGAGCCGTGCTGGCAGACGGAACGGGGCGGGGGGCCCTCAAGATGATGAGCGCGTTCCAGCCCGGGGAGGCGTTTATGCTGACCATCAAGCTTTCCCTGTATGCCGGAGTGGTCATTTCCTTCCCACTTCTGTTGTACTTCCTGCTGCAATTCATCATTCCGGGGCTGCTGGAACATGAACGCAAGCTGCTGTACAAGTGCATGGCTGTCGGCTTCGGTCTCTTCCTGGCCGGGACGCTGTTCTGTTACTTCATCGTCCTCCCGCGGGTATTGACGTTTTTTTACACCTATTCCCTGGAATTCGGCATCTCCAATGAATGGCGCATCGGCTACTACCTGTCCTTCGCCACGCAGATGATTTTAATGTTCGGACTGGCTTTTGAATTGCCTGTGGTAGTGATGCCCTTCGTCAAGCTGGGGGTGCTGACCTATGACATGATGAAGTCCACGAGACGCTATGCCATTGTGGCTATCGCCGTCCTGGCCGCGGTCATCACCCCTACGCCGGATGTAGCTACCATGATGCTGATGGCCGTTCCCATGTATGCGCTGTATGAAATATGCATCATTTTGGCCTGGGTGCATGAACGCAAGGAGGCCGCGCGCACCCGGGAGGAAATCGCCCGGTTTGAAGAAGATTTCAACAACAATAATTCTCCCTACAACCAGTAAATACATCCAACCCACGCCAATATCATGAACCTTCTGGAAATTATTATCCTGGGCATTGTGGAAGGCCTGACCGAATATCTGCCGGTCAGCTCCACGGGCCACCTGCTCCTGACGGAATCCCTGCTGAACATGTCCCAGAGCAAGGAAGCTCTGGATGCCCTGGCCGTCTGCATCCAGGGGGGAGCCATCCTGGCGGTGCTGAGCCTGTATTTTCCGCGGGTAAAGGCCATGGCGCAGGGCGTGCGCGGCAATAATCCCGCCGGGCTGAAACTGCTGGTCAACCTCATTCTGGCCTTCCTTCCCGCCGCCGTGGTGGGCCTGTGCTGCGCTTCACTGATTAAGGAATATCTGTTCAACACATATACGGTGGCTTATTCATGGATCGTAGGGGGAGGCGTTATTCTGGCGTATTGCGCCTGGCGCGCCAGGGAGGGCCGTTCCAATGAAGGGGACTCCGGCGCCTCCATTGAAAGCCTGACGCCAGCCAAGGCGCTGACGGTGGGCGCACTCCAGTGCGTGGCCATGATCCCCGGCACCAGCCGGAGCCTGATGACCATGCTGGGAGGCATGTTTGTGGGGTTGAGCGTGGAAGCGGCCGTGGAGTTCAGCTTTTTGCTGGGATTGATTACCCTGGGCGCAGCCACGGTCCATGATGCGTATAAGGACGGAGCTCTGATGCTGGAATCCTTTGGGTGGGAAGCACTTGCCGTGGGGACGGCGGTCAGCTGGCTTTCCGCATGGCTGGCTGTAAAATGGATGGTATCCTATCTGCAAAGGCACAGTTTTTCCGTATTCGGATGGTACCGCATCGCCATTGGTATCGTGACGCTGGTTCTCCTGTCCATGGGGCTGGTGCATTGAAAAACGGATTCCGGCATTCAAGCACCGGAAAACGTTTTTCTCCGGCGAGGCGGTTCTCTCCCGCAGCGGGAAGCGGGTTTTGAACAATCCCGGAGAAGGTTGGCCGCTGCCTGGACGAAGCCATGACACAGGGCTGTTTTGCATCCCCGGAACAAAACAGCCCTGCGATGAATAGCGTTTCAGGAAAACTTATCTCCTGTGCGTTCCGTGGGAATTCCCGGGATTGGAGGGTTTCGGTGAAGGGGATGGACGGGATGGCGCAGATGAATGAGGGGAGGACGGCCTGCTGGGTGCGCTGGCGGAATGGGGCGGGGAAGAAGGCCGGGAAACGGGAGAGGGCCTGCCGGGACGGATGATGCCGGAGTGGCCTGGATTGGGGGAGGAAGGCCTTGAAGACGGCAGGGTGGAAGGGCGGCTGGGACGTCCGAAATCCGGTCTGGAGGGACGATTGCCTTCCGGGCGGTTGATGACGGGGCGATTCGTGCCGCCGGGACGGGAAGGATTATTGGCGGAAGGGCGAGAAGGCCGTCCGGGCTGGTTGATTCCCGGATGATGTACTGGCGGCCGCTGTAAATTGCCGGGTTTTCCAAAGTCCGGCCGTTGATTGGGCCGTCCGGGCTGAGGGGCCGGCCTGTTGTTTCCCGGACGGAAATGGTCAGGCCTGAAGTGGGGTTTCATCGGCGGTTTTGCCATGGGGCGGCAGTTATGGGGACGGACATAATGCCCGCGGTAATAGGGAGCCGGCCCCCACGTGGGAATATAGTAATTCGGACGAATCAGGTTGATGGAGTAAATGGGGCTTCCGAACGTGTCGTAGGCATAAATGGGTCTTCCTCCATAATATCCGTAAATGGGGTAGCCGGAGCTGTCATACATGTACGACACGCCGGAACCTCCGCTGCTGTAGGAGCCTGACACGCTGAAATTGTCATAATAAGGATCGTAGCAACCGGACAAAGCGCAGCCGATAGCGGCCGCCAGCAGTGAGTTTTTTAAGATAACGTATGCTTTCATGATGACGAAACAGGGCGGATTATATTTTCCCTTTGCCTGAAAAGCGGCAAGGAAAAAGTACATTTGTTTAAAATTATTTTGCTTGGAAACGCACTTCCTGTTGTCTTAGACTGCAAAAACGTTCTACGCGATGGGAATTCTTCTTCAAAATAAAAAAGTCGGCCTGGCTCTGCTGTGCGATAACGCCCCTTATACGCTGGCCATGACTCTGGCTTCCTATGGCAGGTCCGGGCTGCTTGGCTATTTTGACGAAGCATGCGCCGTTTTTCCGGAAAGCGCCGTCAAGGTGCGGGAGACGGCCCTTTCCCATGGGCTTTCCGCGGTGGCCGCCCCGGTGGAAGGCGGTTTTATAGGAGCCCTCCATACGGCGGTCAACGTTCTTGATACGGATTACGTGCTGCTGGCGGAGGATGACTGCATGATCTGGGAACACCTGCGCGGGGAAAACCTAGAAAAGCAGTTGAAACGGGCATTGGACCTGCTGATTTCCGGACAGGCGGATATGGTGCGCCTGCGCCATGCATGGCGCGGTTGCACGCGCTATAAGGCCGCTTATACATATTCCTACTTTTATCCCGTGGAACAGCTGGCCACCATGTGGGTGCATGCGGAAGGTTTGTCGGAAGCGCCGGATTGGATTAAAAGCATCCGGCGCTTCTTCCACCCTCTCCGCTCCAAGCGTTCGATAGGCCGTTGCGTTTATGTGGAGCAGAACCCGCATCTTCGCTTTCCCCAGTACATTACCAAGATTGATGAAGGCTATATTATTGACAGCGAGGTTTTCCAGTGGACCAATCAGCCTACGCTCATCGCACGTTCCAGAATCAGGCAGATTCTGACGGGGCTGGAGCAGATGTCCGGCTCCATCGGGAAATTGCCGCAGGATTTTGAACATGCCGTCAATAGCCCGCGATGGAGGAACGCCCATATGAACATAGGCGTCATCAGGGGAATTTTCACTTAAATGCGTATGGAAGACGGCGGAAAAGCGGTGCGGTATGAATGCACCAGATGCGGCGCGTGCTGCCGCTGGGCCGGGGATGTGTGCATTGAGACGGATGAAATCCGCGAGATTTCCCGTTTCCTGGACATGGACGAACAGGTTTTTATTGACACATGCTGCCGGTTGAGAGCCAACCGGCGCGGATTGTCCATCCGGGACGCGGAAGACGGCGCCTGCATGATGCTGACGAAAGACGGCTGCCGGATCAATCCCGTTAAACCCCGCCAGTGCCGGGATTTTCCCAACAAATGGAATTTTCCCGGCTGGCGGGATTTGTGCCGCGCCAGAAAAGTGGGGGAGGAACGGGAAGCATAATATGGCCGGAATGCCGCAAGATTCTTTTCTGCTTCCGGCATTATTCCATGGACGGGGTGAAATCCGGCTGGAATCTTGCGTTTTTTACAGGAACTGAGCCAGATCCCGTTCAAAACCGGGATAGGACGTATTGATGCATTCCGCATCCGTCACTACGGTTTCTCCCTGTGCGCTGAGTCCGGCCACCAGGAAGCTCATGGCGATGCGGTGGTCCCCATAACTGGATAATTCCGTTCCCTTCAGGGGAGTGCCGCCGTGAACAACCATGCCATCGTCAAATTCTTCCACATCCACGCCCATGAGCCGGAGGTTGGCCGCCGTGGTGGCGATGCGGTCCGTTTCCTTGACGCGTAATTCGCGGGCGTTTCGGACGATGAAGTCTCCCCGGCCCAGGGCTCCCGCTACGGCCAGAATGGGTATCTCGTCAATGAGGTTGGGTATTTCTTCCGGGAGGAGGCTGATGCCGTGCAGGGAATCCGAACCGTACACGGTAATATCGCCGTATGGTTCGCCGGCATCTCCCGGAGAAGTGGGCACGATGTCCATTCGCGCGCCCATCCGCTGCAGAGCGCTGATGACGGCGTTCCGAGTCTTGTTCAGCCCCACCTGGCGCAACGTCAGGCGGGAACCCGGACGGCTGGCGGCGGCCACCATCCAGAAGGCTGCGGAGGAAATATCTGCCGGGACTGTCAAATCATGGGCGACGGGGAGAGCCGGTCCGCAGGTTCCGACGGTAAGTCCATCTACGGTGCAGGGAACGCCGAAATGGCGGAACAGGCGTTCTGTATGGTCGCGGGTGACGGCCGGCTGGCGCACGGTGGTGGTTCCGTCCGCAAACATGCCCGCCAATAGAATGGCGCTTTTAACTTGGGCGCTGGCCATGGGAAGCGCGTAGGAAATGGGGTGTACCCGCCCGCCGTGAATGCTCAGCGGAGCACAGCCCGGTTTGGCTCCCCGGGCTTCAATCCGCGCTCCCATCTGTTCCAGCGGCTGCATGATGCGGCCCATGGGGCGGGAGCTCAGGGAAGCGTCCCCAAACATTTCCGAATCAAAGGGGCAGGCGGCCAGCATCCCGGCCAGCAGCCTCATGCCCGTTCCGGAATTGCCGCAGTCAATGGGCCGTTCAGGAGCCTTGGGGCTCATGGCGACGCCCGTAATTCGGAAGCGGACGGGGCCGTATCCCTGCCGTTCTTCCAGCACATCCACTTTGGCGCCCAGCTGCTCCATGGCGCGCAGGGTATTCAGGCAATCTTCGCTGCATAGAAAATTATCCACTTCCGTCACTCCTTCCGCCAGGCCTCCCAGAATGGTGGCGCGGTGGGAAATGCTTTTGTCTCCGGGCACGGTCAGTGCCCCTTGCAGGGAGGAAATGGAATGGGAATGAAGGTTCATGAGTTTCTGGAAGAACTACCCTGTATCGGCTGCCGAATCAAGCCAATTACGAGATGGGCGGAGGCATCAGGGGGCATTCCAGAATGGAGTTGATTTTCCGGGACGGTGGCGTATATTCATGTGCGTTATCGGCTGCATCCCCCTGAAAAGAAGGAGAGAGCTTTTCAGGATCAATGGATCAAGCTGGTTTTCATAGGTAGTAAGTTGGAGCGGCCACGGGAGCAGTCCTGTGGCCGCTTTACCTTGTTCAGGGAAGAGGGCGCCCATTGGCTTGAAGAAGGAAGCGGAAGGAAGAAAGAAACAAAATTCTTTCCATGTCTGCTTTGGGCTTTACCGCGAGCCGATGAAAGCGTATGTAGTCCATGCCGATCAGGTTCGGGTGGTCGCTGTTCCGGTCTCCGGGCCGGAGTAGAGGAAAGTCCGGACATCACAAGGCAGCGTGTCCCGTGAAAGCGGGAGACGGGAATCTCCCAAGGGTTCCCGGACGGAAAGTGCCACAGAAAACAAACCGCCCGGATGGGGTTCGCCCCCATGCCGGGCAAGGGTGAAAAGGGGAGGTAAGAGCTCACCGCTCCGAGGGTGACCAAGGAGGCATGGTAAACCCCGCGCGATGCAAGACAAACAGGGGAAGGGTCGCCTGCCCGCCGGATCCCCGGGTATTAGTCGCATCCGTTTCGTGAAAACGAACGGGCGCGCGGAACGCCTGACCGCGGTCCGCGTGAGAAAAATGACCGCACAGCCGGCTCTGGCCGGCGGACAAAATCTGGCTTACAGAACCTGGTCGGCTCCTGCTTTTTTACCATGTCGTTTTCCTCCCCTCTTTTCGGGGGAAGAGAAACATCCGGGAATTTGTCCCGTTCCGGGGGCTCTTTGGGGTTGCATGGGCGTTTTAAATGTGTAGAATCCGTCACCTAATTGCAACCCACTATGGAGAAGCTTGTCGTACATGGAGGTTTTACGCTGAGGGGAGCCGTCAATATCAGCGGGTCCAAAAATGCCTCCCTGCCTATTTTGGCCGCATCCCTGCTGACGGATGAGCCTGTAGTGGTGCGCCGGGTTCCGGATGTTTCCGATACCAATTTCATGGTGCAGATCATGGGCCAGCTGGGAGCCTCCGTGGAGCGGTCCAGCGGCAATGTGCGCGTGGAAGCCAGGAACCTGCATTCCGAAGCCGCTTATGAACAGGTGCGCAAGATGCGCGCCTCCATTTGCCTGATGGGGCCCTTGATGGCCCGCATGCAGCGGTGCGTGATTCCCCTGCCGGGCGGCTGTGTGATAGGCGACCGTCCTGTGGATCTGCATATCAGGGCCATCCAGGCATTGGGGGCACAGGTGCAGATTGAGCGCGGCAACCTGATTATTGAAGCTCCCAGGGGGTTGAAAGGAGCCACGGTGGATTTGAGCGGCGACCACGGCCCCACCGTTCTGGGAACGGACAACCTGATGATGGCCGCCGTATTGGCGGAAGGCACCACCGTTATTGAATCCGCCGCCTCCGAGCCGGAAGTGGTGGATCTGGCGAACTTTTTAACCAAGATGGGCGCCAATATTCAAGGTGCGGGAACGCGCCGGATCGTCATTGAGGGAGTGGAAAAGCTCCGTGGCTGCAACCATACCGTTATCCCGGACCGCATTGAGGCCGGCACCTTTATGGTGGCGGCGGCCATGATGGGGGATGGCGTGACCCTGCGGCGCGTGTGTGAGGAACACATGACTGTGGTGACGGATTTGCTCCGGAAGTGCGGCCACCACGTGGAATTCAACGAACGGGGGGATACGGTCACCATTATTGCCGGGAAAACGCCCAAATGCGGAGAAATCAAGACTGCCCCGTATCCCGGCTACCCCACGGACATGCAGGCCCAGATGACGGCTCTCTTCGCCACCACGCCGGGCATCTCCGTGGTGAAGGATACTATTTTCCCGCAGCGTTTCATGCACTGCTCCGAACTCAAGCGCATGGGGGCGGACATCAAGGTGGACAACGGCACCGCCGTCATTTCCGGGGTGGAAACGCTCAGCGGCGCCCCCGTCATGGCCTCCGACCTGCGGGCCTCCGCCGCCCTGGTGCTGGCAGCCCTGAAGGCGGAAGGCACTACGGAAATCCACCGCCTGTACCATATTGACCGGGGCTATGAAATGATTGACGAAAAACTCCTGGCCATCGGCGCTGCAGTGGAAAGGCTGCCGGATGACGACAATTAACGCCGTTTTAGGTCCTGATTTTCCTTCACACCGCATTTTTTCTTTACTGTCAGGGCTCCATATGCTATTCACCGAAGTCCTATGAACAAGGCTCAACTGATCGAACTGATTCAAAGCAAGCTGGGTGCTGATACGACCAAGAAGCACGCTGAAGAAGCTCTGGCCGCTGTGCTGGAATCCATCAAGGAAGGCGTGAAGGAATCCGGCAAGGTGCAGATCATTGGCTTTGGTACGTTTGCTACCAAGACCCGTGAAGCCCGTACCGGCCGCAACCCGAAGACCGGCAACACGATCAATATTCCCGCCTCCAAGACGGTTGCTTTCAAGGCCTCTTCCGCCTTGAAGGACTAAGACGGCAACTCCTTCTCAAGGGAGTACTTTTCTTTCAGCACCCCCGTCCTTTGAGGACAGGGGTGTTTTTTATGTCCCGGTGCGGATGCACACGGCTTGACCGGGTGAACGCCGCCGTCTAGAATGCCGCCATGTCCAGCAGTTTTGGTCAGGTGTTCAGAATTTCTACCTGGGGTGAATCCCATGGGACCGGGGTAGGCGTGGTGATTGATGGTTGTCCGTCCCTCGTCCCGGTGACGGAAGAAGACATTCAGCGGGAGCTGGACCGGCGCAGGCCGGGGCAGAGCGACATCGTAACCCCCCGCAGGGAGGAAGACCGCGCGGAAATCCTTTCCGGAGTGCTGGACGGCAAAACCCTGGGAACGCCTATCGCCATCAGTGTCCGGAACAAGGACCACCGCTCTTCCGCCTATGACGAGATGGCCAGAACGTACCGGCCCTCCCACGCGGACTATACATACGACGCTAAATACGGCATTCGCGCCTGGGCGGGCGGGGGC
>ERZ1027221.649-NODE-649-length-22447-cov-7.787737_pt1 | contig 22447 bp, 13 predicted proteins | sample MGYA00519267_ERZ1027221 | MGnify/ENA primary metagenome ERZ1027221 (study PRJEB26926, sample SAMN06164533) | human gut metagenome | biome: ENVO:00009003; feature: ENVO:2100002; material: ENVO:00002003 | host: Homo sapiens | place: USA | collected 2012 ...
TCTCGTGGGCTCGGAGATGTGTATAAGAGACAGGAAAATGGATGTCGGTAAACTGGACGATTTTAAACTCTCCGTTCTTGTTAAACTTTAAGGGGGCAACCTGTGCCTGGCAGAACAGAACTGTCAGAAAAGCCAGACAAAGGGTTAAAGAAATTCTCTTCATGTTGTTAGTAATTAGTTTTTAGGTAGTTTATTAGGTTGAAATCAGTATTATTCTTTGGTTATCAAAACTGTTGCATAAGCTGAGATACCTTCTTCGCGACCGGTAAAACCAAGCTTTTCCGTAGTAGTGGCTTTGATGGAGATGTCGTCTTCATCTATTCCCATTACTTTGGCAAGCGTCTGCTGCATGGCGGGAATATGGGATTTCAGTTTGGGGCGTTCCGCACAGATGGTTGCATCAATGTTGCCCACGGAATAGCCTTTGGTTGCAATCAGTTCTACAGTTTTCTTCAGTAATATTTTGCTGTCTATGTCCTTGAACTCTCCTGCGGTATCGGGAAAATGATAACCGATATCACGCATATTGGCGGCTCCCAGCAAGGCATCGCAAATGGTATGAATCAGCACGTCGGCATCCGAATGTCCGAGTAATCCTTTCTCATGTTCCAGGCGGATACCGCCTAACCAGAGTTCACGTTCTGCCACCAACTGGTGTACATCGAAGCCAAAGCCTACACGTATTTTCATATCGTTCTTCTTTTAATTTTATTGGATGAATGCACGAAAGTACGGAAAAAAAGCAAGTGGGGAATAAAGACAGAACGCAAATTACACAAATTACGCAATTTTTCGTCTTATATAAGGCAACCGATAGGAGGCCTGAAAGAAATTGCGTAACCTGTGTAATTTGCGTTCTATTCCGTATTCCTTATGATTTACGGTCTATCCGGCAATTGGGACAGTAGGTCTTTGTAGAATGCCCTGACGTCCTTCCAGTGATAGAAAGGAGCGATGTCGGTCTTCACCGGAATACTCACTTCTTTCTCGTTCAGCATGAACTTCACGATGATATCGTCTGCGCTGCCTTTCTTACGGAAGAAAACAATCTGCACATTGGCAGCCATAGGCACCATTTTGAAGTTACACCATGCCTGATAGAATTTGGCCGGATCGGACTCTTCATTATAGCAGTTCTCCAGTCTCAGCAAGCCCACCAGAGGAATAACATTACCGTCGTGTCCGAAGCGGAAAGTGGCCGAGTTTGTACCGGAGGCAATCGCCGCGTCTGCCGAGTCCATGATATTCTCAACCAGAGATTTGGCGTTTGCCAGCATCAGCCCGTTCGTCATGGGCGAAGGACCGTCGCATACATAGTTCTTATAGTTATGTATCTGCCAGATATCAAACAATTCCTGCTTCTCAAAGATATCATAAAAACAAACCTCCGGTTCCACGTTCTGCATATCAGAAGCAACCCAATACAGACCGCGCATCAGTTCTTCAGGATTCACATTCTTACGAATATACTCTTTGCTATTGAACAGTGTATTCACCAGACGTTCCGGACGGACATGTTCTTCTTCGAACTTACGGAATTCCTCATACCAGGGCCCTTTGCGTGAAGTAAACTTCATAGCTTCCTGTGTATGGAAATTTAGGTAATCTATATATTTATTGCTGGATTCGCGCTCAATCTGCATCTTCGGGTTGAATTCCTTCAGACGTTCGCAGAATGCATCCATGCTGAGCACGCAACGGATAACTACGGTAGAGCGGGCAGACATCTGCGGTTCACCTTTAAATACTTCAGGGAATGCCTGATACATACGTTCGGCAATGCCTCGTTGTTGCTTCACTCCTACCGGACTGAGGTCGCCGCCGTGTCCTTTGGCATCTGCCCAGACAATGTCCAGACGTTTACGGACATCTTCGCCCAAATCGGTTAATACTCCGGCTGCATGGGCTTTCTCAAAGACTTCCATCACGCGGACGTAGTCTTCATCCGCAATTAGCCAGCGGGAACCATGACGGCCATAGTGGCTGATATAGAACGGTTCATAACCTTTCGGAGCCTTGGTCTGGACGCCCGAAGGACCGGGGTAAGCGTAATATACACCACCTGTCGTTGCAATATCATTGAAGATTTCTTCGCGTGTGGCTTGTGCATATAAACCTTGAACAGCAAAAGCTGCTAACAGGACGATTGAAAAAAGAGTTCGTTTCATTCTCATAAACAAGTTGTTATTCTTAATATATTTATTATTGCATTAGTAAAAAGGGAAAGTAATGAATCAACCTTCATCCTTATTTCTGATAATCCGGATTCTGCGTCAGATACGGGTTCGTGGTAAACTCATCCTGCGGAATGGGATATAATTTATACTTATCGTCCACATCTTTACCCACATACGTACCAACTTCACCGTCGCTGCTGCCTTTCCAATCCCAGTTATATCCTTTTGTGAATTTGCCGAAGCGGATCAGGTCTGTACGACGCACCAACTCCATATTCATCTCACGGGCTCTTTCATCCAGAATGAAATCCAGATTCAACTGGCCGTCGGTAATACGACCGGATACCCCGTCACCATAGTTGCCGGACATATAAGCACGGTCTCTGATTTCATTTACATAACCCAGCGCCTCAGCACGCGTGCCTTCCGAAGCCCCGCGAAGAATAGCCTCAGCAGCCATCAGGTAAGCATCTGCCGTACGGAACATCGGGAGGTCTACAGACGAATACTTAGTACCGCCATCTACCAATTCCTTACGGTCCCTGGTTACATTTCTCCATTTGATGCACGCATAACCATTCTCAAAAGTCTTCTGGAAAGCCTTACCTTCTACCCAGGTTTCCTTTGTATGACCGATGGTAAAGAACTGTGCACGCTTATCCTTCTTATTATCTCCCCAGGGATCATTTTCATAGAAGGTTTGGTCAGCCTCATCAAACTTATCTACAAGCGCCACCTTTACACGGGCATTACCCCAACCACGGCTACCTACTCCGGTTTTTACATAGCTATCCATCGGACCATTCATCAATGCTTTAATCAGGAAGTTGGTTCCGGCACTGCTCTGTGCATAGTCAGCATCCTGCACCAAGGGCCAGATGATTTCGGAGCAAGTATTGTTATCTGCCAGGAAGATGTGACGGTAATCAGAAGCCAACGGATAATTACCTTCCGTAATCACTTTCCTGGCATATTTATAAGCATTGGTATATTCATTCTTGCCTACCCATGTTTCGGCATTCAGATAGACACGTGCCAGGAGAAACCAAGCCGATACACGATCCACACGGCCATACTCATTCCGCTTCGGTTCTTTCAGCAAGGTTGTCAGTTCTTCCGTTTCGGAAACCACATAGTCGTAGATTTCCTGGCGGGTCTTCTGATGGGGAATCGTACCTACATCCATCGTTTCATCAATGAAGGGAGCCGAACCGTACAAGTCGCAAATCATGCTGTAGCAATAAGCACGGATGAAGCGTGCTTCAGCACGGTAATAAGGCATTTCAGCCTGCAAAGCATCGTATACGCCACGATCTTTCAATTTCCCTTCCGTACTTTCGCGCAAAAACTCATTACAGTAGTTAATGGCCATATACAGACGATAATATGAATAGCAAATAATCTTTGTCGAAGGGTCCCAGTTCATATACAACAGTGACAAACTTCCATGACTGCCACCGGAATGGAAAACGATCTCATCCGTACAAGCCTCTTGCAAATAGAACAGAGCACGTGTATAACCACTATAACCTTCATCAATACCCGGCACGTCACCGTTTCCGCCATCACCACCCTTTTGTCCGGTCTGGATAAGGCTGGCATAACATTTTGCCAATACTCCGATGTATCCCTCAGGCGTAGAATAAACCTTCTCGCCCACCAATTCATTGTCGTCCAAAGGCAATGTATCCAAATCTCCCAGACAAGAAGAAAGAAGGAAGAGAGATACCAGACATATACTTGCTAACTTGAAATATTTCGTTTTCATTGTTTTCTGATTTTTCATGAATTAAAAATTAAGATTTACTCCCAGCATGAACATACGCGGGCGCTGATAGATGTTCTTATCGATACCGCTATAAATTTCCGGGTCAAGACCGCTATAGCCTGTCAGTGTACATACATTCTGCACGGTGAAAGAGAGACGAAGAGAGGTCTTTTCGTTCCACAACTTATCGAAGGTATGTCCTAACGTGATGTTGTCGATACGGAAGAAGTCACCTTTCTCCAGGAAGTAATCGGTATAGATGCGATCCTGCGTAAATCCGGTTTCAAGAGTAGAACGCAGAATATTGCTGGAAACGCCGGTTCCACCATAAAGTCCGTCCAAAGAATCGGAGGCTTTCACATAGTTATAAACATAAGCACCGAAGCTTCCATGTCCGTTGATACCCAAATCCCAGTTCTTATATGTCAGACGGGTAGAAAGACCGCAGTAGTAAGGAGCTTTGGAGCTTTTGCCGGTCACGTACTTGTTGGCATCTTCTTCGCTGCTGGTGACCGAACCATCTTTTGCGATATATTTGCCATCCAGCGGCTTACCATTATCGTCATAAGCCTGTTGCAACAGGTAGAAAGTATTCGGAGTTTCGCCTACCATGTGGACTTGCAGATATTTACCCGTACCACCGGCATTACCAGTCTTCACATAGTTATCTTCACGGTCGATGGTGTTCAGCTTCGTAATTTCGGAAGTATTCCAGGTAAAGTTACCGCTGACAGTCCATTCCCAATCCTTATTCTTCACGGGAATCACGTTGATACCGATTTCCAGACCTTTGCTCTTCATATTACCGATATTGGTTTCAATCATATTGGTAAAGTTGCTTCCGGCAGGAACGAATATCTTATTCAGCAGGTCTTTGGTAGTACGCCAGTAGTAGTCAATCGTACCGGAGATGCGGTTGTTTAGGAAACCATAGTCGATACCGATATTATAAGTTTCGGTAGTCTCCCACTTGATGTTGGCATCGTAGCCATTGGGACGGTAAGTAGTGTACCATTGATCACCGAAGTAATAGCGGGATTCGTCATAAGACGCCGTATAAGTCGGCAGGTGCTGATAGTAAGAACCAATGGATTGCTGACCGGTCTGGCCGTAGCTCAAACGGAGTTTCAAATCGGACAGGGCTTTGAAGTTCGAGAGGAAAGCCTCTTCGTTCACACGCCAGGCTGCCGCAACTGAAGGGAAATACCCCCAACGGTTATCGGGAGAGAAACGTGAAGAAGCATCTGCACGCAGAGTAGCCGTCAGCATATAGCGTTGTTTCCAGGAGTAGTTTACACGTCCATAGAAAGAAAGCAGGTAAAGTTCGGCTTCGGCATGCTGGGGAGTAGCCAGTTCTTTGCCTTCGGTGTCGGTGGTTACACTATTATTCTTATACCAGAAACGTTGCCAGCCGTAACCACCCATAACATTGATGTGATGATCTTTCAGTTCCTTGTCGTAATTGGCATAGAAATCGAGCAAGGTGTTGCGCTTGGTCTGATGGTATTTATAGCGCTTGCCCGTACCGTCATTCTGATTACCAGTGTACATGGAGGGAGCAAGATCGGGCACATTTTCACGATTGTCATTCTTCTGGATGTCATAGCCCATATTCAGATTAAAGCGCAGGTCTTCCAATCCGTGCACCTTGTAGTCGAGGGCAATGTTACCGATAGAACGTTTTGTCTTTTCGAGTTTGTCAGCCAGTTCCAGATCAGCAACCGGATTTGCAGCGGCCAGCGTGATGGGTTTACCGCCATTCATCCATGTATAATATCCCAAACCTACATTACCTTCATAGTCTTCGTAAACGGGACGGGTAGGATCAAAAGAGATGGCACTGCCAATCACGCCTGTTGAAACCGGTTGATTATTCTCAATACTTCCCTTGACATTGATATCTACAGAAAGATGTTTATCAAAGAACTTCGGAGACAGACCTACACTGGCGTTGATACGCTCGTAGTTATTATTCTTCAATGTACCATTCTGGTTAGTATATCCTACGGATACACGGTAAGGCATATTCTTCAAAGCTCCGGTCATGGACAAGTTATGATCCGTACCCAGTGCCACGCGGTAGATTTCTTTCTGCCAGTCTACATCTGCACTGCCCAGCTTGAAAGTCTCCGGAGCATTGGCATGCTCGGCAAAAGCCTGACGGAATTCTTCGGTAGAAAGTACATCCATATACTGATATACATTGCTCACCGTCATGTTTCCGTTATAGTTGAACGACGGACGAGAGGTACCGTCGGCACTTCCCTTCTTGGTAGTGATGATGATGACACCATTGGAGGCACGCGAACCGTAAATAGCTGTGGCAGAAGCATCCTTCAATACTGTAAAGGAAGCAATGTCATTCGGATTGATGGCACTGATAGAAGTATTGCTTACGGGTACTCCATCGATAACAATCAGCGGATCATTATCTGCCGACAAAGAGGCTCCCATACGGATACGGATGGTACCGCCGCTACCCGGTGCACCATTGCCCGGCACGATATTCACACCGGCAACTTTACCCACCAGAGCATCTTCAGCAGTCAATTGCTTACCTTTGTTCAGCTCATCCGGTTTCACGGTCAGCAAAGATCCGGTCACGTCGCCTTTCTTCACCTGTCCGTAGCCGATGACTACTACTTCGTCCAGCAATTCGCTGTCTTCCTGCATGGTAACTACAATGAGAGGTTTGTTTGTCACGGTGATTTCCTGCCCTTTATAGCCGATACAGGTGACGGTAAGCACATTTCCGGTAGCCGCCTTCAGTGTAAAATTGCCGTCCACATCGGAAATCGTACCTATAGAAGTACCTTTAATAAGAATGTTAGCTCCGATAACCGATTCACCGGTAGCGTCCTTCACATGTCCTTTCACCACGATGTCTTGTGCTGAAAGCGACAGGGATAGTAGTAATCCCAACAAAGGGAGAAGTCCCTTGACAAGTCTAAAAATGTTTTTCATAAGGTTATTATTATAATTAATAAAAAATAATTCAGTCTTACCTTTGTACCTGTAGGGGCGAATCTCTGTTCGCCCGCACACGGCACAGACTTTTTTTCTATAATCCTCGCGTAACCTGTTTACCCGATAAAAACCAATACCCAAAGAAAATCTATTGTTAACTTTAATTTCTACGGCAAAGGTAGAGCATAACTTTCCGGATAAGAAAGTTGAGTAGATACGTAAAGTAGATATAAGTAGAAGTTTTTAAATGATAAGTGATTGAAGTACAACACAAAGCCACTTTCCTACATGAGTCAGGAAAGTAGATTTAAGTAGACATTTGAGGAAAAAAGAAAGAGGTTTTATTAGCCTATTTGCTGCACCGCTTCCATAAATTCATCCTTGGAAAGCAAAGATTTACTCCGCACTTTCAGACGATAGTTATACACCGTCTGGGCAGAATAATGAAGGAAGTTAGCAATCTTCCCACTATCTGTAATGCCCAATCTGATCAGAGCAAAGACGCGCAACTCGGGTGTCAGCAGTTCACCCTCCTTCGGACAGATACGCTCATCTTCCTGAAGCAAAGTATTGAACTGTTCTATGAACTTAGGATAGAGTTTCAAGAACACACTATCGAACGTGTAGAAGAATTCTTTCAACTCATTGGCAACAAAAGAAGAGGAATTGACAGTCTTATACAAATCATCCAATTGCCCGGTCTTGATTTTACGGGCAAGCATTTTCCGTTGCTCTTCCTGCTTGTTGATGTAGAGCGAACACATATTGAATACATAGCCGATATATTCTTCTTTCACCTGGTTTGATTCCTGCAACTTATCATTCAATGTATGCAGGTTTGCATTGATATGCTTGAGCTCCTCGTTCATATCGCTCACTGCCTTCCGGGCAACGTTCAGCCGTTTCATCTGATAGAAAATGAACATCAGGGCAATCAGCAGGATTATCAGCAGAACAGAAGTCAGGACGAACAAAGCAACCATCTGTGTTTTCTCCTGCCGCAACTTGTTCTCATAAGTCCGGCTAATAATAGGTAGCATTTCTGAAATCTCCTGTGTACGGTAGCGGGCATTACAGAATGTGGCATCCTGCATGGAACATTCTATATAGGTATAAGCACGGTTAATATCCCCTTCCTGAAACAAGAGGTTTGCCAGTTTCCAAAGAGAAATATATTCCTTCGTCGCTGCCTGAATGTCAGCGATAGCGGAAATAATCAGATACTTCTTCTGTAGTTCCGTCTTTCCCATCACGCCATAAGCATTCGCCAGCCCGATGGAAGGAATAGCAACGCTATATCCTTTCTGTTTATGCGTCTCGTAACAACTGTTCAATATCCCAATGGCTTCATCGTATTTTTCTTCGTACAGAAGTTTCTCACTTTTCATCAGCAGATAGCCCTGCGAACCTGGCTTCCGGATATTGAGAATAGAATCTTTATACTGATAAGCAAGGCTCCGGTAATGATCTTTCATCTTATCGGAAAAAGCATAATCCGCCATTAACGTGTAAACCTGGTGATACTGATAATAATAGTAAGAAATGCCGGAAGCATCCAAGTCGCTGGATTTAATGCCGTCCAGTATCTCCAGCCCTTCCTTATACATGGCCACTCCTATCATGACTTCGGCCACATTCAGTTCTGCGGAATAAATGTGAAGGGGATTCTTCATGCGCTTGGCAAGCTCCACACGCTGGTTGGCAACCCACAAGGCGGAGTCCATGCGATAAGAACGGTATTTGCCGAACAATTCGCGATAGACATCAAAGCGTTCCTGGTCCGAATGAGGCAAACGGAGTTTCCGTTGCAAAGCATCTATCTGTTCCTGGCGTTCTAATGTATATTGAGGGCGATTCCTGATAGACATATCAAGTACCCGAAGCAAAGAGTCTGTTTCATTGGCATAAGAATACAGGGACAGGGATACAAAGAAGACTGCCAAAATTACTTTCAGTTGCCTCATATGGATTTCTTTCACGGTTTAACAATAAATCTTCACGGACAAAAGTACGGAATAAATATTTGAAATGGAAAGTTTCATGAGTCTTTTGGTAGGAATTCACCGGAAACGTTGACGTATGGTTCATTCATAAAGGAAAAAAATAAGCTTTGCTGAAAAAGATAAAGAATTCTGTACTCTATGATTCGATTATTTATTATATTTGCGCAGTCGTAAATACGACTATGATTTTACATATTAAAGAAAAAGCGTTTAGCTGATTTCTTGTGCCAGAGAAAAGTCGAAAATTATCTATACGCACATAGAACAGACTATACGCCTCGCCGTTTATGCGGTAGGCGTTTCCTGTTTGTGCGTAAGGGCTTCGACTCCCTCTCTGGCGGATAGGCAAATGCCTTACCGCTTTTTTTATGCTTACCAGATTACAAGATTGGGCAGAAGCAGTAAAAACTCTTTCAACCTCAAAGGCAAGTCAAATCGGGCAAATGTGGATGCCGGACGGCTGAAAAGCCGAAAATGTAACATGAATGTGTTACTACTTGCCTTTGACAAAGAGGTTGAGACAGTATGTTTCATTATTTGATTCATTCCGTATTTACGGCACTAAACAGCCCTAATATCGTCAGATATGTGCTGTTTTTCGCCTTCGGCACATAAATAAGGCTGTAAATAAGACCGAAAAACAGCCTGTTTCCCGTTCATTCAAAACCGTTCCGGATGGGCGCTAAGTATCATTCTGACATTTTGTATTATCAACGCTCCGAGAATCGTTTCTTTGCGCCCGGGAGTGCGTTGCAGAGGAAATACGGGAAGGAAAAACCGCATTCTACTGTATGACAACCAGATACATAAATACGTACAATTATTCTACAGAAAATAACAAGCAATGTGCCGCACCGGAACAAGCAATGTGCCGCGGATTAAGATACTATGTGCCGGGGATTAACAAGTAATGTGCCCGATCTCTATATCCAATGTGCCCGAAATATAGATCCGACACGCAGGAAATAGAGATCGGACTTGCTGGAGATATAGATCCGGCGGCTCAATTCTCCATATTCGACAGGAAAAATGCGAATATACTGCATGTATATGCGGTAATCCGTTTGGGAAAGCCTCTATCTTATACTTTTCGAAAACAGCGGTTGTTAGCTTATAATCTATTCCTCTGACTTTTTGCCGTCATATTCCTTTTTTTTCAATCACTTCGCCATCTTGCCGAGACAAACGCTTTGTTCATGCGGCGAATCAGCATTCCTCCCCCAAGCTGTCCAAAAAGTGAGAGGAGCGAGAGTAAAATGAGCTCAACTTTTATTTGAAAGCAAAAAAAGAAAAGTGAACGGGCACTTAAAATAAATCCGTACCCGGCATTTTGACATTCAACATGTTCATGTTACCTTTGTTGAAATGAAAACAAAACAAGAGAAAGGAGACGAACTGATGACCAGTAATTATATTCGTTTCGGAGCGAATATGAATTAATTCACCACAGAGTAACACTGAGTCTCACAGAGTTTAATCAATTTGAAATCAAAAGAATAGAACTCCGTGATACTCTGTGTTACTCTGTGGTGAAAACTCATATCTATCCTAGTTATGAATATATTCTGATCACGGAACACACGGAGCATAGAGTATCACAGAGTTTAATCAAATTAAAATCAGAACAAATAAAACTTTCATGTTATCCTTTAACCCATCCAAACAGAATATTTCGTATATTTGAAAAATGAATCACCCAGAAGATTGTCTAACCCTGAAACAATCTATAGATATGAAGACAATACTACTCTTTTTACTTCTCTGCATAAGCCTCAGCACATCTGCCCAGACAGCCGATGAACGTGCCGGAACTTACATGAATCAGGCAGACTGGTTCAGTCTGCAACGCGAATTCGCTATTAACAAAGACTCCCTACATCCTTTCCTGCAAGAATTCGGTCAGGCACTACTGGATAATTTCTTCAACCGCCCTGAAGCTGCCTGCGAATCCATAGGCAAATTGCTGAACGAACAACAAAATAATATGGGATTTGAGAATACAGCTTCCATGATATACTTACTATCCGAAAACCTAAGCAAACTGGGAGCTAACGACCAAGCTGCCGAAACGCTGAAAAGTTTTTGTGACCAACTGGAAGGTCAGGTGGACAGCGCTTTCCTTGCCGGCTACCGGACAAGGGAATGTCAATACCGGGCGCTGGCGAAATACGACCTATACCAATGGAACAAAGCGGATAACGATCTTATCCTCTCCTTCCGCATAGACAGTATAGGAACCAAAGGTTCTACCGCTATTACCCTGCAAGGAGAACTAAACGGAAAGGAACGAAACTATACACTGGATACCGGTGCCGGAGTCAATGTAGTGACACCCGAAGTAGCGGAAGCCTGCGGTATGAAGATGCTGGATGTGGAGATTACGGCATATGGAATACGAGCGGGCAGTGGGCATCTTGCCTTGGCAGAAGAAGTAAGAATAGGTGATCTCGTGATCCGGAACGTACCTTTCTATGTACTGGATATGAAGACCGGAGAAGAAAAAGCAGACCGCTATATGAAGCATTTGGAAGCTATCATCGGATTGCCTTTACTTAATCAGCTCCAGGAAATCAGACTGGATTTCCTTACCAACCGGCTGACTATTCCCAAAGTCCTGACTCCCGCACCGACGTTTGCACCGAATATCTGCCATACAGGGAAGAATATTCTTGATCTGGAAGTAGTGTATAACCAAGAACTGTTACGTATGAACTTCGACAGTGGTTCCGGCGTCAGCCAACTGAACTACGATTATTTCAAGCGACATAAAGATCGCATTGAGCAAATAGCGGAAAAGGATTCTATGAGAATGGCAGGTTTCGGTGGAACAACACGAGTTTGTGTCTACAAGATGCCGGGTGGAGGATGCTTCCAGATAGGAGAATATACAGGATGCATCGATAGCCTGAATGTAGTGGCAACACCCGGAGAAGATGCTCTTCATTTTGTTGGAGACGGAGTAGCAGGAATGGATTTCTTCCGGAGCTTCAACACCATTACTATTAATCTGAAGGATATGTTCGTAAAAACCACCCCGAAAAAACAAGAGAGAAATGCAATGATCTATGATAGCGAAAAGCTACGCTTAAAACTACCGGAAGACAAACTGAATATAACGGATATATTATTGGGGATAGCGAATGTATATCTGGACTACTGGAACCAGCATCGCTAAATACTCTACACACAACTCCCCCCTTTCTGTCGAAAGGCACTTGTAGCCCGTAGCTCGTAGCTACTTCATCTTCTGCGACGTCCGAACAAGTCCTTTATCCCATCCAAATCAAAACCTAACGTAAAACGAAGTGTCTGGTCGAGCGGATTACTTTGTGCCGTAGATACCAGATAAGCAGCATCCAACGAGAATACGCTCATCTTGAATCCTGCACCAAAAGAAAAATATTTGCGGTTTCCTTTGTTCTCATGTTCCCAGTGATAACCGCCACGAATGGAGAACTGTTCGTGATAAGTATATTCCAATCCCAAAGACCACTGTATCTCCTGCAATTCTTCCTTGAAGCCACCGGGAGCATCACTGAAAGACTTAAAGATCCCCTTAATGGGAGAAATATCATTATAATCACGGTCCAAACGTTCTTCATACTCTTCCTGCGACTCATCTTCTCCACGAACAGGACGTGTAGGAACCATATACTTATTGGCATCAAAACTAACTCCGATTGTATTATAATCATCTATCGGGAATAACAGGGAAGCACCCAAACGTAAGTTGGTAGGCAAGAACTGACTGGTATTACCACTATCATAAGAAATCTTCGTACCGATATTGGAAGCATTCAGCCCGAAAGAAAGCATACACTCCCGTTGGGCAAGTATGACGTAATTCGTATAATAGAAGGCAATATCGGCAGCAAAAGCAGAGCCGGCGGAAACGTCTTCATCTTCCCTGTACGCCAGGTCGGAGTAAATGTATCGCAAGGCAACCGCAGCAGAGAAATGTTCGGAAAGCATACGGGAGTACGCCACATCTACCGCCATTTCATAAGGCTTAATGGTATATCCGGGAGAATTCTCATCCTGATACGCTACGGGCACTTCACCCAAAGAGAAATAACGCAAAGAGCCGCTGACAGCCTGATAATCTCCGATACGGTAGTAGCCTGCCAGATATGCCAGATCAATATCATTCACCAACTTGCGCAACCAAGGTGTATAGGAAACCGCTACTCCGGCACGGCTGATCGTAAACGGATACTTAGCCGGATTCCAGTATTGAGAGTTTACGTCCGGATCTGTAGCCGCACCCACATCTCCCATACCACCGCCACGGGAGTCAGGGGCAATACCCAAAGAGTTAACACCGGTATTAACGGGATTAAACTGATTCTTGTCCTGGGCAAGAAGGTTTGCGGACAAGAAGGTTATGAGTAAGAGTAAGATATATTTCTTCATACAATATCATTTAATTTTTCATCCGCAGATGACGCAGATAACACAGATTTAAAAGCTATGCAAAAGAATATCCGCATAATCTGCGTCATCTGCGGATGAAAAATATCTTTTATACTAATAAAACAGAGAATCCCCCTGTTTATTGTGACAGGATAATGATTTTCTGTGATTTCGTACTTTCGCGGCTACCGTCGGAGACAATAGATGCACGATACAGATAAACACCCGGTGCCAGACGTTGCCCGCCATTACTGCACAAATCCCATTCCACATAATAAGTTTGTCCTTCAGATACTCCCTTCTCCAGATGTGTCCACATTTCCCGTCCGGCAAAATCGTATACGGACATACGGACCGCAAGCGTGGAACCGGGGCGATTGTGAGAAAGAACGAATGTAGTACTTTCACGAGCAGGGCTCTGTGTACAAATAACAGAGAACAGACCGGGACGCAATCCGCGAACCACCTCAAACTCCAAAGTCTTTGTAGAGGAATTATTCAGCAAATCCCAGGCACGGAACGACAACGTATGTTTGCCCTCAGTGAGTTCGGGCACAGAAAAGTATACCGTTCCCCGGGTATAGTCTCCCGCTACCGGAGTATAATAATCATTCAGATTATAAGTCAGCACCGCACTGCCGTCAATACAAAGTGAAAGATCATGCCCGATGCCATTACCAACCGTATTGATACCATCCGCATCTTCCAATTCCGCCACAAACAACGGGGTGGTATTGGTTTGTCCACCGGGACTAAAGTCCGGCGTATTCAGATAAACGGTTATCTTAGGTCCTAATGTGTCCGTCAGAGAAACACCATCATCCGTTCCACCCACCAGGAAGCGGTCGAAAGCTCCGCCGGCTTCATGAGAATGAACGGCATCCAGAGCATAAAGGCTCAATAAACCTTCCTCATCGGAATAGTTGATATCCAACGGCACGGGGAAAGTAAATTCAAACCGTCCCTGACAAACCGAGTCACTGCCGGAGAAAAGAGTTTTGCTGCGCTCGGTATAAGTGAAAGCTCCCTCATCACGATTATCAAGAGTCGTCACTTCTTCCTTACTATCCAACACTGTAGGATGCACTGTACCGGTAAAGTCTTCAGCCAAAGCTCCTTCGGGAGTCAGGATACGTCCTTTTACTGTAATCTTGCTACCGGCTTTCACCTGCGGATAGACGCTCGTTTCTTCTGCCACATTCACACCCGCAAATTCGTCTACCTGCACCTGGTAATCGGGATATGCCAAAGTCAGGGCAGGGTCGCCAATCAAAGAGAAGTTCAGTTTATTCCTATCGTTAGCCAAAGATTCATCGCACTTGGAAAGCCGCATGATGTCTCCAAGACGCAAACGTTTACCTTCGGGACGCGAAAAAATATGACGGAGGAAAGCCTGATTCAACGTGGAGTTTTGCGAAGCATATACCACCCGTGATGTAGTGAGTAAAGCTATAGCACCACCTTTAGTATTCAGGAAAGCCTGCTCTCCGGCAGAAGTTTGTATATCATCAAAACGGGTAAAGTCACAGGTGGCGGTAATCCATAGAGGAAGGCGAGGAGACGTCATTTTAGTGATGTCAGCCATCGTCAGCAGATTCTCTGCCGCCCATGCAGAAGTACTTCCATGACCTGTATAGTTGACTACCAACATTCCCCTGTTAAATAACTGCAAGAGGCGCTTCGTAGCATCAGGATAAGTTTCTCCGGTAGCGGAAGATTCACGATGGAAAGCATCGGCATAGATCCGGTTGACAAGCAGAGAAGGATAATTTCTCTCGGTGTAGCTTGCCAATAATTCAGATTGAGAAGCATGCATATTCTTATCTCCGTCATCAGCTACATAGCAAACTGTATGTTTCCACGGACCCGCCTGTTTATTTTCCATATAAGCAATTGTCTTATCGACAGTGGCTTTTGCCTCAGCCGCCGTACGAACGGGGAAACGTCCGATGCCAATATCCAACATACCGGTTGTAAGATCATCACCTTCTTCATCATCCAGAAAGCCGAAGTAATCGTCAGTTACATAGGAAGAAGTCTCTTCCAAAGAAGCTTCCGATTGATAAGATAGCAGAAAGTTTTCAGGCCGGTAACTCTTCCAGGAAGAAGTCAGCATACGATTGTCGTAGCTGCAATCTCCGAAGAATAACAGGTATTTGGGACGTTCAGCTTCATTCGGGAAGCGATCATACAACATCTTCATCAGACGGCGATAAGCCGTTCCATCCGGTGTACCGGAGGAAAACTCATTGTAGATTTGCGGAGCGGTAAGGACAAGGACGGACAATCCGTCTTTCTCACGATGGGCTTGTGCCAGTCGTTCCGCCTGTGCCAGCAGGTCTTTCCGGTCGGGAGCAATGATAATCATATCCGTAGCTTCCAAAGAATGCAGATTCTGGTTCGCAACCCCACCTGCGTTTTCCACTGTATCAAAGCCTCCCGCTTCGGGAGTGATGGCAACAAACTCACGCAACTCTCCTGCGGGAATGGTAAATGTATAGGTGCCATCAGCAAAACTGCCTTCTATCCTGCCAATGTTTGCAGGATTGGTTACATCCCACACAACAGTAGAAGCTGTGGCACCGGAAAGAACGAACGTCGTCTCCTTATGAATGGAAGCCAAAGAGCGAAAAGTGAGATAAGGAGTGTTCAACGTAAGTGCACGCATATAGTTTAAGGCGATGTAATCCAGACGCCCCGATGTACCCGAAGGGCGGGTATGGGTGATGGTTACAACTGTATTTTCCGACTTAGTCCCTTGCCAGGAGCCATTCATCGTTGCAGAAGTAGCTCTGGTATAATATTGATTATCGGAATCGATGGATGCCAGTGCGATGTTTCCTTTCTGTTCACCGTTCACTGAAACAGAGTAGCTGGTAGACGCATCAATGGAGCGGGCGGCAAAGACAGTAGTCAACCATCCGGCAGCTTCCGGCACAATGCCCGGCAAGTTCAGCGTATAACTTTTCGTATTTCCGGCCACATAGTCATAATCTTCATAAAGCTGCCTGCCGGTACCTGCCCAACTATATGCATCTTTTTCATAGATAGCAAAGGAATTGAAAGTCGTCAGTCTGTTGGCCGAGGTCTCTTTCAAGGAAGAGAATATTTCAGTTTCCATTTCCGGAATATCCTCCCGATCAGTCAGGAAGTAATACCCTTCATCGGAGTAGAAGTTGCGCTCGCGGACAAAGTAAGTATTTTGGCTATCCGGCGTCCAGGATACAGTGCCACGACCATAAAACAACACACCATCTGACAAACGCAACAAAGGCACTTCGGGTAAGTCAGCTGCCGGATGTTCATTGAAACGTTGGGACAGCAAATAACCGCCATAACCAAATACGCGGACTTTTTCGGGTCTTGAGAATCCCATCTTTTTTAATTCGGCATTCGTGATTTTAAAGACTCCGGTATTTCTCACACTTATCTTCGTCCAACGGCCGGAAGCAAGAAGTGATGTTGTACAATCCTTTAGAGGTACTTCGGATAAAGTTGTTTTCAGATTTCGGGTAGCTGTCTCCTCTCCCATTTTATCTTTCTTAGGAAAAGAATTCACGGATAGTTTGAAAGAATTCAGCCGTTGATAACTTCCTTCACGAAAAACAACAGGAACAAAACTTATGGAGAGAAAACCGCGGTGTGTGGAGACCTTGATGGAAGAGTTTATCTGTGGAGATGCCGGCAAGCCTTCCCGGAAAGCCACATTTTCATTGGGTAGCTGACGTAAACTGTCGAGTCGCATCTCTAATGCTGCCACCTCACTCCGGTTTAATTTCTGATATTCCGGAAACTCTATTTCCACCTGATAGGTAAAGGAACGGAAGTTGGTCCCCAAAGGGAGTTCACGCGTCACTACGGGAAGCGTCTGTGCAGGAGACAATTCCTGCCAGTTCAGCGTAATGAATTCTTGCGCTGAAACCGGAAGAAGAAAAGCGATAAAGCAACAAAGCAACCAGCAACGTTTGATAAACATATCGTAATAAATTGACTCAACGAATATAAAAGTCGAGCAACTTATCTTCTCCGAGGTATCCTTCCAAATGCTGTCCTATCTGTACCGGACCTACGCCTGCGGGAGTTCCCGTAAACAACAGGTCGCCTATTTTCAGCGTCATAAAGCGGCTGACGTATGCAATAATCTCATCCACTTTGAAAAGCATATCCGAGGTATTGCCATGCTGCACTTCCTTGCCGTCTATTTCCAGACGGAAATCAAGCAGCTGCAAATCGCCTCCTGCCTGCTCCAAAGGAACAAAAGTTCCGATAGCTGCCGAATGGTCGAACCCTTTGCAAAGTTCCCAGGGATTACCCGCTTCACGGAACTTACGTTGTAAGTCGCGTGCCGTAAAGTCGATGCCTACAGTCACTGCGTCATAATAACGGTTGGCAAAGCGCGGCGCAATGTTTTTTCCCAAACGGCAAATACGTACCACCACCTCAGTTTCGTAATGAACCTCATCCGAAAAATCGGGAATAAAGAAAGGCTTTCCGTCTTTCAATATAGCCGAGTCGGGCTTCATGAAGATAACCGGCTCTTTATTAACTAACGTATGCCCCAGCTCTTTATTGTGCAGTGCATAGTTCATTCCGACAGCAATAATCTTCATTATTCGATTTCGTTAAAATTCAGGCGGTTGAACATCACCGCCAAATGAGCATATAGAGAAGTATTCTGAACAACAATATTTTCCGGCACACGGATACGGAACGGGGTAAAGTTCCATACAGCTTTGATGCCACCGGCTATCATGGTATCCGTAATGCATTGGGCTATCTCAATAGGTACAGTCAGCACACCGATGTTCACATCATATTCGCGCATCTTCTGCTCGAATTCACTGGAATGAAAGATCGGTATTCCGTTCAATGTAGTGCCTACCAATTCCGGGGTCACATCAAATGCTGCTACAATTTCCAGCCCGAAGTGCTTCAAACCGGAGTCGCGCAACAATGCACCACCCAGGCTACCTACTCCAAACAGAAATGCTTTATGCATATCGGTAAATCCGAGGAAGTCTTCCAGTACGGCTATCAGCGTATCGACTTCGTAGCCCACACGCGTACGTCCGGAGATGTTGACATACGACAAATCCTTGGCTATCTGTGAAGCATCTATATTGATTTCTTTGGATATCTGTGTAGAAGAGACGTACCGTTCGCCCCGCTGCTTGAGCAGCTTAACATTCGACAAGTACCACGGCAACCTGCGCAAAGTAGGCTCCGGCACTTTCATGCTATCCTTATATTGAATTGCCTGGTTCGTTGTCATTTTCTTCATTTCTTTCGGTTACGGATGGACAAAAATACGCTTTTTTTGGAAAAGAATACTCCAACAGAAGAAAGTTAACATAATTTCTACAAAAGTTTTACTTGTCAGCAAAGAGGGATAACGGCAAACTAAGGGAAACTCCCACCGAATGGAACTTCAGGCAATCGAAACCGGCAAAGACTCCTATCCGCGTCCTATCGGAAAACCCGATCGAATATCCAATCTCCGTATAGGGGCGCCGACCATATATCACGATGGAACGAAGATGCAAGGCTTCATCAAATGCTTTTCTTGACAGAAAAGGAAGATATTTCAAAAGCAGATATGGAGTATACCAGGAGACATTAGCCTGTGCCCAGCGGGTATTAGTGGACAAAACGTAGTTATCCAGTAAACTAAACCCGGTATCGAAAGAACGTTCCGTAACCAATATGCGGGTAGAAGCGAAATGCTTAAAGTCGGGGAACTGAAGATTCTTTGCATCAAAGAATGAGCCTGCATTCACTGACCAATGCAGGCGATTGAACATACCGAATTCAATTTTCTGTTTAGCCGAGAATTGCATCAGGTGGTACGAGGTAAGATAACGACTTCCGCTCATAGGGAAAGCTCTGTCATATTTCAAGGCAAATGTAGGATAACGGGAAGCTTCATACACTTTCTTACCTTGCGACATGTGATAGTAGTGAGCCGGAGTGTACTCCAACTCAAAAGAAGCTTTCAGGATATCATTCTCCGGCATTGGTCGGAAAGCTGTGTTTTCCGGAATATTCGGTTCGGCATCTCTTTTGAACCAACTTTTACGGATATGGTTATCCAACATCTTCCTGCGTTGCCAGGAAAGTGAGGAAGAAAAAAGTAATCCGTTAGCCGGCTCTATCGCATGGTCAACAGTGAAGAAGGCATTCTCATAAAGCTTCAGATGATTATGACCGAACAGCGAGCTGGACATACTGTTAATCAAACGGGATTCTCCGCTTTCCGAATTATAATCGGCGGACAGAAGACCTCCGGAAAGAGATAAATAACCACGGTTCCGGGGAGCATAATCCAGCGTCAGTTCTCCTTGTCCAATCCAGTTTTTGCGGGCAGTGGTATAATAGAAAGAAGGCACAAAACGAAGTGTAGAAGATTCTGATAACTTCACTCCTGTCTTTAGCTTAACTCCTAACCAGAAGCCATCCACAAAATTATATTCGGGAATATAAGCGGAAAGACCAGGTAAAGTTAACCATGCATTTTTATTGGAAGTCCTGAAAGTCTTTCCCCACATAATGGTATTCAGTACTTGCCCGACCGCTGTTTTCTTCTCGGATTTTTCTCCGGGTGATAAATCTTTCAGCGCAATCTTTTCTTCTTTATATTGATAACTCTGCACTTCTTCCAATCGCAACGGCACACTACGGATAGTGGTCCAATAAAGAGAATCCCGCTTATCGGCAAGCGAATCAACCTGAATATCTTTGCGTCCGATCCGTGCCGGACGTTCAAATTTATGTTTCTTTGGCTGCGCTACTGCAGTGGCAGTTACAGGTTTTGCCGTTTTATCCGTATTGGTCTCCGGCTGGATATCCGTTTTTACCTCTCTATAGTGTATTGCTGCCAGATAAGAAGCCTCTGCCTTGAAACCCATTATATCAATGGTGGAAGAGGTCGTAATAGAAACCGGCAGAAAAACAGAAGACTGTACTTCCTTGCAAGTGATTTTAATCTTTGCTCTCAACCCGGTAGCACGAACATTGACATCAGCAGCCGATATGCACCACAAATCTTCTACAATGAACAGGTCTCCTTCCAGCAAACGGTTATCGTCTTTCTTGGGAATCACACGGATCTTATTTATCATTTGTCCTTCTTCCACAAAGCAAGCGTCAAGTTTGAAACGATAGTACGAGAAAGCATTTTTATTTAACGGGGAAACTTTACCGAAAAGCTCGGGGGTATAGAGATTAATCGTAGTTATACCCATGTCCACCCCTATTTCTTCTGGAAAAGAGTTCTTATTGGCCAATACCTTATTATTCCAGACATTGGGGGCAGTAAAATTCACGATCTGCTGTTGCTCCAAGACAAACAGCTTTCCAAGCCATTCTTTTGCATCTTTCCGCACCTCTTTGGATAATTTCAGGACAGCGGGAATAGCGGTCCCTTTACCGGTTCCCTTCAGATACGTGCCGGCAGTGTAGCTTTTTATCTGAGTGCGATAATAAGGAGCACGTGCTATCGCTTTACGCATCACTGCATAGGCAGGATCTTCATTTCCCTTGGTGATGTTTACTTCCGGCAAGCTATAGGTACGTTCGGCAAGCACTATATCCTTCTCATAATCACGATTCAGCATTTGAAAAGTAAAGGTCTGGGATATGAATCCTAAAGAAGAGACCTCACAGGTATATTGTCCGGTAGATAATTTCGTTTGAAACCGCCCATGCTCATCGGTAGTTAAACCTGACTTCATTTCTCTCAGATAGAGAGCGGCATAAGGAACCGGCTTTCCGTCAGTATCCGTAACAGTACCCTTGAAAGATTGTGCAAAAGATAGTATAGTAACCAAAGACAATAGGAATAGCCAGATGATTCTTTTCATATTTTGTATATTTGAAGCTAATTAGCGTTTTCTATTAGACGACAAAAGTCCCAAAAGATTGCAAAGTTCCATGCAAAATATTACTTTTGATTCTTAAAACAGAAAGAATATGAAAAATAATGATTGGAAAGAACGGTTGAATGTTGTTTATTCTACCAATCCGGACTATAGTTATGAAATGGAAGATGATGGGGAACAAGTTACCCTGGAAGCTTCCAGGCAGAAGTTGCGTGTTCAGTTGGATCGCAAAAATCGAGGAGGAAAAGTAGTCACACTTGTCACGGGTTTCGTAGGTACGGAAAATGACCTGAAGGAGTTAGGTAAATTGCTGAAGTCCAAATGTGGCGTAGGCGGAAGTGCCAAAGACGGAGAAATCATCGTACAGGGAGATTTCAAACAGAAAGTACTGGAACTACTTAAAAAAGAGGGATATACGCAGACAAAGCCGGTCGGATAATCCGCTCCACCGAAACAGACGGTCTATCAGTAAGTATATCACTTCTTCCAAAGGAGGAAAATATGCATAAAAAAACGACCGCAACGGAAATTCCCGTGCGGTCGTTTTTTATATATATTGAGTTGAATTATTCAGCTTTCAAAGTGAAACGCTTGAAATCTACAATCTTCAATTCAGGGTCAGCTGCTGCCAACACTTCTCTTACAGTCTTCTTAGAGTCCATAATATTTTCCTGGTTCAGCAAGCAAACTTCTTTCAAAAACTTAGCCAGACGACCTTTAGCAATGTTCTGAATCATTTGTTCAGGCAGATGTGCGGCCTTTTCAACAGAAACAGTAGCAATGATTTCTTTTGCTTTTGCTATATCTTCAGCTGTAATCCAACCTTTAGCCATATTGCTTTCCATGTGGTCTTCGCTGTCCACGTGAGCCGGATTGATACCTGCTTTCTTCAAAGCAGCCTCAACAGCTTTCTGTACCTGTTCTGCTTTGGTCTTCTCAATAGCAACTTCAATCTCTTTCTGCTTCACTTCTTCAGAAACACCATCCTCGTCAATCGCAATCGGGTTCATGGCAGCAATCTGCATAGCCACTTCCTTAGCCAACTGCTCGTCAACTTCTTTATTGAAAGCAACGATAGTGCAGAGACCATTTCTATTCATATGATTGTAAACAACAGTACTTGCACCCTCTACAGTCATATAGCCGTCAAGTTCCATTTTCTCGCCTGTAATACCGCTACGGTCAGTCACTGCATCCTGTACCTGTCTCTTATACACATCTGACGCTGCCGACGATCGCATA
>ERZ1027221.666-NODE-666-length-21940-cov-6.825086_pt1 | contig 21940 bp, 19 predicted proteins | sample MGYA00519267_ERZ1027221 | MGnify/ENA primary metagenome ERZ1027221 (study PRJEB26926, sample SAMN06164533) | human gut metagenome | biome: ENVO:00009003; feature: ENVO:2100002; material: ENVO:00002003 | host: Homo sapiens | place: USA | collected 2012 ...
ACTTATGCGATCGTCGGCAGCGTCAGATGTGTATAAGAGACAGTGGCGGTACTGATTTCCGCACGGTAGAAGTTGCCTTTGCCGTCGGTCAGCGTTACCTCGTCGCCTGTTTGCAGCCGCAGTACGCGGACTGCGTGAGCGGCTTCTTCTTCGGGCAGTTCGGCTTGCGATTGTATGTCGGGGGTGTAGAATACGTGCATGATTGTTTATGGTTTCTTATGCTGGTTGATAATATCCCTTAGTTGTGCAGCCCGTTCGTAGTCTTCTGCGTCTATGGCGTTTTGAAGGGCTTCCTTTAATTGTTTCAGGGTCTTTTTCTGTGTAGCGGCATCTGCGGCGGCATCATCCGTCTGTTGGGTGGGAGTGATGCTGTGCTCTGTTTTCAGGCATTCGGCTTCTAAAATATCATCGTATATGAAAATGGGGGCATCCATGCGCAAGGCGAGGGCCACGGCATCGCTGGTACGTGCGTCGATGCGCAGGATGGTCTCTTCCGTTTTCATATAGAGGTAAGAATAGAAAACACCGTTGTCCACTTTGTAAATAAGCACGCGCAGCAAGGTTGCCCCCAGTACCTTGAGAACTGAGGCAAACAGCGTATGCGTCAGCGGCCGGGGAGGAACGATGCCTCTCATTTCAATCATCATGGATTGTGCCTCGGCACTGCCTATGATAACCGGCAGTTGCCGCATGCCGTTTATCTCGCCCAGCACCATGGCATAAGCGCCGGCCTGTGCCTGGCTGTTTGAGATATTCAATACTTGCAGCTCAATCTTTTTTTTGTTCATCGGCTGTAGTTACTTTAAATCTTCCGGATGGTGTTTGTACTTGAATACGATGGCAAACACCACTGCTACGGTCAGCGCGTAGATTGCAAATACGTACCATGCTGATTGCCATTGCGCTATCTGCGGGACATTGCTGTTGAAATCTACAAAGTGATTCACTACCGCCTGTGCACCCAGTGTGCCGATAGTGGCACCGAAACCGTTTGTCATGATAACGAACAGTCCCTGTGCGCTGGAACGGATGCCCCGGTCGGTCTCTCTGTCAACAAACAGCGAACCGGATATGTTGAAGAAATCGAATGCCACACCGTACACAATCATGGAAAGTACAAACATCCATACGCCGCTTCCGGGATTGCCCATGCCGAAGAGCCCGAAGCGCAATACCCATGCCAGCATGGCAATCAGCATCACCTGCTTGATGCCGAAGCGTTTCAGGAAGAAAGGTATCAGCAGGATGCAGAGTGTTTCGGATATTTGCGACAGCGAAATCAGGATGTTGGCATGTTGCACTCCGAAAGTGCCGGCATATTCGGGAATACTGCCGAAACTGCTGATGTAGGGATTGGCAAATCCGTTGGTAATCTGCAAGGAAACGCCCAGCAGCATGGAGAAAATGAAGAAAACAGCCATTTTCTTCTGCTTGAATAGCGTAAAGGCGCGTAAGCCCAGTGCCTCTACCAATGATTTGGCATTGTCGCCCTTGCTGGTGGGGCATTCCGGCAGGGTCAGCGCATATACGCCATACGCTACTCCGATGATGGCGCAGGCAAAGAACTGCCCGTAATTATTTTGCAGTCCGAGCAGGTCCACCACCCACATGGAGCAGATGAATCCGATTGTGCCGAAAATACGTATGGGAGGGAATGTCCTGATGGTATCCAGTCCGGCTTTGTCGAGTGCGGTGTAGGCCACGGAGTTCGACAATGCCAATGTAGGCATATAGAAAGCAACGCTTAACGAGTAAAGTGTGAACAGAGTACCGAAATCTACCTCCGCACCTTTCGTCATGCCGTAGTATCCGGCTGCGGCCATGAACAGGGCTGCGGTGAAGTGACTGAAGCTTAACAGCTTTTGTGCCGGTATCCAGCGGTCGGCAATGATGCCGAGAACGGCAGGCATAAACAACGATACGATTCCCTGCATGGCGTAAAACATACCGATGTGCTCGTGCAGGCCTACGTTTACCAGGTAACTGCCCATTGATGTGAGGTATGCTCCCCACACGGCAAACTGTAGGAAATTCATAATGATTAAGCGAATCTTGATGCTCATAATGCTTTCTATAAATTAACGTGTCTTTCGAAGTTGAACTAATTAATAAAACGCAAATGTAGACAAATTATCGGAAAAGGCGATGTATAAAGCATCAAAAAAAGGGAAGGCGGGAGGTATAAAAAAAAGAAGGCTATCTATCCCAGACAGCCAATCTTTATTAACCTTAAATCTAATACCATGAAAAACACAGTGCAAATGTAGAGGTTTTATGTTATACAACATAATGTTTTGCGGTTTTTCTTCTTTGGTTTAACATCTTTTAGATTACAGGGCGGCTTTTGTCCCATTTATGAGAGAGTAAAGTGCATTTTTGGCAAAGATAGTATTAGTTAATCTTCTATCCCTTGCTTACCTTTGCTTCATAAATCGAGAAATGATGAAAAACAGAATCTTATTGACTGCTGCGTTATGTATGAGCATGATGGCACAGATTACTGCACAAGGTTACACTTCTTTGCGGGAGCAAATCCAGTTAGCGGGAGAGTGGGAGAGTTCTTTAGGTACCTGTCACCTGCCCGGTACAACAGATGAAAACCGACTGGGTGAAAGAAACCGGGATACGCTGGTGACGTATCAGTTAACACGTCTCTATCCTTATAGTGGTAAAGTGATTTATACCCGTGAAATAAATATCCCTGAGAGTTTCCGGGGTAAGAAACTGTTTTTGATGATGGAGCGTACCAAACCAAGCACTGTGTGGGTAGATGGTGACAGTATCGGTAGCTATGGTCATCTGTATGCGCCTCACTGGTATGAGCTGCCTGCCCTGGCGGTAGGGAAGCATCAGCTGAAAATCAGGATCGATAACTCACCGACTTCTGTCCCTAAAGAAATACAGGGCTCTCATGCCTGGACAGATGCTACGCAAACGAATTGGAACGGCATTCTGGGAGAATTTTATATCGAGGCAGTTCCGGTTTCTTATATCCGGTCGGTACAGGTATATCCGGAAGTGGATAAGAAACAAGCATTAGTTATAGTGGAAGTCGATGCGGACAAAGACGGAAAAGCGATACTGGATGTCGATGGATATGCCTGGAATACTTCTGAAACACACACCTTGTCTCCCCAGCAACTTGCCGTGCGATTGAAGAAAGGACGAAATCGGATTGAGCTTCCTGTGAATATGGGTGATAAACTATTACTGTGGAGTGAATTTCATCCCGCACTTTACAAACTGAACATTGCGCTCCATGCCGGGAAAAACCGGGATAGCCGGATGGTAGATTTCGGTATGCGCAAGTTTGAAGTGGAGGGTACGCAATTTGTGATAAATGGTTATAAAACTTTTTTGCGTGGGAAACATGATGCCTGTGTTTTTCCCCTGACCGGTTACGGTCCGATGGATGTAGCGTCCTGGCAGCGTGTATTCCGCATAGCTAAACAATACGGTATTAATCATTATCGCTGTCATTCTTTCACTCCGCCGCGTGCTGCGCTGGAGGCTGCCGATATCGAAGGTATCTATTATCAGATTGAGTTGCCTTTGTGGGGGTATATCAAGCGTGAAAATACGGTCCTGAACGATTTTCTGAAAAGGGAAGGGGACATGTTGCTGGAACATTTTGGGAATCACCCTTCATTTATGATGCTGGGTTTGGGTAATGAATTGGATGTGGAGATAGATGTGGTGCGTGAATGGCTCGATGATTTCCGCAATCGGGATAATCGTCATTTGTATTGCTTCGGTTCCAATAATAACCTTGGTTGGAAAGGTCCGCAGGATGGAGAAGATTTCTTTGTGACCTGCCGTGTAGGTGGTGGAGACGGATATACGACTCATGTACGTACTTCCTTTGCGTACGTAGATGCTGAGAAGGGTGGCATTTTGAATAATACGCGTCCGGCTACGGATAAAGACTATTCCGGTGCCATTGCGCACTGTCCCCGTCCTGTAGTGGGGCATGAAAACTGTCAGTTTCAAATCTATCCCGATTACGGTCAGATAGAGAAATATACCGGGGTGCTTCATCCTTATAATCTTGAGATTTTTCGTGATCGTCTGAAAGAGAACTATCTTTCTTCTCAGGCAAAAACTTTTCACCAGGCTACCGGACACTTTTCCATTGAATGTTACAAGGCAGATATGGAATATGCTTTCCGTACTCCCGGTTTTGGTGGCTTCCAGTTGCTTGATTTGCAGGATTATCCCGGACAAGGTTCCGCATTAGTGGGTATTCTGGATGCCTTTATGGATAGCAAGGGTATCGTTGCCCCCGAAACTTTTTATGGTTTCTGTGCACCTCTTGTTCCTTTGGCATTGATGAAGGATCATTGTTGGCTGAATACTCAACCGCTTCACATAGATATTGCTCTTTCTAATTATGTGGAAGGCGATTGGAATGCGCCTGTCCGCTGGAGTTTAGTATCTGATAATGGCGGTTGGAAACGCGAAGGAGTACTCATGGCCTCCATTCCTCAGGGCAAAGTAGGAAAGGCGGGCAGTATTGATCTTTCACTTTCCGGACTGAAAGAAGCCCAACGCCTGACACTGACATTGACCACCGGTAAGTATCGCAACTATTATCATCTTTGGGTATATCCTGATGAAACTGCCGAGTCGGAAGGTTCTGTTCATGTGGCTTCTTTCCTGAACGATGATCTGCGAAAAAGGTTGGAAAGCGGAGCGTCCGTTCTGTTGATTCCCGATCATGACAGTATTGTAGCACAGAGTGTTGGGGGAATGTTCACCCCTGATTACTGGAATTACTCCATGTTTAAGACTATTTCGGAGAATGCCGGAAAAGAAGTTTCTCCCGGCACACTTTCCATATTGGCTGATCCCGGACATCCGTTATTGAAATACTTTCCGACTGAATGTCACAGTGATTGGCAATGGTGGAGTATTACCCGTAATTCCCGTCCCATGATACTGAATGCAACACGTGGTGAGTATCGTCCGCTTATTCAGGTGGTCGATAACATTGAGCGCAACCATAAGCTGGGGCTGGTTTTTGAATTTGCCATAGGAAGAGGAAAGCTGTTGGTTTGCACGACAAATCTGCAAGCCATTGCAGGAACACCTGAAGGTAATCAGTTCCGTACATCTTTACTTCGGTATATAAAGTCTGATGCTTTTCATCCTACTGAACAATTGACTTGGAAAGAACTGAACGCACTCTTCCACGCCGATATCAATCAAAGACAGATAATCGGAGTGAAGAATGAGTCGGATTATACGATAGGTGAAAAATAAATATACAAGAGGATTTATTCCACATACAGCACCAACCCTTTCAGGTATTCTCCTTCGGGGTGGTAAATACTTACCGGATGGTCAGCCGGCTGCGTCAGTTGGTGCAGAATACGCACACTGCGACCTGACATTGCAGCAGCCGTAAAGACCGCCGTGCGGAAGTTCTCCTTGCTGACAGCTTGTGAGCAGGAGAAGGTGAATAGAATACCGCCCGGTTTGATCTTTTCGAAAGCTTTCACATTCAGCTTGCGGTAACCTTGCAACGCATTGCGCAGGGCATCGCGATGCTTGGCAAATGCGGGTGGATCCAGAACTATCAGATCGTACTGGTCGCCCATACGATCCAGATATTTGAAAGCATCTTCGGCAAAAGCGGCATGGCGGGTATCACCGGGGAAATTCAGTTCAATATTCTTGTTCGTGAGGTCAATAGCCTTGGCGGAACTGTCTACAGAATGTACCAGTTCGGCATTACCACGCATACCATAAACAGAGAAGCCACCGGTATAACAGAACATATTCAGCACAGAACGTCCGTTAGCATAGCGTTCCAGCAGTGCGCGGTTCTCGCGTTGATCCACGAAGAAGCCTGTTTTTTGTCCTTTCAGCCAGTCGATATGGAATTTTAAGCCATATTCCATTGCCACATTATCTGTGCTGCCACCTTTCAGGAATCCATTCTCAGGGTAGAGGTCGGCTTTGAAGGGGAGAGTCGTTTCTGATTTATAATAGATATTCTCTATTTTATCACCCATCACTTCACTCAGGGCATTGGCTATTTCCATGCGGTCGAGGTGCATACCGGCAGAGTGTGCTTGCATTACGGCCGTGCGGGCATAAATATCAATGATCAACCCGGGAAGGTTATCTCCCTCGCCATGTACTAGTCTGTAAGTGTTATTAGTCGGATTTTCAGCAATGCCAATGCTGCGACGCATCTCATAGGCAATACTGAGTTTGCGTTTCCAAAAATCAGAATCAATAGCTTCATCCTGATGAAAAGAAAGCACGCGCACGGCGATGCTGCCTATTTGGAAATGCCCCTTGGCTATGAATTCCTTCTTGGAAGTGTAGATTTCAACTACTTCACCTTCTTCGGGTTCACCGTCGAAATGAGCGATGGCACCTGAAAACACCCAGGGATGGAAACGTTTTAATGACTCTTCTTTGCCGGATTTGAGATATACTTTGTACATGCGATTAGTGATTAGCAATTATGGGTTAGTGATTAATGATTCCTGGTTGGTAAGCGGTTCATCCGGTTCCAATTCATAGTCACCGGTAACTTTTAATTCCTGCAATCGGTTGTATATATTGAGGCATGCCCATGCATCGGTAGCTGCATACTGCTTTTGAGGTTCGGTCAGATGCTCAGCTTCCCAGTTGGAGAGGCGTTGTGATTTGGATATTTTCTCACCGAACAGGATACCATAGATTTTTTGCAGGCTCTTGTCCTGTATGCCGAACATACGGACATATTCTTGCAACTCGATACAGGAACGTTGTTCAAAAGGAGCGCGCTTGTGCAGCATCATAAAGTCGTCACGCAACGAAAGGCCGACTTTGGTAACTGACGGACTTTCCAGCAATGAAATAATCGGAAGCGTCAGGCCGGTAAGGTTCAGGCGGAAAAGGAAGCAGTCTTCTTCAGAGGATACTTGCAGTAAGGCTACCTTATGTGATTGCCCTTTGGTGAATGACGGGCGGGTTTCGCTGTCAATTCCCAACAGAGAATACTTCTTAAGATAAGTCACTGCTTTTTCCGCTTCCCAGGGGGTTTGTACAAGATGTATTCGTCCCGGAAAGAGTACTTTGGGCATCTCTTTGATATCTTCCTTTTTAATCGTTTTTTTAATAACCATAATTTAAGTCTTTTTCGCAATCGCAATGACCATGATCGTGGCCATGACAATCACTTTCTTCTTCATCTTCAAAATCATCATCTTCCGGTTCGTCCTCTTCAGACTGGCGGTATTTTACGTCGTGCAATGCGCGAAGTGTGTTTACCAGGGTTTGCCCCCAGTATTCTTTGAACTGTTCCTGACAGATAGCCAGGGAGTCGTTCATTGTTTCGTTCAATCCCAACTGGAAGACGAAAATGAAATCTTTGATGGCCTGGTAAATATCTGCCAGGTCTTCGGAAATATTCTTCTTGATAGGCTGGTCGCTATAAACCATATCTTGTATGAACACGTCCAGATAATCATCTTTTTCGGCAAGAATCCCGGCAAGGTTGATACGGAGCACTTCATACGTTTCTTCCGTTACGTAGCTTTCAGGAGCGTCGTCGCCTATTATTTCTGTTTCGGGCAACATGGCCGCCTTGAGGTAGAGCAACGGAAGTATCTTTAATGAGGTATCGACAAATGTGTCACGTTTCATCGTTTCCGCCTGCTCCAGGAATTTGCAGAATTCAGCAGCTACGGTGACGAATTCCACTACATTACGGTCGAATATCACTTGGCTTTCTTTTTTCATATATACTCGGTTTGAAACGCAAAGATAGTGTAAACCGAGTGCAGTAGCAAATTTATTTGCATTTTACTGAAATGCCGTTTCATTTATTATTACGTGATATTCCGTTCCCCGGTTTCTTCTCCGGCTGCTGATTCCAAGTTTGCGAAGTGCACGCCCGAAGTACGCGACTTTGTTGATGGCTAATCGGTCTTTAGTCTTTTTCTGGAGAAAGGAAAGTATTTCCATCGGTGTCATCCACGTTCCTTCGTCTTCTGTTTGTGCCGCCTGAAAGTGGCACAGAAAGAGTTGTTCCAATGGAGTAGGTTGTTCAAACTCTTGATTGCTCTGTTTCAGAATGGCCTCGTCGGTGTCGTCCAGCCAGTAGCGTTCACCTTGCGAAATGGCAGTCATGGCCTGGGCATAGAGTTGGCGGTAGTTGATGGTGACATTGGTGTTGATGGGACCGGTTACTTCGATACAGATGAAGCGCCGGCTGCCGCTGGGATCGGTCAGCAAGTCTTTTTGATTGCTGGTGCCTATGAAGGAGGCGTAGCGGCGTATCTCCTGAATGGCGGTTCCATAAGGTTTCCGCAGGTTGGCTACGGGTTTTTGCAACAGATGTTTCAGGAAACCTTGCTGGCTGACGCTGATCTGGTCGAACTCGTCGATGTTGATCAGAAAGAAGCGCCCCAGGCTTCGTTCGGCATCCTGTTTGCTCTTGAAGTCGATGCTGTCTGTGTAGCCGAAACGCAGTTCCGGTGGTAAAAGAATGCGGCAAAACGTGGATTTCCGATACCCTTGGGCGCCTACCAGTAGGGGCGATGTACTGTTGCCGTGCTGCCGGTCAAGTCCCCTCCAATGGGCCGTCATACTGAGAAACCAGCGGTAGAACAATTCCCTCCAATGCGGATTTTCGCAGGGAACGAGGTCGGCCAGGGCACGGATGCGGTCTTTTCCGTCCCAGCGCCCGGTGTCGTTGAGGTATTCTTCTACCGGATTATGGAGGGGGATATAGTCGGAAGTAAGGTAGCGTGCTATGTCGCGGTCCCATACCCGGATACCTTCTTTTAGTGCATTGAGCGCTATGCTGCTTCGTATCCGCTGGTCGGCGGGGCGGAATTGGAAGTGTATGGAGTCGCGTTGGCGATATTCCAGCTCGCCCAACACGGTGTTGTAGCGGAATTCGTAGCGGCGGTTCATGAATTCTTCCAGGCGGAAGGCTGTGTCCTGTTCGGCGGTCATGCTGTTTCGGGTGCCGAAACCTTTGCATTCACGGTAAAGATTATGTATGGCGGCACGTATTACGGGCTCGTCCGCTTCGCGATAATAATGCATCAGGGTTTGCCGGACTACCTCTTCCTCGGGGATGCCTGCTTTGTAACAGTGCTCGGCAAGTCGTGTCAGCAACGGGCGTAGGTCGTCACCCCGCTTCCAGTTTGTCAGTCCGTCGAATGCACGGTTGAGTGCCGCTTCAAAAAGCATGGAAAAGGTGTCCGATGAACTGTAGCCGGGCTGCATGCGTAATAGTGGATTGGTTTCCGCCTGCTTCTGTTCCTTGAAAGTGGTTTCGCCGGGCATGGCGAAGGGTTGTTCCAGGCAGAAGGGGATGGCAGCCGGATTATAATAAGGTTGCTCATCCAGCGTCATGCGGCAACTCTGGTTGAGCGACGGTTCTTTTAGGGTGATGGAGTAGGGCAGCAGGGGTTGGTAACAATTTACTGCAAGACGGTAGGCGTGGGTATGAAACAGGGCCATTTCACTTTCATGTTTAGGGAATGAGCCGTCGGGCAGGGCGAAGAGCACCCATATCTTTACACTACGTCCGCTGCTTCCACAAAAGGCGGCAAAGGTTTGAGGCAGCAGGGAAGCCTGTTGCTTTATCTGTTCCACTTCGGTGATACCTGCCAGGTGGTTGACTTCAATCTGTACCAGTCCGTTGTAAATCTTCACCCGGTGTTCTCCGTCTTTGGTGCGGGCATATTCCACGGCGGGATAGATGCGGGGTAATTTATCTATGTTCAAATAGTGGTTATCTGTTCCTTGCAGCATAGGTATGAGGTGGCGCAGGGCTGATACATGCGCTGCTTTGTTCTCTTTCTTTATTTTCTCTATCAAGGTTTCAGCTTCAAGGGTACTGAAAGATTCTTTGCCGGTTTCACGGTCGGTGCGTATAAGGGTTAGTTTCATCGTGGTTATTTTTAGTTACTGTCTTCAAAAGACGGCGCAAGTTACGGCAAAAAAGTCGGTGGGCAAAGTGTTTCAAGAATAAAAAAATAATTCTGTGCCGAAACGGGATACCGGAAACGACTTCGCCCTGACTGGCTACCGAATGTTACTTCTTCTCTCCTTCTTTAGGTTTTTCTTGCAGGACATTGTCAATGTCAGCAAGCACATGACGGAGGTCGGTCAGTAAAGGGACAAGACGTATCTTGACAGTAGCAAATATCACTTCCGGGTCGATGGATAAGGTATTCGTGCGAGATAAAGTTACGCATCCCGATAACTTTTTTCCATGGGGTTGATGGATAAAGGATAAAGAGATTTCCCGCAGTAATATCATCCACTTTACGAATCGTTTCACCAATTGTTTGTAAGCACATGCAAGTGGAGTTGAAAAGCACCATGCCACTCACACTGGTGAGGAAGTCATGATAGGTTTTCACATCAGCAGTAGTCTCAAGAACAAATACAGTCTGGCGTTCCACAAAGCGGAGCATGTCCGCTACTTGTTCGTTAGATATAGATTGCATCGCGTTCAATGTTTTGCCGGAACATCTGACGCATGTTCTCGTGCAGGGTTAACAAATCTACTTTGATGTGGAAGAGGTGTTCAAGTTCTTCGCGGATGTCTTGCAATGTAAAGAGGTCGATAGAATGATGTGTCTTCACACAGATATCAATATCGCTATCCTCTCGCTGTTCGCCCCGTGCGGCGGAACCGAAAAGAGCGAGCTGCTCAATACCGTATTTCTCACCGGCAGTACGCTTAAACTGGCGTAGTAATTCCAGAATTTCATCAGTTGTCTTCATGGGTTGTTCTCCTTTCTTTCATTACCTTGTCCGCAAAGGTATAAAATTCCATAGAGAATCACAACACTTCAAAAGTAATAGTTTTCGTTTCCAGTATATCAAAGAGCGAGGTTGGACTATTAGATTTATTTTAGCTGATACTTTATCATGGTCTTCATCCAAATCAAAACCAAATTTGTCTCTCAATATCTGATTTAATTCAATTAATTTATTGAGCGATAAACCTCTTGCCATTTCGTTAGTATCATTATACATCATTCTCATTCCATTTAAATTTTTCTTGTCGAATGCGTCTGTGATTACTTGATACAACTCCTTAAGGTATTTTTGTTTCCATTTTGTCATCTATAGCTTAATTTCGTTTCAATTTCCTTGATGGATGGTATGGTACCTTCCACTTCGGTGGGATAAAGTCTGGATAGCTCATATTCTGATATGCCAATTGGTTGGCTGCTTGATTATCGAGGAAATTGAGTAGCATAGCGCGGCTCCATCCATATTCTAAGGTTTGGCGCACATAGAATAGGGCTTTATTGGGATTGTTTGAGCACTTGTTTATGATACGTATATGATGACCCCATGGAATGCGGCATAATTCTTCAACAACTTGTTGAAGATTTCGGGAACATTCGGCGTAGAGCTGATAAAACCGCTTTGCATATCGTATGTTCGATTCGGAAAGTCCTTCTATACCAGGCATTTCCTTACGTAAATCCGCGCTAAGTGTAGCGTAAAATTTTCCTCCATATTTGTTGTCAACTTCCAATGAAACGATATCGCTTCCCAACCCCCAATAGAATTCGATGAGGAAGCTGTTCACTTTCACTGCCGCTTTAATTTGGCTCTGGCGGTAGCGGGTAGTCAGTTCCTTCACCCATTGCAGATAGGCTAAATATAATTATAGATATTCCATGCCTGGATATGTCTAACCCCATTTTTGGAAGGTAATGTTATTTCGTCCAATGTTACTACAAACTTCTCATAGTGGTCGGTAAGCGAATCAAAAGGAGCATATTCGCGTTCCGTGGTACTATCGTCAATCAACAGATAGCTGACCTGCAAATAGATAATTCTATCGGCTTTTGTAGCAACAAAATCTACTTCTCTATCCTTTATCACTCCTACATATACGTCATATCCTGCTATTTTTAAATCCAGATAAATACGATTTTCCAGCAGATAGCCTATTCCATAGCCATATCCATTATATAAATAGTTATGAAAAGCCAAGTCGTTTACATAATATTTACATGTTCCCGAAATAATATCTTTACCTTTAATGTTATATCTTTCTGCCCGATGCAACAGGTTTGCTTCTTCCAGATAGAGGATATAATTTGATACGGTTTCATAATTTGTTTTTCTCCCTTTGGACTTAAAGAAATTCACAACATTGTTCACTGAAATCAAATTGGATGCATTGTTTACCAGATATCCGAATATATCTTCCAGTAATCTGGCATCTTTGATGTTGTTTCTTTGTACAATGTCCCTTAACAAGACGGTATCTTTGATAGAAGAAATATAATTCCGTTTTGTTTCAAAATTGTTGAGATGAAACAATTCGGGGAAACCTCCTGACTTTAAGAATTCCATGTATGTATCTTTGTTCACATTTCTTTCAGAAATGAGTGCATATTCCTCTATATTAAAAGGAAAAACCTTAAACTCGATATATCTTCCCGATAGTAATGTTGACAATTGACTCGAAAGCATCTTCGAATTGGAACCTGTTATCACAATTTCGCAATCTTCCGTATAGTCTTGAGATAAAGAATTTACGGCTTTCTCCCACTCCGCGATGTTCTGTATTTCATCCAGGAACAAATAAATTTTCCCGGCAGACAGTTTTTCCTTTCTATACAACTGGTAAAGACTGAGTAAATCGTCTGCATTCCTGACAAAACAGAAAGGGGCAAATTCAAAATTTACATATAATAATTGCCGGGGTTCTACTTGTTTCTCTGTGATTAGATAATTCATCAACTGTCTCATAATGAAACTTTTGCCACTTCTTCGCTGTCCCACTAATACTTTCACCAGTCGATTTTCCATAGCATTGGCTATCGGGTCTATATATTCCTTACGAATCAATCCTAAATCTGGAAACTGTCCATTCCAGAAATTATACTTCTCAAGTAATTGTAATCTTTCGTCCATAAGTGCATACGTTTCCGACAAATATAATAGAAAATTTTCAGGTACACTTGAAAAAAGTGTCTTTTTTGAGGGGAAAATCAAGTGTACCTGATAAATATGTCTGTCTGATTGAGTATTAGGATTTGTAATCCGCCTGATTGGCTACCGAATGTTACTTCTTCTCTCCTTCTTTAGGGTTTTCTTGCAGGACATTGTCAATATTTTGCCGGAACATCTGACGCATGTTCTCGTGCAGGTTTAACAAATCTACTTTGATGTGGAAGAGGTGTTCAAGTTCTTCGCGGATGTCTTGCAATGTAAAGAGGTCGATAGAATGATGTGTCTTCACACAGATATCAATATCGCTATCCTCCCGCTGTTCGCCCCGTGCGGCGGAACCGAAAAGAGCGAGCTGCTCAATACCGTATGTCTATGTTATACAAGCAGTTCTTATTTCTTCAACTCATTAATATTGTACCATTTTCCCTTTTCCTTTAATTGGTTCCTTTTGCCTTCTTCATAAATGGCAGGAATGGTGACTTCTCCTTTTTTATTTATGACGCCCCATTTTCCGCCTTCATATTTACTATATTCTTCTATTTTGATAATAGTTCCGTTTTCGTTGAATACGGCGAGGTTGTTTTCCTGAAAGGGATAAGCGAATGTAAATCTTGGTTTGATTATAATTTGACCTTCCATGTTGGCAAACCCGACTTTGCCATTACTGATAATCCGGAACAATCCATTAGATACGTAGTCTGGGCCGTTGTCATAGCCATAAACCTCAAATAAAATTTCCTCTGAACGATTGATGGCAAATATTCCTTGTTTTTCTTTTAGGGAAACAAAGGCTATCTTGTCAAATTCTTCAGAATAGAGATAGCGATATTTTCCTACAGGAATTATAATATTACCGTTTGCATCTGCATATCCACAGGCGGTTTCATCTATTTCCGGATTTGGACAATACATATATAACTTGTCTTGAGCATATAAAGCATCTGATAATAAGATGCTCATTAAAAATGTAATAATTATAGTTTTCATGGTACGTAGTAATAAGTTTATTTATTAAAATCCCAAAAATGAATTGTGGAACATTCGTCTTCATGGTTTTCCCCTACACAGATGGTAGATAACATATCCGCCGTGAAGAGTTGAATCGAGGCATCAAAACTGCCTGTATAAGCACTTGGTGACCATTGTTTACCTGCTCTTCAAATTATATTTGAATAATAGTGGATGTCACCTGTCTCTATGACGGTGGCATCCACTAGCTCTTAAAAAATCTTTTCCGCTCATTATTGAGCTCTACTTGAACAATTCTAGTATTTCAAATCTTTGAATGGAATCCGAAAAGATTCATCGCTATAGAAGCTTGTTGGGGTACCTTTTTCTGATTTCCAAAATGGAGTTTCTGTCAAATCAAATACTAACCCCCTATATTTCTGATGAATCTGATATAATTCTTCGTCGGTTAGTAATGTACCATTTACTTTCTTAATTATAAAAGAGACATAAGATACAACACCTGTTTCGTCGAAATATAATTCAATTCTAATTTTTTCCCCTTTCTGTTTTAGCTCTTCTATCCTTTCAGAGGAAAAAACTCCTTCATCAATAAGTTCCTGAAAAGGTTTTAGTATCTCATTTATATATATGGACTTTGCTTTCTCTTCAACCCAGAGCATTGCTCTACCTTTGGTCAAAACACTGTTTATTTCTCCTTTTGGCTTTATACAGATGAGATTGGTTGAAATGTCCTCATATATAAAATGTTCGGTTTCTTTTTGTCCAAACAGACAGCTTATGCTTGCGATAATAAACATAAGTGTAAAAGTAAATTTCTTCATAAATAATTATTTTTAAAATATGTTATACAATAGTTGAGGTTGAATTGAGGAGTCAAAGCTGCCTGTATAAGTACTTGGTGACCATAGCTCAGCTGCTTTTTCGTAAAGCATATATTGCTCATCATCAAAGCATTTGTTTTCTAAAATGGAATTCATGAGATCACTCACTGCATTTCTGAACTCTGGTGAAGGATCGGTACTGTATAAATTGGAACCACGTTCTGAGAATTCACCCATAGACAATGCGTTGGCGATATCCGGAAATGCATGTGCTTCAAATTCCATGGTAAACTTATTAGCGGGATTTTCAGCGTCTTTTCCATAAGTGTTATGTTGCAAAGCATGGAATAACTCCTCTCTGACAATTCCGAAATTGATACATGCATCATTAGGAAATGCAATGGCTTTATCTTCTGTATAATACCTTCCCGATGATTTTCCCTCAATTTGGGGTTCTATGCGAAAAGTTATTTTTACTTTCCCATCTAATGTGTCATATACTTTTTTCCAGAATTTATCATTATTCATTATAGCTAATGCATCTGCCAAAAGTTGCTTTTCTTTGCCTGTTAAGCTTGAATTATCACCATATATTTTATTAAGAACCTTCATTTGTGGGCTCGGTTCTTTTTCTGTAGGATTTCCTGCTCCCCCCGGCGGATAATCTCCATTCCAATTATCATCCCTATCATCAAGTCCGTCATCATAGGTATAGCATTCCTCCGTGCACTCATTGCCGGAATAAGTAGGATAACAATTCTCTACTATATCATAAATAATGCCGGATTCCATATCTCCTGATTGAACGTATGAATAATCACAATATGAATCATAAACAGGATAACATACGTCATGACAAACTTGATGTTCTGCACGTGTGGCAACCGATGAAGAATTAATCAGAGAATCTTTTTTCTCCGTCGGTCTTGATATTGCTGCAACTATCTTTCCATCGGCATATCTCCATCCATTAATAAATGCTCCATTCAGTTCATGGAAAAGTACGGCGCCACTAAAGTCCGGTTGTCGATATAAGTATCCGTTCTTTCCGATAGTGCGAGTTTTCTTCAGATATTCATAAGTTCCAACGAAAGTCATAATAAAACTTCTTGTTTTTCCTGTTTTCCTATCCCGCAGAACTACTAACCGGACATTGTTCCGGATGAAATTATTTTTCTTTCCCGGTTCCCAATGGGTTTCAGTTTCACTATCCAGTATGATGTGCATTCCTTGGGTATAAATAGGAGTTTCCACTACTTCATAACGCATACGGTTCCACTCTTTAGCTTCACCCCAATGAGGCTTGAACAATCGTTCCTGATCTCCTGCCGACCGTGTTGCTACCACAGGTGCATAATTACTTTCAAACCACTCTTGAGCAGCTGATGCTGTCAGTTCTTCATTTTTGTTCTTAGGCGGCTTTGTCGTCTGATTTCCGGCATCCTGCAGCATGTAGTCGGTACATGCAAATAGCATCCCTAAGATTGCCATTCCTGCTAAGATACGCCATTTTTTACATCTTGCAATGTTTTTCATTCATTTTCTTTTTAAATTAAACAATTATTTAAACTCATCTTCGAAGATTCTTTTTAGTTCGCGATGCAACCTGAATGTATCGAATCCATACACTTTTACATCCTCGGTCAATATCTCATGGGCTATCACTAATGCTTCTTTTCTTCTGCCGGTTTCATTATATAAGAAGGCTAACCTGCCACGTGGTGCCTGCAAAGAAGGCATCATGTCTGCGGCTAATCTGTAGGCGCTTTCCGCTTCTTTCCACTGATTCTTCTTTTTCAGGCAATCTCCTTTTGTCATGAGTAAGCTGGGGGAAGGGAAGTTTTTTTCAAGATAGTGGATGATTGGGAGAACATCTGTATCTAAATTATTTTTTTGAACAAATAGACAATAAGCATAGCAGAATCCTATGTCGTCTTTCATCTTATCTTTAACTTGAAGGATGGGATTGGGATACTCCATGTCTTTCTCTGTAATGGGACTTTGGGAATGGAGGTATAAATTATGATAAGGTTGCCATTGTTTCCAAAGTCTGCCACTTAAGAGGAAAGTAGCAAGGAAGCATATAGCTATCATTGTTATTCTGCTTTTTGCTCTAATCGTACGAGGTTCTATTGTTTTCTTTTTATTTAAAATGAAAGCAATGCTGATAATCCATAAAGTGAGTAATGAATACGTCTGGTCGGGATAAGCAAACATTCCCCATGTTACAATTCCGGCTACGAGGGATTTACATATAAGGGTCGTGAAACTTTTCTTTTTCGGAGGGAGGAGTGTCCAAATACAAAATGCCAGGTAGGTTAACAGTCCTGTAACTCCATACTCTACAGTCATGCGCAACGGTTCGTTGAATACCAGATGGGTATCTCCTGCCACTTCTTTTTCTTCTTTTGAGGCAGATGATTTCATGTATTCAGCTTGATAATACAGGTAGTTGGCTGCAAAACCTCCTTTGCCGAATCCTGTTAAGGGTTTGTCTTTTATCATTTGCCAGCTAACTTTCCATATAAGTAAGCGGCCATCAGCCGATTTTGGTCTCAGAAAATAGGATGCTCCGGCTGTTGTGATTATGAAAAGTAATACTCCGCCAAGGCGTATTAAGTGTTTCATAGAGAAAGGCCGTGGCAATCGTAGATATAAGCAGTATAAAAGTGAGATAAACAATGATATATAAGCTGCACGCGCATAAGTGAGCACTAAAATGGGAAGACAAAATAGGATGGTTGTGATTATAATTATGAAAAAGTAATAAGATTTTTTCAGTGAACTGTAGAACAATATGAGTCCATTCAGTATTACTCCTAACAGTAAACTGAGCATTATGGCGAGCACTGCCGGATTGTGGAATGGTCCTGTTAGCAGGAAGAACTGACTATTGGATGGTATGTATTTGAAATATTGTAGGTATCCCCAACATGCAAGTAAAATAGCTGCGCAAAGACAGCTGCTGAAAATTATTGTGTAATGTATTTGCCGTAAGCAACGTAGTGTGATATACAGTATCAATAAACAATAACTACCTGTATTCCATAGACTTCCAGGGTGCTTGAAATCAATCAGATAAAGTGTAAGAATGTATAGGCAGAGAATATCCTGCCAAGATAGTTTTATGTTTTTTCTAAATGTGTTCCAGGCGGTAATACTTGTAAGAAGAATCATTATTGATGTTCCGAATATGAATGATGTACGGGTATGACCGAATACTTCGGGAGGGATGCCGGATACGGATATTACGATAGTCAATCCTAGTAATATAGAAGAGAAGTAATCTATTGTGTTTTTCATTTGGTAAGTAAAAAGGTTAATGTTTTGTGGATGCAAAACTATAGCGAAGGTTATTATGAAGCAAACGTATTGCCTTGTATTTGTGTTATATAGTTAAATTTGGAGCTGATTTAGCGAATAATGGATGTTGGAATAGATGTTTATCTGCTTTTGTGTTTGTAGCTGAATGTTTAGAGGATAGAAAAATAGGTTTAGTGGAATCCTTGGTTAATGAAAACTTGTTGCCCCTTGTAGAAAAAGAAAGGAAGTTCTTCTTTGCCTTGGTCCAGATTTCGTAACCAATATATGGTTTCGCTGGGGACAGAATAGAAGTCTAGATAGTTGCCGGTGGCGCGAGCGGTGGAATGTTCCATCCATTTACCTTGATCATAGTAAAGTAATAGGTAGTTGTTGCCCGTTTCTATTCCATTACGGGCATTTCGAGGATATAATTGTAAAGCTTTAATGCATACGGGCGTGGTGAATTCCATGCCAAACCAAGAGGATTCAATGAAGGTGTCCGGATTTCCGTCACATGCCTGCAAGCGAAGTGGACCTGACTTCATGGGGGTTCCTGTTACTTTTACATAAGGGCAAATTGAAGGAGAAGAGTTGTATAACGAATCGAATATAGGTAATTGGCTGGGTGTAGAATAGGTATGTAAGCCTTGCTTTTTTGCTAAAAACTCATATTCTGCTATATAAATGGGAGACATATCTTTGGATTGTAATTTATAATAGCGGTATTTTTTCTCATTATTAATTTCGTATCTTTGCCAATAAGGAGGAGGGGTTTCAGGCAAAATGAATAATGTGTCGTAGGGACCTTCACTTACATGGGAGGCCAATAATAAGGCACCTTTTACTTTTGTTCTGTAATTAACCAGATGCGGCTTATGGGGATATTTACGTAATAAATGTAATTTTATCTTGTTCTGATGATTGCAGGAAATATCTTTTTTATTAATTTTTCCCGTTATACTATCCTGTTGCAATATAAAAGGAGTGTTAAATTCGGTTAGTTCCCCTTCCTCTGACATGTAGGTAGGGAAAAAAAGCATGTTGATAGGGACTTTTTCATAATCTACCACCTGCTTTTTAGGGTCGATATGTCCCCAGGCTACAGGGTTGAGCCCCTGTGTGTTGAAGAAAGATAAATATGCCAGTTTGTTTTCAGATGCAGGTGGTGCAGGTAAAGAGATGTTTGTGCACACGTGATAATTGGGGGTTACGTCTATCAGAGTGGGTTGGCTGAAAATGTCAGGGATTTCCTCCTCTTCTGCCTTGAGGAAATATGGGGTATTTCTTTGTGCTCCAAATGTTTTTCGGTATACTTTACCTGAATATTTTAAACTTAACTCCCAATCTTCTCCTAAATTATTATAAGGAGGGGTATAAGGGTGGAATGTGTGCGTAGAATCAGGCGAACTGCACCAATAATGTCTGCTGTCTTTATCCGGCCATTGGGGGGTGAATTCATATACAACAGGTATCCCGCATGCCCGGAAAATGTTACATGTTATGGTTGCTTGGTTGTGGCAGTCCATTTTGAAGGCTGGAATAAAAAGGTCATAAATACCGATATGTGCGCTGGCTATGATACGTTTGTTTATATCTCGTTGCTGTCTTACGTGTTTTTTGTATAAATCAATTGGTTTATGTATATCGTTCATTCCGTTACGAGATAGTCTGTCATACATCATTTGGCGTAAACTTGACTTGTCATTGATTAATGCTTCGTCTGTGGTGCGGTAAGGAAGAATCCATTCTTTAAACTCGTCAAAACTGAGATCCTTTAGTAAAGGTGATTTATGCCATTCTTCAAAAGCTGCATCTATAGTATGAATGAGGAAATCCTTTGTCAGTATTTCTATGTCTTCCTTGCCCGGCTTTTGTTCCGGTAAAGGCAATGTGGAATATTTGTCTGCTAATATTTGTCGTATGGAATCATTACTGTTAGCATTAGGTACTGCCCGGTTAATGGAGTCGGTTTTCTTGAAATACTCCATGTAAGCAGCGGGAATAGATAGCGAACTTTTACTCCTGTGATAGGGCATATTAGCTATTAGAAAACATGCTGCCGCGTATTTCTGTCTGTCTCTATTTCTATAATAGTCTAAAACTTCCGTTAGATTTTCTTTGTTTTTTCCAGCTGATAATAGAGCGCTCTCTACTTCTTTAGGATAATGTCCGCAAGAAGTAAACAAGCAAGTATAGAGAACATAAGTAAATATGTTTTTTAGTGAAAACATAACGGTCTAATTATTTTCAGATTCGCATGATAACACAAAGATAATTAAATAATTGGTAATTTCAATAGTTTTCGTTTCCAGTATATCAAAGAGCGAGGCGGGACACTCCTTTCAGAAAGGATAGTTCATTTAAAGCCTTTTGACTTAGTTCTTTTTTCATTTTGTTATCAAGCAGGGATTAATTCTGTGTTTATTGGGAATTTTCTCTTTTATTATATTCATACAAAAAGAAGTTTGAAAGGGGTGGCTCTCTTAAATCTTTTTCAACAGGACGCGTGCGTTTGTTTGCACTCCCGTCTCAATTTCAATGTCGTAGAGTGGGGTAATGATGCGGTCTTCTTCTGCCACCTGAGCCAAAGCCTTGTGTATTTGTTCTATATATCCGCCGGAACGGACATTTTAATTTTCTTGCATTAATACATCATACGCCAAATTGTCGCATATATTGCGCTTGACTTCCACGAAGTGGAAAAAATGTTCTTAAATGAAAGCAAGCCCTAAAGCTTACCTTCATTTAACTCCACTTTCATATAGTTATTAAAGAGAAACATCGCCTTTTCCTTGCTTTTACATCCCTTTTCCTTTATCTTTGTATTCATTATTTGGGCTTGCCCACAACTGTGAAATACGTGCTTCATAATTGTAAAGCAGCAGATCCATAGCTGTGAAGCACGTATTTCACAGCTGTGGGCAATGCAAAAACATTACTTATCAACGAAAGAAACATAGGCAGCCAACGAAAGAAACATAGGAGATTAACATAAGCACTCCCTACCCTGAACATCACAGAAAAGGGCAGGAGTGCGAAAAAACAAAAGAACAATGGCAATATTATTTGATTGGTACGAGAATCCCAAAACCAAGGACAAGCAGGACGAAGAACTAACTCTGCACCCGCGCATCCGGCTGAACGGTTCCACGGGTACCGCCCAACTACGGAGGTTCATACAAGAATATTGTTCGCTGACCGAAACCGATGTTTCGGCCGTGCTCGATGCCTTGTCGCACTTCATGGGGCGGGAATTGGGTGAAGGACGCCAGGTGCACCTGGACGGCATCGGCTACTTCCGTCCCACACTGACCTGCACCGAACCGGTGAAGGTGGATACCAAACGGAAAAGTACCAAGGTGAAACTGAAAAGTATCACCTTCCGCCCCGATATCGAACTGCGGAGCGAGATAGGCAACATAAAAGTCCAGCCGTTAAAACAACGGAATGTGTTGCAGAAGAAACTGACCTCGGAAGAGATTGACAAACGGGTGGAAAATTTCTTCACTACGCACGATTTCATGACGAAAGGAGATTTCTATTCTCTCAGCGGAATGACAAGAACCACTGCTACCCGGCATATTCGACGTCTTTGTGACGAAGGAAAGCTGGAAAATAGGGGATTGCAGAAACAGCCGATTTATGTGCTGAAGAAGTGTAATCAGTAGATTCTGAGTGAGATATGTCTTAAATGTATGGAGTGTAGGTAAAATAGCCTACACTCCATACACGCTTGCTTACACTGCGCTGTATTGCCGATGAATAAAGGGATACAGGGAAAGAGTGTAAGCGTGTAGGCAAAAGTGAGGATAAACTCTATGTAGACCTGAGTTCAACTTTTAAATGCGACAGTTCGGTCAGATAGTGGTGTTGGGTATAAAATAAAAGAGAGAAGT
>ERZ1027221.679-NODE-679-length-21385-cov-20.968448_pt1 | contig 21385 bp, 29 predicted proteins | sample MGYA00519267_ERZ1027221 | MGnify/ENA primary metagenome ERZ1027221 (study PRJEB26926, sample SAMN06164533) | human gut metagenome | biome: ENVO:00009003; feature: ENVO:2100002; material: ENVO:00002003 | host: Homo sapiens | place: USA | collected 2012 ...
TTGCCCCTAAATTGCCCCTAAATTGCCCCTAAAAAAAGCCCACCATATTGCTATGATGGGCTCTCTGTTCTACTTCAAAATCTCATTGACTTTGTTCTGGATTATAGTTGGATTATACCCCGCTGCCTTAAGCCTATTGATACGCTCCTGTCCATTGCCCCACTTGCCTATAATGACTTCATGAGCAACTGCATTGATGATCTTGGCCTCTGACATCTGTGAAGCCTTGACGAGCTTGTTGACTGCTGCCTGTACCTTATTGTAATCATATCCAGCCTTTGTGAGTCTATTCTTACGATCAGTACCGTTGCCCCACTTGCCCGCCAGCACCTCTTTAGCCAGCGTGTTGACGCTCTTCTTTGCTGTCGTAGATGTAGGCTTGATCTTAGCCTTGCCTGCCAGCTTATTCCAGCTCGCAGCGCTGATATATGCCTTGTTGAGGTCAAGGTTACCGTTGTAACCTGAGAGTTTGCCAACGGATGTATACTGCCTGATCAAGCAATTATACTTTCCCTCGTTCCACGGATGCTCCTGGTAGCCTGTCTCAACATAATCTGGGTACTGAGCGACCCACAGACCAAAACCAGTTTTCTTCACTGCATCCATAGCGCTCTTCTGGATGTATATCAGTGGCTTAATGCCTGTCTTTTTCTGCACATAACTGCACCACTGCAAGCACCATTCCAGATCCTTGACACCAAACAGATGGTTGTCCTTGGCTTCCCAATCCAGAATAAGTACCGCCTTGCCGATATACTTCTTTACATACGCAAGGAAGTGGTCAGCCTCTTTCTGTGGATCTCCGCCATTTGAATAGTGGTATACTCCCAGAAGTTTTTTTCTACTCAAAACTTTATCGCAATGCGCTGCAAAGTATCTGTTCTTGTAGTCTGTTCCTTCTGTCGCTTTCACGATACAGAAGTCGTATGGCACTTTGGCAAGGTCTATATTTTTATCCCCCTGCCATGCACTGATGTCTATTCCATTCATTTCCCGTCACGCTCCTTCTCTATGTCTCCACCTCTGTAAAATCGTTTAAATATTTCGATCAGGTAGTCCCATCCTCTGGTGCATATGAATGCGATAATAAAAGCACCAAAGAACACAGCTACAGGGTAATACCATAGTAGCCGAATATCGAAATATGATAATGCTACAAACAAGCATATCTCACATATGATGAGACTTGTTATAAGCACCTGAAAAGAGGTTGGAATCTTCTTCAGTATTCCAACCTCTTTTGTAAATTCCGTTATTACCGATATCAAAGTGCAAAGAACTGCAACAACTAATAATAATATTGCTAACTTATCCATGATTATATCTCCTTCCTATTCCTGATCATGTGCCGCTTTGTTCAGATGTTTTTCCATCTTGTCAATAGCCTCTGTGACTGGTCCATTACATCCAAGCTCCTTTAGACCTTTAAGACACGCAAGTGTACCATATGTAAGTATGCACTGCTCCTCTTTCATCTTCTTGATCTCTATGTCCTGTTCATTCTGCCTGGAATACCATTTATATATTGATATGAGTATCCCTCCTATCAGTGCAAGAGCTCCAAGTACCTTCCCAACCTGAATTATTGTTTCAAAATTTATATACATGCTCAACCCCCTATATAAGATTCTTAGGTCTTGCAACTCCTACTACAACTAAGCTTATATTTGAATCTGCTTTGTTTGTATTTTTTGCTTTTACAGTTATCGAATATGTAGTCTGATTTATTGAAGAAGCTTCATATCCCATGTATGTGACACCACTAGGGATATTTTTAGGAATAACTAATATTCTACCCGTATTCATTGGAAGCTCTACATCAACGGCATATTGAAGTGTCGTTCCTGCGTCAGTTCCTGGTATAGTCGCTGTTGCGCCTACTATATCAGATATAACAAGGCTTTTTGTTGCAATTTTTTCCGCATAGCTTTGCGCATTAGCAGCATCTGTTTTTGCACTGTCTGCCGTGTTCTGTGCATTATCCGCTTTCGACAATGCAGTGTCTGCTGTTTTCTGCGCTTCCTCAGCCCTACCTATAGCTTCCTCAGCCATTGATGCTGCGTCATTTGCAGTAGACTGTGTCTTTTCGGTAGCCTCTGCCGCTGTTTTTTCGGTTTTCGATATCGCCTGGTAGATATTCTTTGTCGTTAAATCTGACTCCTCTTTTGTATATTTATTACTAAGTGGGGGGAAAGTTGATGCAATCGCAACTGGCCCACTCACATTTATTCCATCGTGTATAATTTTGTAAAGCGGCATGTCGGCGACACTTACATTATTGGCTATTATGCCAGTTTCATACACAGGTGATTGTGGCTCCTGTGAGGATTCTACAGGCTGCCCTGTCAAGATCAGCAATGACATATCCTCAAGTCCTTCCTCTGACAGCGTGTATCTTGCAACAAGAATATCAACTCGCTTTTTACCTGTTTCTCCACTAGGGAAAGTAAGATCTTCATATGTACCTGTAACCCTAGCATGGCACCCCTGGAACATAATGTCACACGGATATACTCTAAGTGTCGTTGAATTAACCAGCACTGGTGGCTGGGAGACCGACAAAAATCCATCGCCATCCCATTCTGCTCTGTGCAAGGCTCTATCATCTGCACTCGTTACATGTGGTTTCCCTGTTTTTCCTGTTATTATCTTCATAAAATCCGCCTTTCTTCTATGACACTGAATATTCAATGTCTATGCTGTTATCATCTATCTTCGCTATGATATTTGTTATCTGCTTTTTTACTGTTGCTCCTGTGATTTTCTCTGTGCCACCTGTGATATCGCCTATCTGCATTGACATATCCGGAAGTGTCATGTCAAGACTGTCTGCATTGAGCTCCTGAAGCTTTGCTATGCCTCTGGTTCTGAGCTCGTCAATACTGGAGGCTGAGCTGTAATCATATACAGCTGTGCGCTCTTTCATGCCCGTATATACTTGTGTATCTGTGATGTTTCCTCGACCATCCACATACAAGTGCAACACCTGACGATCTTTAAGCTCCCCCTGTCCTAAACAGATTAAATGATTATATCTGTTCTTGATCTGTGTGATATTGTAGTTGATATCCGATCTCATACAATCCTTATCCTCTGTATAATCGTAAGGCACCGCACTACTCATAGTCACATATCCATCTTTAACCACAAGCCTGAGAACCCTGTTCTGGGTGCTCAACAGCGCACATATGCCATCATAGAGACTCACATATCTGTTGAACTGAAATGATTGTACATTCCATGATTCGCCTGTCATTCTGTATATGCTGCTAAGTCCAGCCACTTCAATGAGCTTATTGATCACTGTAACTGCATCACCTGATACAATCTTGTAATCCGTCCCCGCCGGAGGCTCTATGATCTTGTCACACAAGATGCCTCTGAGATTTCGGCCAGTGTATTTGATTTCTCTGTCGGATGTCGCCACACCGACATTATCAACTATTCCGCCGTACTCAGTGTTCTTGATATACCACCAAGAACCGCCTTGCAGGATGTTGTTATCCTGCGCTACAGTGACCTCGAAATCCTTATCCTTTGCAACATCCACATCTGCGCTGAAGTTCCTGAGATATCCCTGTTCTACCCTGTCTGCATCAGTGTATATCAACCTTATGTCCATTTTGGTTCACCTCTCTCATGTATTACACTTAAATCAAAATCAAAGCTTCCATTCCACATCACACGATGATTCCCGGGGGATATCTTTTCAAACACATCGCTTTGCTTGTCCCTGTATCTGAACATGTTTTCCTGTGTTCCATCTGCTTTCACAAGAGTTATCGTAAGCTCTGCAGAATTAATAACGATCTTATCTCCATCGCCAACAACACACCTAACGCTGTAGTAATGATTGTCAACATATATGACTGGATTAACAGCACCACTATGTATGCTGAGTACAAAATCACAGTTTCTGAAGTCGTCCACCTCAAGCTTACTGATATTGTCAGAAATTGAGTTGTAATCATATTCATAACAATACTCATAGCCTTTACCTTCAATAAACTTATCTGGTACATGCTTATAGTTGTGCAACTCTTCCTTCATCCATCTGCCACCATCTGTTACTACTTTAAGTGACAGATTCATCGATGTCGCCACGTCAAGATAATTGCTCTTCGCCGAACTAAACACATAGCATTCAAGATAGTAATCTCCTATATAGAGCCTTCCCTTCTTTTCTGCTATAATATCCTTCTCACAAACCTCATACAGCCTATTCTTAATATCTGTACACTTTTTCTTATTTGCCGCAGATATAACAATAGGGATGGTCTTTGAGACCACCCCTTTTCTAAAATTCTCGGCACGGTTTCTGCTGCTGTCGTATGTCCACTCATAATCTCTGAGATCATTACTGTTTGCAAATGTTCCTTTCTTGCCAAACTCTATAACCTCACCGAGATGATTCACATATTTAAGCTGTTCAAGCATTTCTCACCATCCTTCCGAACTCTCTGCCATCAAGTTTCAATCTCACACCCTCTGTAAGAGCTGTCAGTATCCACTCATACATGTTGTCATCTATGTGTCTTATAATCTCCAGTATCTTATAAAGTACCTTCAGTGATTCCGAATCACCAGTCACTGCTCCACCTGTAGCCTCTGCCATATCCTCGGCTACCTTCTTGATCCAGCCAGTATTCTTCTCAAGTGGCACAACAGCCTCAGCTCCATTACCCTCAAGGATACCAACCTGACCACGCTTAAGCACACCACCTTCAGCAAGTTGCGGAGCGTCAAGCTCATCTATTCTCGATATCGACACCTTTGGGATCTTATTCAAGACTGATATAGCCGAATTGATTGCCCGGATAAAGCCATTGATAATCCCTGTAGCCTTGCTCAGTATCGCATTGACCGCTGATGTCACAGCACCAGATAATCCGTCTGCTATTGCTGTTCCAACCTTGCCGAATATATTCTTGATCTTCTGCCATGTTTCTGAGAAGAAGTTCACTATCGGAGAAAATTTATTCTTAACCCCATTATATGCCTTGCTGAATATATCACTGAACCATGTGCCTACATATGCAAATGCACCTTTTATATTGGATCCTATATTACTAAAAAACTCTGGTGCCGCGTTCCATGCTTTCTTGATTCCCCGCCAAGCTGCAGCAAATGATTCTTTACAGTTATTGATCACTGTAACTATCAACTTGATGGCAGCTTTAAGCGTTCCTGAAAGCATCTTACAATACCATTCAAGGATTGGTTTCAGCACATTTAGATAATCTTCCATCAGCATCGAAAGTATTTCCGCCAGTGGTGGTAATATCATATTGATAAGATCTGTCAGTGGCGTGACTACCTGCATTACCAAGTCGATAATCGGTGTCAACATAGCCAAAAACGGCTGTAACAATTCAAGTATAGGCTGCAAAATAGCCATCAAAACAGGCAGTAAAGATTGAATAATCTGAGTCACCGGCGGCAAAAGCATATTGATCAGATTCGTAAGTGGCGGTAAAACCGCCTGAATAATCTGCATCATCGGTGGTAAAAGCAGATTAAGCAGTGTTGACAGTGTTGTCAGCACAGGTCCCACCAACTGCAGAATCGATGGTAAAATCGATGTCAGGGTGCTAAAAATAGAATTTAGAGCGGTTGATATCGACTGGCCCAATTCCCCACCTATGCCGGGCAGTAATGTCTCAAGTATTCCGGGCAGATTATTGACCACCTCAGACAACAACGATGTCGCTCCCTGTATCAACGATGGCAGTAACTGCTCAATAAGAGGCGGTATGTATGGTGCCAGTTTCTGAGTCAGCTGAGACAGCCCTGTAACCACCCTCGGCAGTGTATCGGCTATCCTTGGAACAAGATTATCTGCTACAGCCATAGCCGAATCAACAAGGTTATTCATCAGCACTCCCATATCCTGAGATGGGTCTGCCATACCTATGAGCAGATTAGCCCATGCGGACTTCACCATGCCGATGGATCCCTGTATTGTCGTGGCTGCTTCTTTTGCGGTAGTGCCTGTTATATCCATGTTAGTCTGCACAACATGAATAGCCTCAATCATCTTATCGAATGATACACTGTTGACGTTATCTGCTGTCACGGTCATGGTATCACCAAGTACACCAGAATCATTGATAAGCCTTGCCATCTCAGATGCAGTACCACCATAACCAAGCTTGAGGTTATCAAGCATGGTGTAGTTTTGCTTTGCAAAGCCCTGATATGCGTTCTGAATCATCTCCATACTGGTGCCCATCTTATTGGCATTATCTGACATGTCTGTTATGGCCAGATTCGCATACTCGGCAGCCTGCGCTGTATCACCTTCAAGGCCTTGTAGTAATGACGCTGAAAAGCTCGTTACAGTATCCATATACTCGTTCGCTGACAATCCCGCCGTCTTATATGCATTATTCGCATACTCAACAACCTTATCTGAGCTGTCCTTGAACAGTGTCTCAACACCACCGACAAGCTGCTCGTAGTCCGCATACTGCTCTACAGCACTCTTTGTCATCGCAGTTAAACCAGTCGCCACAATGGTAGCTGCGACTACTCCAATCTTAGCCGCCGCTACTGATACTTTAGCTAGTGCTTTTACTGATGTAAGAGCACCTTTACCTATGGCTGAAAACATTGATTTCATTTTAGCCTTGATATCCACTGTCTTCTTTCCAGTCTTATCAAGGTGCTTGTCTACCTTCTTGTGCGTCTCGCCAGCTACATATCCAATGTCTGCATAGGCTTTCTTCATAGCTTCAGATGCACTCATCCCCTGTTTTCTATACTCTGCTGCAGCTTTTCCCACATCACTTTTTAACTGGTTGACTGTCTTTCCTGATTCGGCTGCTATTTGTGACAAGCTTTTACCTGTATTAGCATTGCTTTCCGATATCTCCGAGTTGTTTTTTATAGCACTTCTGCCTATAGACTGGAATATCCTACTCAGCTTACTTTGCGTCTTCTCAGCAGTTTCACTTGTCTCATTTAAGCTTTTCTTAGCCTCATCATTTTTTATGGCAATCTTTCCCAGTATCTTAAATACTTCCAAAAGGGTCTACCCCCTTTCCTCGATAATAAAAAAATAGAGACACACGTTCTGTGTGCCCCTATGGTTTGAAATTTTCTATAATTGATATAGAATCCTTTATGGTTGCTTCAAGCTCGCCTCTACTCTCAAATGCCCCTGATCTGACTGGCTGTGAACCGCCACCTGATGTGCCGTACAGCCTTGCCTTGAAGTCATTAAATGATATGTTCTCCCAGCACTTATGGATATACATATCCCAGAGCTTGTCATCATCGTCAAGACGCACAAACGTGCATACAAACTCATCAAAGCTCTGATTGTCTATCATCGTATCAAGCAGAGTGTACGGATCCGCATATCTGTGAAATATCAGATCCATGAACTTGAGATAGCCTACTGTCTCTTCTCGAACAATCTTGAAACAACCTTGATAAAATCCGCAAAGCCCGGAAGTGTGACCGCATCATATAACATCTGTGTGAACACAGAGAGGTCAAGATCTGCTACCTCATCCACTGTCATTCCTGACAGGTGTGACAGGCAGACAAATACCTCACGCTGACAGTCTGACAGCTTTGTCAGGATCACATCTACAAGCTCGAATGCAAGACCAATACCCACATTCTCAAGGAACTTCGATGTGTCCTCATCATCCTCACCATCACCAGAAGCCTTCTCACGCTCCTTGGCTATAAGCTCTTTGAACCCATTGCCGCTGAACGAGTCTTTGAAGTCCTTTACTCCCAGCTTACTGAACAGCTTCAAGAATGCGGCTATATCTGTTGCTTTGGGATTCCTAAGCGTATATGGCTTGATCTCCTGCACATCTTCTGTTGCCTCGGCATCTTCTACTACTTCGGTATTCTCTACTACATCTTTATTCTTTTTTATCTCGGTTGTTCCCATGATTATCTCTCCTTTTCTATGTCAATTAGTCTGTTACTTCTGTACTGGAATCTATAGACTGCTGAACCTGCTCCGTTGTCGTACCGGTAGGCAGATAGATGTGGTATGGCAATGTATCAGCTGCCGGTGACAGATCCGCATAGCACTCCATAGTCAGCGCAAATGTGCCATTCTCCTTGTTCTTGCCCTCTATCTCAAGGCCTGATGTACAGAGCGCATTGTCAAAGATCACGATAACAGGACGACCATCTAAGAATCTTCCTATATAACCGAAGTTCTCAATATAATCATCCTTTTCGATTCTTGCCTTGGATTCGATCACATCGTATCCTTCCGCTGTTGATGTGCCATTCTGTCCGATAATAGCCATCTTGATCGTCTCAGGCGACAGCTCCACCATATTAGTGTCCATCTGTGCTGTCTCACCTGTCTTAACTGCCAACTCCTTAACCTTAACTGATGCACCATCGACCTCTATATCCTTGAGCTCAGGCTTGATTGACAGCTTTGTACCGCCGGATGTTGCACCGATCAAAGACTCAGCAAAGTTCCATGTCTTTTTTGATGCGTCATACCTGAGCCCTTTGTGAATCGTTCCGGCACCAAACACAATGTTCTTCGGTGTCTTGTCTGTGATACCGGATGACTTAAACTCTTCATAAGTTAATGTATCTGCCATGATATAATCACCTTCCATTCTTATATTCTTTAATAGTCAAATTGATCTGTATACGTTTGAGGTCTGCATCCCCTGTTGGAATCGGTGACGCATTCCCATAAAAAACGGCAACCCCCGCACCACTTGCAAGGATTGCCGTTCGTTCAATATTCTGTTCTATCTTCTGTTTGTACTTCTCCAGGCTGAACCACGAGCCTCTTGTGAATCCATCTATGATGAATGTTATTTCCTGACATCCATCCTCTTCAGGAGTATCACCTTCAGAATATTCACCGACAAAGTATGCCTCTGGTGGGTCATCCTGCCACTCCATGAATGCGTATGGTATCTCAAGTTCATCTGTGAGTACACTGTTGATATATGATAATGTCTCGCCTGTCATGCCATCACCGCCTTACTCTCTGAATGTCTGATTGAGAATAGAACCAAGTCGCCTGATGATCTTGCCCTTTGTCTTGTCGAAGGCTTTCTGTAAAGGTCTGAGAGGTTTTTTACCATGAGTTGTGTGCCAGTCACCACGCTCATCCTTATAAACCCACGGCTTTTTGCGTCCATTGCCCTTCAGAGCGTATTCACCTGTGCCGTATTCTTCCCAGATAGCATTTTCAAGAGGATTACCAATAACCGCCTCGCCCTTATCTTCATCTACATGATGCGTCCATGCACCTTTTGTCTGTCCTGTGTCTACTCTCGTCTGTGCTCTCTTCGTCTGAGCCTCGACCTCTCCGGCAGCTTCGTACAGAAAGGCAATAACAGCATCATCCAGAGCCGCCTCAACCTTTATTCTGTTGTCTGTGAACTCCACATTTCCCATTACTGCCCTCCTGTGTACTTCAGATATATCTCAAGCTGCTCATGCATCCCCATCGGATCATCTATCAGCATGATGTCATATACCTGACCATTAACCACCATACGGCTGTTCTCAGCCTTGATCATGTCACTGAGACGTTTATAATCAGCTATGAACATGTGCGTTGATTCCTGCACCTTGGCATTGTATGTTGTGTACTTGCTGTCACCGCCTGAGAGATCAAGCCAACCGGTCAAGGTATCTTCTGACACCCATGCAACTTCCTGTTCACCTATCTCATTTCTGGTTATGCTCTTGATCTGTATGTCCGCAACTGCATTTCCGCCTATTCCTCTCATGTTCAAAACCTCGCTTTCATGTACGGCTTTAAAAAGCCAAGAAGCGACTTTGGATATCCCATGAGGGAATTGTCGCCATCCATGTTGAAATAGGTCACAGAGTGCCTGCTGATGGTCTCAGACTGCACACCAACCTTATCCCTGTTGTTCAAATCCCATGAAAGCATGTTGGCAACTCCCAGCTTGATATCCATCGGATATACTATCTTTGTCACCATGACGACCGGTTCGCTTACAAGCTCCTCATTCACCTCTATATGTCCATTGTCCATATCCACAGCTTTGATGGTGTACAAGCCATCGTTGTAGCGTGACTCTGACACCTGTATAGTGTCGCCAACCTTGAACAGCTCAGATGCATACTGAAAGCCTGTCACAGCGTCCACAGGAGCCACAAACCGTCTGTTCCTGTCCTGAAAATTATTATTTGTATATTTTCTGATCAGGAGTTCCAGTGCCTGAAGCTTAGCCTCAAGCACTGAATCTTTCTCCTCGGTGTTTACATACTTCTTAAGTTCATCGACAGTCATGATCATATGACCACCGCCTTACTTCTTAGGGATAACAGTATATCCGTCATGCTCCATGAACCAATCTGCCATACGCTTAGATGTAATCTCTGCCTTTCCGTTTGCGAACTGGACACCACCGGCGCCAATTCCACAGTAAGCAGCGCTATTATTAACAGATACTATCCAGCCTGTAGGCTCACTCTCTGTCTTTGACTCTGCCACTACAGGCTCAATAACTTCGCTTGTCTGATTTGCTGTCTTCGTTTCCTTTGTTGCCATATTCAATCACCCATCCTTCCTTATGCAATCTTGATATTTCTGAGTACACCCGCATGCTGTGTATTCTTGAGGACTGTAGCTGCGATCATCTCAACCTCGGCATCCTTGACTGTACCAGGCTCGTTGAAGTTTGGAAGATACTGATCGATTACAGAACCACCATTCAGACTGATTCCGTGGAATCCATCATTAACATCGAATTTGACTGCATAGACGTCTGTAAGACCTGTTGTTGCCGAACTCTCCTTTGCGATGGTTCTTGAAAGTCCCTTCTTGACAACATGGCCAGCAGTTGCAGAGCCGCCGCTTACAGTGTAATAGTCCTGCATATCAACAAGCTTAACACCATCGATGGTGGTGACACGCTTTCCAAATGCCTCTTCACTCTCTGTCTTGTATCCAAGGATACGAGCCACTGTCTGAATCTTGGTGATCATCTCTGTGTTAGTGAGCACCGCATCAGCATCTGTGGTCTTGACAAGAAGGCTCAGTGCCTCATAGAACTCATCAGCATTAGACTTGATCGCTGTGATAGATGACAGATCAATAGCCTTGTCTGTGCCGTATTCTGTCGTTGTTCCTGCGAGCATGGAATCAAGTCCCTGGAACTCAGGGTGATCAGTTGATGCTGTTGTAGTTGCATCACCATTGATCAGTGTATAGTGGAAGAGGTTTACCACTGCCTTGATATGTTCCTCTATCTGATATGCCATATTGTCAAAGTTGCCTGCTACTCTATTGAGCACTCTGTCCATCTGAACAGCTCCGCCCATGATTGCAAGATTAGCCTCGCACTCCTGCTTAGTAGCCGCTGATGCAGTATATGAGCCACCTATCTTTCTGAACTCTGCTGTTGCTGGAAGTACCTTTCTGAGATACTTGTACTTCATTGTTGAGCCACCACCTGATGCTGATACACAGTCATCAAATGTGAGCATCTGAAGTATTGTTGACTGTCTGAGGAAGATATCCACGATCTGTGAGAATACCTTATCACTCATACCCTTCTTGATTTCCTCTAATGTCATTGCCATAGTTTTCACCATTCCTTTCTACTTATTACTGGGTATTGTCCCCTTCATATTTCTGTCTCAATGCCTCTGCCAAGTCCTTAGGTTCTGCATTCGTATTGCCCTGATTCCCATCTGGCAGCTTATTCTCAATGATGTGCCTCTTGCCATCATCTGAGCCGGATGAAGCTGTAAACTGAGCCGGGAACTGTGTCTTTAAGTCTGTGAGCATATTGTCCCAACCTTTGATATGACCTTCATCATCAAGCTTAAGCTCCTCATTCTTCTCCTTGAGAGCCGCCTTGATCTTATAGGTCATATAATCAGTATCAACCGCATGAGCCTCAAGCAATGCTACCTTGATAGCCGAATTGACCTTAGTCTCCTCAAGCTCTTTCTGAAGCCTTGCATTCTCTGTCTCATAAGTTGATATCTTCTGCTGCATGCCCTCATCACTCTTGGAAGCCTTCTTAAGCTCCTCAATGAGCTTATTTGCATTGCCAATCTCCGTGTCTTTGCCGGTGATCAGTGTGTTGAGCTTGTCAAGTTCTGAATCATACTTCTCCTTGCTGACGTACTTGCCCTCGGACAGATCTGTGTATCTTACATGCTTGAGCTTATCTGTCTCTGTGCTGTTCTTCTCGTCAATCTTCGCCTGTACCTGCTTATACAGGTCATCTCCTAACAGTTCCTTTAATTCCATTGTTCCATCCTTTCTGGCTTTAATCGTAGCCACACATGGCAGTTATCACTCTTGCCGGAGTTTATTCTTTGTCGGTCACAGTTTTATTGCCTTAAGCCGATTTTGGGCATAAAAAAAGACCATGTTTTTACCATGATCTAAATTACTGATTATTTAATTACACGAAAAAAGCACCCTGCTACTGCGGAGTGCTTAATACCACATATATACTACTGTTTCTGGGTAATCATCTTTTTCAATGCATTTCTCAATAGCTTTTACAGCTTTTTTTAAATATGTTTTTAAGAAAGATGTATTGTCTCTTTCACAATACTCATAACTTACAACTTCACATTTATCTGTATCATAAACAAGTTTGCCGCAATCTTGCTTATCATCTTCAGGGTAATATTCTGCTGAAATTATGTTATTTTTTCTTTTTAGCTTGTTTAAGGTTACCATAATATTCATCAACCCCCTTTTGATAATCAAACTTCTTGGTTGCAATAGCATGTGCTTCTGTATGACTCATGTTTTTGTTCTCTTTTTTCAACTTCATTTCATACAATTCATGCTCGATTAACACTCTGTCATGTTCTTTGATATCTTTTCCGTTCATAAGTCGTTGCCATGATTGAGCAATTGCACAATCAGGTTCAAAAGAATCATTATTGAACAGATATTCCTTTACTTTTTGTATCTCTGCTTTGGTCTTTCCTGTATTATTTGCAATTTTCCCACAGTCTGTATTAAATGATCTTATTTCACGATAATACATTTTTGCAAATGCTGTAGCCTCTTTACCGTTAGGATCTACTATTCTTGCTCCTGATATTATTTTACTATTTCTATGTATTTTTGCAACAGTTTTCTTATCTTCAAACAATTTAACAAACTCAGGATCCAGGATGCCCTTCTGGCCTTTCATATATGCCGCATAACTTTCAGCTATATATTCTCCCCGGCTTGCATTCGCATATCCGGATATATGTGGCGCATATTTACTCATTCTATCTCCAATAGCATTTCCTGTCTTAGGGTCAATGATAGTCCATTGAGCATGATGTCCCATTTCGTGTGTTATGTAATCTTTTACACTACCATCACCGACTATCTGACGCCCTGCTCTCTTGTAGGTTTCCGCAAGTTCAAGTTGTCTGCCGGTAAGCTTGTCTATGTTCTTCATAACAATATCCCATGCGTCCTCAGCCTCCTTGTTGTATGCCTCAAGAGCTTTGGCATCTTTCAGAACCTTTTTATTTATGAAAATACCATGTTCTGCTGGATTATACGCTGCCACGGCATCATCACTAGAGAATATTTTCTTTCCTTGTGCAGATGTTGGAGATATAGCCTTTATACCTTTAAGCTTTGGAATCTCGTATTGCGAATATATGTCTTCCAGAGTCTTGTTAATCTCATTTGCATGTTCAAGCGATATACCTTTATACACCGCCTGTCCCTTAAATGTTGGACTATATCCATTTTCAAAGAATTTCTGAGCGTATTCTTCCGCTTCTTCTATAGTCATAGCTGGCTTAAAATCTGCTTTCAAAATGCTATCATACTTCTGTATATCTTCCCTGGTTATTCCAAGATAATTCCTCTGGTACTCTTCAAACTCGTCTGTCTTGTCTAAATCAAAATATGCTGCCCTGTCCTTTAGAGTCTGAAGCTCTTCATCATCCAGCGCCCACCTTGCTCTCTGCAATAAGCAGCAGCGACAGTTGCAGTCCTCTGCCGGATCTCCAAACATTCCAGGAGCCTCGACCTTACGACCACCAACCTCAAAAGGCTCATCGACTTCCCGGATCTGTCCATCAAGCATCTGATGATGTTCTCTCGTTGCTCCGTCAAGAGTGGCATCCCACTGTTTCAATACATCTGCCCCTTTGCTTTTTGCAATATACATAGCGTCCAGCGCTGACTGTACCTGTATACGATGCCCTTCAGTCCTCGCAATGCGGATAGAGTTGTTATAAGCCTTCTGAAATGGAGTATTTGCCATGTGTCTTGAGAGCTTACCAGCCACCTCATTCCACGTTGAGCCATTTGCAATGCCTCTTGATACCTCTGCTCTGACCGCTTTCTTGAGGTATGTCACATCCTCGCCCATTTTGTCGTAGAGCGACTTACTGAGCTTGCTGTCCGTCTGAATAGCTCTCACAACTGCCGCCTGATCTATCGGCATGATGATTGGAATACCTGTCTTTTGCAAGTCATACATGACGCCTGTGTATCCGTCTCTGTAGCACTTCGTCAGGTAGTCAGACACAGTTGCATATGAGTTAGACTGCAGGTTACTCAGAACACCCTCAAGCTGCGCTTTCAAAGCCTCCTGATACTGTTTCTGATAGATGATGCTCTGATTCTCCATATCAGTTCGTTCTGAAAGCTCTCTTATCTTCTGCTCACAATCTCTCAATGCCCGCTGATATACCTGTTTGAGTTCTTTGATTGCCTGCTTTTCTCTATTTAGTTGTGCCTGTGCAACCTGCTTTTGTGCTTTGTTCATCTTTTATCCCCCAAAAAACAAGGCTAAAATCTAACCTTGTTTTATGTCTACTGTACGCATATATCCATTGTGAATGAATGCTTCTCGCCAGGCTGTAATGTTACCGGTTCGATAACCTCACGTGCTAACATCATTGCTCCCATAAACCCACCTGAATAGCTCGCATATAACCCTACCTCTGATATGGTTAATGGTGCATTGCCTGTATTTCGTATAACTCTAGTGATAGTCATAATAGAGCTTGAGAATTTCAATGGCACATCTTTGGTTTGTGTGATGATTTCATAGTCCTCTGTTACATTTTCAAGCGATATATCTGCTGCTGTTGCTGGTGTTGCGCCTGTTCCCAATACGATATAAACTCCGGTTGCGGATGAGCTAGGCGCATTTTTGAGTAATAATGAGTTAGGCATTATTGATCTTAGCCAACTATAACCTCCACTGGCTGGTTTGCCGTCTGTAGTTTTACACACATTATAATTAGCTGAGCTACTTTGACAATTTAAACCGACGAGTCCAGCAAAATTATTTGTCAACATATATATACTTCCTCCTTTATTCTAATGTATTATCTATCTCATGTGTCACTCGGCACTGCACCACGCCGGATATCATTGTTGTGCTTAATATCTGTGAGTTCGATGTACCTGTCGGTATCTTTCTAATATTCTCAGCCATCACATCCGCCGAATCTGTTGGTTCTGTAGCCACTCCTTTTTCAGTGATAGCTGTGGCTATCTTGGTATTTCTATCACTGACAGATTTTTTTACTTCTTCCATCTCCTTGTAAAGCTGTCCTGCAAGGTCTGTCATATACCGCTCTTCAATCTCACTCTCAACTGCCTCGCAACCTTCAAGAACCTTCATCCTCGTGAGTTTGGTGTTGATCTCGTTTAGTATATTGCCCTCACTGTCTAACTTCTTAAAGCATACTGTAAAGCTTAATGCACCTGGAACAGCACATGCAGTAGCACCTACCACCCAATCAAATGTTATACTCTCCGGTTTGTCGTTTGCGCCCATGGCTATGTTACATTCATTGACTAGGTACAAATCTTTCTGCTCTTCCTCATTCATGTAATTGATTGATATCTGATAACCTGTGAGATCTATACCTTTATATATTCCTGGTACTTCAAAAGTCAGTCGGTTCACATCTTTGTCATGATATACACCGATGACCTCTCCAGCCGGCACCAGCACCGCTCTAGTATCAAGATCTATCTTGTATACTTTATTACTTTCCATCTGTCACACCTCCGTTCCGTCATCTGTATTGATGTTATCAAGCACCTTCTGAGCCTCTTCCGTGCTCTCCTCTTCTTTAGGCAGCTTGTCCTTGATCTCGTCATAATCAATATCAAGCCAGTCACAGATAGCTTTGATAATCGTCTCATCATCAAACATGCTTGCAACATTGAGTATTGTATTGATCTCTGTCTGCCTTACCTGAGCCTCTGTAAGCTCTATCTGTGCATTTTCCTGAGCGTTGCTCATTATCTCGTGAGCGAACTCAAAATAAACATCCTCGGCCTTATATGCCTTGTTCTCAGCCTTGTTGATCTCGTCAATGGCAATCTCTACTATCCTCCTCAAGAACTTTCTAAGAGCTTTCTCTATCTTTTTTGCCTTAAGGTCAAGGAGAGAATAAGCCGCCTTGATGGCTATATTCGTAGTGGCTGATGTGTCCTTGAGTCCGGCGGTATTCAACCCCATGCCGAACCTGTATATATTCTTTTCATCAAGCTCCAGTTTTGCCTGTCGTGCCTGATATGGTACATCAACAGTCTTGACATCTACGTCACCATCCTCACCTATACCTATGATCTTCTTTGTTTTGAGGTTTGTCTGAAGCTCATTCAGGTTGTCTCCCTGAAAGCCTTTGATAGCATATAGTGGGGAATCAAAGTCTATGAGGTTGTTTGACAGGCTTGAGGCCATCAGGTCATAGTCATCTATGAGTGGCTTTACAGGCTTAAGGCTTGAGGTCTGCTTCTTGTTGTTATCCAGCCGGAAGAATGGAATATAGCCAAATCCATCGAAGTATGTGTTTTTATCTCCGCCATTCTTAGTGTATAACACGTGAGGTTTAGGGTTGATTGGCTCAGTGTCATCCAGTACCACCGTCCCATTATCAACCTGGACATAATAATATGTCTGCTTATCATCCCAGACCTGTATTCTCTCAATAGTCTTGTGCCCTTTGTCTATCCTGTCCGTATAGTGGTAAATCGTGTATGCACAGCCATCATCTGTGTCCTTAGCTCTTACCTCAATAACTCCGATACTGTCAGCATTTGCAAATGACATCATGTCCTTGGCATTCTTGTACGCGTACATATACGCAAAGCCTTTGACCTGCATATCTGTGATAGCGTCAGAAAGCTCAGACATGAACTCATCATTGTTGTTAAAATACTTGTCCATGTGTTTCTGCAGCTCAGGGTCGTTGGACTTTACAATGCCATCCCCTGATAGGATGTACTGGGTGCATTGGTCAACCAGCTCTGTGAAGAACGGATGCGATATCTTCACGTTGCTTCTGGTCTTGTCCTCTACCAGTTCGCCATCCGCATTGTAGTAAAACATTCTATACTTCTTTATGTCATGATCGCCGTCATAGTATCTTTCGCCTGTCCGGGCGAACTGCTTTTTTTCTGATGTGCGGTCACTGTCTATCAATTCTTTTATCTCGTCAGGGGTTAGCATTTTTTCACCTCTCTATACCAGCCATGTTCCCTTAGGCTTATCATTCTCATATACACCAGTCAGCGCATCCGGAGCATCATCATGAGCATTCTTACCCTCTTTCTGATACTTCCTTATTGCTTCCGCAAAATCTGGCCATCTGTCTTCCCAATTCACAGGGAAGAGAACGTTCTGCATTACTCCTGTGCTGTTTGACAGGATCCTTGATGTCTTATTCTTTGACTGAAAGAACCACTGTATCTTAGTATGGGTATTCCCCAGAGCTTTTAGTTCTCTTATAACGTTTCTGCTGAATCCTCGACCGCCATTATTGCTCTCTATTAAAGCATTACCAACGTTATTATTTGTCAGCATCTGAGCTGTTGCCGGTTCAGTAACTTCCATTGGCTCTTTTGTGTATAAAACGTCAAGTATGTAATATGTACTCTCATACATGCCATAGCAAATAGAACACAGGTAATCACTACCTGTGTCTGCTGTATCTGTATAATTCAATATATATTTGAACAGGTTATTACCCTTGCTATCCCTCGGAATATCCGTATATGTCTTGATATGACTGTATAGTCTGCCCTTGACATCTATAGGCTCCTGCTGGTAATTTGCAAGGACTATATCCTTGTTCATATTCTTGGTCTTTATCTTGTAATCCTTATATGACAGGATAGCCTCACAGAGCATTGTCCCATCGTCTTGTACTGCCTTGTAATTGATATGAACTACATTGTCATAGTTGGCAAGTACATATCCGGCAAGATCTTTTGTTGACCATCTTGTCATAATTATGATGATTTTAAAATCATTCTCTGTTCTGGAGAGCATTGTGTTGTTGAACCAGTCAATCTGCTTCTGCAATACTGATTCATTGTAGGCTTCCTCACTGTTCTTGATAAGATCATCTATTATCATGATATTACAGCCAAATCCTGTTGCTGTACCTGTCGGAGAAGTTGCAAGGTAATTAGCCTGCTGACTGCCCTCAAGGCTCCATTTCTGTGCTGCAGCCTCCCCATACTTTATCTTTGTGCCAGGGAATATATCTCCATATGTCAGAATGCCCTCTGTAGGCTTTTCTGCTATAACATCCCTGACAGCCTTTGCAAATGTTCCTGACAGGGTCTCATTATATGATCCTGTCATAACCTTTTTGTCTATACCATATTTACCAAATAACCACTGAACAAATTTAGTAGCTGTTCGTGATTTTCCGTGTCTTGGTGGCATATTCACCACCATTATCTGTTGCTCTGCTTCTTCTACGAACCACTGCAGCTTATCCGCAAGATCATGCAAGAACACTCTGTCGTTACTATAGAAGTCAGGAGAGGTCAGCTTGCAATACTGCCAGAACTCTCTCCTTGATAGCTCTATTTTTAGCTGTTGCTGTAATAAAGGGTCATGTCTATCAAACGTCATCAATAAGTTTCTTCAATTCTTCGGTTGTAAGCCCCTCAAATACATTCGGTGTGGTATTCTTCACTTCCACCTTTTCTGTGAACATACCTAAATGCTTACCCAGGAGCTCCAATGCCTGTATCTTGCTGTAAGGCTTTATTTCAAAGCCGTCTCGACCCTTTTTTATAACTGCAATAGCTTTCTTCTGATCTTCTGTAAGTTCATCCGTCAGGATAGGCTCTACTGTCCTGTATTTCACCTGATTGCCGTCCTCGTCAAGTACCGGGACCATATTCCCATCAACTTCTACCATGGCATCCTTTTCAACTACTCTTGCATAGTCAGATGCCTTTGCAAATGCGATAAGTGCAAGCTCATGTAATACGCTATCCTGAGTTATTTCTGTGCGTTCTTCACGCTTCTTCTGTAGTTCAGATATATGGTTTTGAACTGAAGTTTTCTGAAGTAGTTGATACGCTAATTGTTCAGCTGTTTTCGGTGAATACCCTGCCCTTATAGCTGCCTGTGTGGCATTAAGGTCAATCAAGTATTCATCACAGAATCTCTGCTGTTTAGCTGTCAGTTTTGCCATAATGTCACACCTTCTTTCTGTTACTTTCTCACTCTCTTCGGAATCACAATCTTGTATAACGGCTTACACACACTTATTACCTCTCCACCCAGCTTTATAGTTGGCTGAAATTTGTATATCTTAGTGCACCTAACCATCACTTTTATCATGGCTATCGGTAAAGCCAATCTACCCAGTATTGGATGTATGTATTCAAAACTATATTCAGACCTCACGACCTCAAACCTTTTAATCTTACTCATATCTCACACCTCAAACAAAATAGCCCAGTGGGGGGAGATCAGCGTTCACTTTTCACAAGGGGAGGTACAACCACTGGGCATAAGAAAAGGGACACGACCGAAATGGCAAACAGTCATGTCCCTTATGAATCAATATAATTTTACCATACTAGTATACCACGTTTGCTAGGTGCTATGTGGTGCTAAATGGTGCTATTTGGTGCTGAGTTTTCCAAGACCTTAATTCTAAATGCCTCAAGTGCAAAACCATGTATATGTTTTGTCCTGCCATATGAATACTTCATTTCAACCGCTATATCTTTTAGTGTCTTGTACTCTATGTATTTCTTGAACAGGATCTCCATGTACGTTATGTCGTCCAGCATATGTATCTGTCCTATGACCTTATGCTTGAGCTCCGTGAACCGCTCTATGTCCTCATGAATCTCTTTCTCAAGGTCAACATACTTTGCCACCTTATTGCTCATAGAATCAGCCTTGGCGCTTGTCTGCACCTTTTCTGCCGAATAATCAAATGCCCCTGTACAGGTTGCATCTTCCTTGAGTCCTGCAAGCTCTATCTTCTTCTGCCTGATCTTAACATCCAGAAGCTCCACCTGTTTCAAATACTCTTTCGCTTTCACCGCCTCACCTCCTACTTGTTCTCCCGGATGGTGAAATCCAAGCCTGTTTCTTCCTTTAGTGTCTGTATCAGATCATCCCAGATAATTTTTTCATCACACAGCGCATCAGTCTTTAAATTAAATCTTTCGCAGAATCTCTCAAGCCTCTTCTGTCCAAAATCAAATTCATCTCGAAGTACCATGCAACTCATTATCAAAATACAATCTATTGTATTCAGTTTGATTTTATACACAGCTTCGTCAAGCTGCTTCTGGTTGACCTCAAGCGGAACAAACATGGCTCCTCTGACCTTGAGTTCTTTCTCTGCTGCTTCCATGCCCTGTGTCTTGATGACATTCATCAGCCATGCAGCCCCCGCCATTCTTGCTTCGTGTAGCTTTCTATCTGATTTTGTCACCCTGCTCACTCCTTCCGCATGAATCTGTTCATCAAATGGTTGTCTGGATCCATCTTCATTCTGAATCCTATCTGTCCTTTATTCTCTATCACTCCCGGATCATTGAGCTCTGCACCGTCAAGAAAGCTTCGGAGCTTCTTCATGCAGTCCGAACATAAATCCATTGTCTCTACTGTATCATCGAACACATCAACTATCCTTGCCCTTATCGGCGCTCCGTGTTCAAACGGCAGATCATAGAACCCGCCGCATCTATCGCATTTGCCTGCGTATGCCATTCTATACACTCTCCTTCCTTGATTCATAAGGTTTTGGCAACTTTCTCCAGGCTACTACCTTATCTGTAATCTTTGAGTATTCGTAATTATCACAATAATCATGCACTTCATACCAGCCCTGTGGGATCCACCAAGAAATACCATCTTCTGTATACTCCCACCCATCTAAGATATCATCATCCACGTTCCATTCTAAATCTTCCAACGAACAATTGTGATGTGGGATATATACCGCCTTAACAACTCGACTGTATATTTCACCTGTTATTATTGAGGCTTTTTCTATCGTTACAAGAACCTCATCTGAAGTAGTTCCCTTTTCACATTTGGGAACTGTGTCTATATTCCATTTTGCCATTATGTATCACCTCTCCTTTATCAATTCTGGATTATCAAATATGTTGCCA
>ERZ1027221.680-NODE-680-length-21362-cov-6.302952_pt1 | contig 21362 bp, 15 predicted proteins | sample MGYA00519267_ERZ1027221 | MGnify/ENA primary metagenome ERZ1027221 (study PRJEB26926, sample SAMN06164533) | human gut metagenome | biome: ENVO:00009003; feature: ENVO:2100002; material: ENVO:00002003 | host: Homo sapiens | place: USA | collected 2012 ...
TGTCTCGTGGGCTCGGAGATGTGTATAAGAGACAGGTGAATAAGTACTCAATCCAAATTAATTCGTACTATAAATGATAATTTAGCGTGCGTGATATGTGGAGTATGTTTTATTTACATCTATTTTAAATGCTTTATTCATTTAAGCAGGAATTGGGGGTATAAGTGACCCTGAACCTATTTTGACCCTAATAAACTACACTTTTTGTCTTTTTGCAAGGTGTAACATACTGATACACAAACATCAATATTCAGGGAATCATTTTATCCATGAGCTCACTTCCTACACGCTATTTTAGAAGAAAGTAAGAACTGTCTTTCTGATTATCAAAAGAAAAAACGAAACATACGTTCGCGCTGAATTTATCACTTCATCAAAAGTTAAGAAGTTATAGTCAGAGCCTGTAACTACCCCTTATGATTTTAAATGTAACACTTGTGCGAATATGCACTATTTTTGTGCAGTATAGCACACTGGTTTCAGATTGCCATACCCCGTATTTGTCTAATGGGCAGTTAGTTATAACTTTGGCACAAAATTTGAAATCTTAATATGGAAGATTCTGTAAGGACCATCAAAAAGTAAATAAGATATGAGAGAATGTAAAACCATGATACAACATTATTTCAAAATAGCATTTCGCAATATACTGAAATATAAAACACAAAGTATTATCAGTATCTTAGGTTTGGCAGTCGGCTTCACTTGCTTCGCCCTTGCCAACCTGTGGATACATTACGAAATGACGTATGATGCTTACCACGAAGGAGCCGACCGGATGTACATTCTTTGCAAAGAAAGTGTATTTGGAGTAAACGGTTATTCCACTTCCATGCCATACCCGGCATCAACTCTGCTGAAAAACGATTTCCCGGAAGTGGAAGCTGCATGCGCTTATACCAGATGGGTACAAAAAGTAGATCTTAAAGCAAATGATTGTACGGTAGAAACCAATAATATACAGGCAGACTCCTGCTTCATGAAGATGTTCAATATATCCATTCTAGCAGGAAGCAGGGATTTTATGTATTCCAATGACAAGATAGCTTTAACAGAAGATATGGCCATGCGTTTGTTCGGTTCTACGGATGTACTGGGCAAAGAAGTTAAAAACTACAATGATGATACACTGACGATTTGTGCCATTCTCTCAAATCTCGATCACAGTAATCTGTCATTCGGCTACTGGGAACAGGGAGAATACTTCCGCCACTGGCAGAATGATTGGAGTAATGGAAGTTTCGAAATCATTATCAAGTTACGTAAAGGAACTGATCCGATAGCCTTTCAGAAAAAACTCGCTGCAAATGAAACGAAAGCCGATCCGAGAGATCCTCGCAGAGTATTTGAGGAAATCCGGTTAATGCCACTCAACGAGTATCATTATTCATCGATTAACAGGAACCAATCTTTCCAATTCTATTATCTAATACTATTCTCTGTGGCCGGAGGCTTGGTGATTCTTTGTTCTCTGTTCAATTATCTCTCTCTGTTCATCACTCGCATGAGGATACGTGGGCGTGAGATAGCACTACGTAAAGTATGCGGTTCCTCCATCGGAGGTGTATTTATTCTACTTTCTGTGGAGTACCTATACATCATATTGTTATCCGGGGTATTGGGTATGGCTTTTGTTGAGACGGCCTTGCCCGCCTTTAGGAAACTGTCCGGAGTATCCGGAAACATTTATGGAGAGTCACTTCTTTATTTTGCAGGGATTCTTTTACTGTCTTTACTTCTGTTAGTGCCATTCGCCATCAGACGGTCGTCCACCCGGAATACCGGAAACAAGTACGCACTCCGTAAACTAAGTATTACATTCCAATTGATAATAGGGATTCTTGTCACGTTCTGCATAATAGTGATGATGAAGCAAATCTATTATCTTACGAATACAGATTTAGGATGGGAAAGAAAAGATATAGCTTCCATCAATCTTTTATATCCGGACAATGATTTTGAAGCCATTGCTGATAAGATCAAGCAATTCTCATGTACAAGGGAGGTTGTATCCGGACATTGTTGCTTATTGCCTCAATCATCAGGCCTTTCACAAACCTTCACTAATTGGGACGGAAAAGAAGATGCGGTGAAAAGTATAGATATGCGATGTCTGTGGAATTGTGAAAAGACAGTATCCTTTTACAATCTGAAACTGTTGGCAGGAGAGATGGTGAAGTCAACAGAGACGAATAAAATAATGATCAATGAATCTGCTGTAAAAGCGCTTGGGATGAGCGATCCGATTGGAAAGAAACTTTATCAGCAAACTCAAGCATCGACCATTGTAGGCATAATTAAAGACTTCCACATCACAGCACCGACAGAACCGGTGCAACCCTATGTTTTAGTTGCAAGGGATATTCTTAAAGGCATGGGATTTTCTATAGGAAAAGGGCAAATCTTAATCAAGTTTCATGATGGTAAATGGAAAGAACTGAAAAACCGGATAGACAGCATGTTCAGCCGGGAGTATCCGGAAGTGAGATATAGATTATACAACACAGAAGAAGAATATGCCGGATATCTTAAGTCCGAAGACGCACTGATAAAGTTATTGAGCTTTGTAGCCATGGTCTGTGTACTTATCGCTGCTTTCGGTATCTTTTCTCTGATCACATTAAGTTGCGAACAAAGGCGCAAAGAAATAGCCGTACGCAAAGTGAATGGAGCTACAATCCGGGATATTCTTATTATGTTTGTGAAAGAATATATGCTTTTGCTGGTTATTGCGGGTGTCATTGCATTCCCTGTAGGATATGTGCTGATGAAGCGTTGGCTTGAAAACTATGTAGAGCAGACAGTTATCAGTGCCTGGATATATTTTGCTATATTCGGTGGCATAATGATCGTTATTTTTGCATGCATCGGCTGGCGGGTATGGCAGGCAGCACGGCAGAATCCGGCAGAAGTGATAAAGAGTGAATAATAGAAAAAACAAAGACATGATACAGCATTATTGCAAGATAGCGTTTCGTAATATAATACTGAAATATAAAACACAGAGTATTATTAGTATTATAGGTTTGGCAGTAGGATTTACTTGCTTTGCACTCTCAAATCTGTGGATACACTACGAAATAACGTATGACAAATTCTACGAAGGTGTGGAACGAACTCATTTGCTTTATCAAGAAGCCACTTTTAGTGAATCAACATTCAGCACATACAGTTCATATATGCTGGCTACTACACTTCGGCAAGAATTTCCAGAAGTAGAAGCCGCATGCGCAGTTTACCAAAGAGAAACAGGACTGAAAACCAAGGAGGGAAAAACGGCAAAAGTTAATTGCATGTATGCTGACTCCACGTTTTTAGAGATGTTCCAACCTACCTCCATATTATCCGGAAACATGGAATTCCTTTATTCTGATAATAAAATTGCATTAACAGAGGAGACTGCTATGTCATTATTCGGTTCAACAGAAGTTTTTGGGGAGGAGCTAGAGACAGATGATACACCTAAGACAGTCTGTGCTATTCTGAAAAATGGAGAGAAACATAGTAATCTCTATTTTGCCGCATGGACAATGTCATCACAATTTCAAAAAGTAAAAAGCGAATGGGGAGTACATAGATTTCAAACCTACGTCCGGTTACGTAAAGGAGTAGATGCTACATCGTTTCAAGAAAAAATGAAAAACTACGAATCCGGAAACCAATGGTATTCCAAACCTTTCGAAAAATATAAGATAATTCCATTAACTCAGTATCATTACTCTGCCATCAATGAAAAACTGGCCCTTAAATTTAATTATTTAGTACTTTTCTCCATAGCAAGCGGAATGATTATACTTTGCGCATTGTTCAATTATCTCTCCTTATTTATCACCCGTATGCGCGCAAGAAACCGGGAAATTGAACTAAGAAAAGTATGCGGCTCATCCATTCGGAATTTATTCATACTTTTTGGTACTGAATATTTGTTTGTACTGCTTTTATCCGGCCTTTTAGGAATGACATTCATTGAATTATCACTTCCGAAATTCAGAGAACTATCAGAAATTAATGGAGATATTTATGGAGAATCATTCCTCTATTTTACAGGTATCCTTTTCATATCCTATATCCTATTAACACCTTTTATTGTCCGCCGATACCACAGGCAATCCGGCAGTCTGTTCCTGTTCCGTAAATGCAGTATAGTATTCCAATTAATAATATGTATTTTATTTATCTTTTGCGTAAGCATTCTTATGAAACAACTCAACCATCTGGCAAATGGTGACATTGGTTGGGAAAGAAAGAATACAGCAGTATTAAGACAATATGTTTCTCCGGAATCTTACGCTGCCGTCAGTGCCGAAATAGATAAGATGCCATGTATTGTAGAGACACTGAAGGGATGTGAACCTTTATTTCCAAGATATAGTACACTGACTTACAGGATAAACAGTTGGGAAGGAAAGAAAAGCACGGATCAGGAAGATAGAATAGATATCACCTGCATAAGAGAAGGGAGGGAATTTATCAATTTTTACAACCTGAAGCTAATAGAAGGTGAAATGCTAAAACCGGATGATGCAGATAAAGCTATCATCAACGAGACTTGTGCAAGAAAATTAGGTTTAGATAATCCGATAGGTAAGAAAATCAATATTCACCAAGGAGTTACAATTGTCGGAATCGTCAAAGACTTCCATATCACAGCACCTACAATCCCGGCAGTACCTACTTTATTCTGCAATAAAGGAGGTCTGGGAGGTTCCGATTCTGATGCCAACTATGGCGATATCTTGATAAAATATCGCGCAGGAACATGGGAGGATCTTAAAAAGCGAGTGGACGATGTATATGCCAAAATCTCAACTGGCAGTAATGAATATCATTCTCTTCTCAATATAGAAGAGGAATATTCTAAGTTCCTGAAATCCGAAACGTTATTATTGAAGCTGCTTGGCTTTGCCTCAATTATTTGCGTACTCATTGCCGCTTTCGGAATATTCTCTTTCATTACGCTAAGTTGCGAGCAGCGGCGCAAAGAAATAGCCATCCGCAAAGTAAACGGAGCGTCTGTAAAAGAAATATTTGCCATGTTTGCAAAAGAGTACTTTATATTACTCGTTGCAGCATCAGTGCTAGCATTTCCTATAGGATATGCTTTGATGAAAAAATGGTTGGAAAGCTATATAGAACAAACAGCAATCAGTGCATGGATATATCTGGCCATCTTTAGCGGGGTAGCTTTACTTATTCTGTTATGCATTGGCTGGCGAGTATGGCAGGCTGCACGGCAGAATCCGGCGGAAGTGATAAAGAGTGAATAATAACAACTATTATATACCATGATATTCCATTATTTCAAAATAGCATTCAGAAACTTGTGTAAGCATAAGACACAAAATATCATTTCCATCATCGGATTGGCAGTAGGTTTGCTCTGCTTCTGTGTCTGCATATATTGCAGTCGCTTTGTAGAAAGCACAGACCATTGTTTTGCTAATCATGATCGCATAGCAGAATTAAACCTCTATGACGGCAAGGCAGACAGATATTTTTCCGGTTCTCCGGTTCCTCTGGCCGAAGATTTGCGCACATGGGCTTTGGGAGAAACGGAAGCCATTTCATCCGTAACCTATCCTCGTGAACGTCCTTATTATGTAGAGTTATCTCCGGAAAAGACGCTACCTTATGAACTTGAAACGATTGAAATAGATACTTGCTACAATAAAATCTTCACTCCGGAAATGGTAGCAGGACATTGGAAAATGGCAAGTCAGTCTCTTAACTCCGTTATCCTGAGCCAATCTATGGCCATTAAAATATTCGGTAATGCAGAAAGTGCTATCGGCAAACACATGACTCTCATGAGAAGGCTCAATACTTCTCCTGAAAGCACCCCGAAAACAGGAGGTATCGTCTACACCATTCAAGCAGTAATGAAAGATATCCCTCTGAACAATAGTTTAGATTTTATGCAAAACATAGATATGCTGACCGTAAACGATAGTGAAGGACTTCTACAAAGTCCCAAACGGCATAACATGACAGGGGCAAATACCTACGCACTGTTATCACCACAAACTACATGCACCGATTTAGAAAAGCAATTCTCAAAAAGAGACTATACTTATACTTTGTATGGCGAAGCTTACACTGTCACTGCCAGTAGTATGGGAGCCAGACTGAAAAAACAGGGTGCTTCTTATCTGGGGTTAGTTACCGGAACTGTAGGTACACTGATATTACTAGTAGGGCTGATCAACTTTTTCCATTTCCTTATCGGTTCTTTCTTCAACCGCACCAAGGAATACAGTATCATGAAAATGATAGGATGCAACTGGAAACAACTCTTCTGTTTACTATTCACACAGTCATTGATTGTCATATCCATATCCTCCATATTGGTATTATCAGGCATAGAATTATTGGGGAATCACATGAATTTCTCTTTGCCGGGCTTTGCAATGACCTTTACCTCTGAAACGCTTTTAATACATGCTCTGCAATATATCGTTCTTCTTATCATACTCTGCGTCCTTATATGTTTGTCTGTTTCCATTCGTATTCGTCGTATTACCGTGCAAACAGGTATTTATGGAAACAATAAACGCAGAGGTAAGCAATGGGGGCGTAACCTTATGCTGGGTATCCAGTTCTTTATTTGCTGGGTATTTGTATCCCTGACGGCTGCTTTATATCTGCAAGCAGAGAAAACGACCAATAGTTTAATCCATACGCTAAGTCAAAAAGAAAAATCGGAGATTCTTAGTATTCCCCTGGACTATCCCTTTATGAAGAATGAGGAAAAGTTGGCGTTGATAGAGCGTTTTAAACAACATGCCGGAGTGAAAGAAATTCTGTTATCAGATGTCGGTTATATGCAAGGGATGTCGGGCAATGGATTAACGACCGAAAAGGGAAATGAGAACTCCTGGATTGATATTAGTGTCATGGCTGTACCCGCCAATTTCTTCTCTTTCATGAATATTCCCATAGAACAAGGAAGACTTCCTCAAACGGAAAAAGATATTGTGGTAGACAATGTCTGGCAGGAGATGCAGAAGAAAGATGTAATCGGTATGAACTTGTATAGCGGTAATACCGATTACACAATCTGTGGAATATCCGCACCTTTTCAGGCCAATGTATATAACCGAAGTAGTGGATATGCTTTCCTGCCTTATGATTCTTCAGTCTACATAGGCCACTGCTACATAAAGAGTCATCCGGGCCGGCAAAAGGAAGTAGCCCGATGGATTGAAAAAGCCTACCGTGAGATGCTTCCTGAAAATATAACTTATCAGGCTAAAACATTCCTGGATGATATCCATGTTTTGCAAGCTCTTGAGTACAATCTGAAGGACATCATTTTGTTCTTTGCTGTTATCAGCATTATTATCACACTATTAGGTGTATACTCCAGTATCACGCTCGATACAGAACGACGTCAGAAAGAAGTTGCTATCCGTAAAGTAAATGGGGCGGATGTTCCGCAGATTATCCTGTTGTTTGCCCGTCTTTATATTATCTTGTTATTGTGTAGTGCCATCGTTGCATTCCCGCTTGTATATGTTGTATTGATGTTATGGAAACAAATGTATACGGTATTCTTTGACTGCGGTCTGCTTTTCTGGCTCTGTATATTCCTGATTGTTACTTTTATTACAGGCTTTACAATACTTTTCCGTATCTTGCGAATAGCAAGAACCAATCCGGCGGAAGTGATTAAAAACGAATAAGAACAATGATATTACATTATTTGAAAGTTGCTCTACGAAATCTGCTGAAGTACAAGACTCACAGTTTCATTTCCGCCCTTTGCCTGGCAGTGGGAATCGTATGCTATACCATTGTATGCTTTTTCATGCAGGAATGGGCCAAACTTGAAAACTTACCTGACAGCGAGCGACGGATAAGAATAACAGTCAACCAGAAACAAAATTCTCTTTTTCGAACCAGTGAAATAAAGCGACTGGAAGAGCAATCTATCAGTGGTTTAGAATGCCTGACCATACAATCCTTTAACAATTCTACGGAAATAGAAGTCATTGATAACGAGCAACGTAACTTACCTTTTCTGATAGGCTATAGAGGGGTTAACAGTAACTTTTTCTCCTATAACAACAGAAAATTGCTACATGGCAGCCGACTTCCCGAAGCACCTGATGAAGTGGTATTATCCCATAAATTTGCGAGCAAAGCGTACGGCACTGCAAATCCCATTGGAACAACCATACGCCTTGCTAACCCACAAAGTATAGCGGAAAATACAATACAGAGCTTTAAAGTCGTGAATGTAGTGGAAGATAACGGCCTGCAAGACCCCAAAGTCGATTGTTATTTCTCCTATGAAATCATGACTTATGATGCTTTGAGTGTAAAAGGTTATCTATCGCCTAAGGCAACCATGGAAATGCTAAACAATAGTCTACAGTCCATAACGTGGCAACGGAATGAGGACACCGTACACCCTTACGCCGCGTTCAGTATGCGGCAGGACAAAGAACTGACAATGGTGCAGTATCTGATACTATTCATAGCCTCACTTATCCTGGTTTCAGGGCTGATTAATTTCCTTAAGTTCATCATTCAGATGTTCTATAATCGTCAGCGTGAAGTGGCGCTTCGCAAGTGTATGGGGTCCGAGATAAAAGGACTGTTCCTGCTCCTTTTTGCTGAAGTATTTTGGATGATGTCCACTGCATTTCTGTTATCTTTGTTTTTAACGGAACTCATGATAAATCTTGCGGAAATATATATTCCAAGCCATGATATGCCCGATTTACCCTTGTCATCTATCTATGTCGTACAGTTCCAAATATATATTGCACTTCTGATGATCTGCATGCTCGTAATATGGTTTCCTATCCGTCGTTTACGGCAAGTGAGCATAATCAGCCAAATTAGCAATAACCGCAGCCGTCATATCTTCCGTTCGGTCATGATGTGGTTGCAGTTAGGCATTGCCATTTTCTTTGTGGGTAGCACACTCGGCGTCAATATGGTGTGGCACGAAGTGTTCGGTCAGGCATACAATCCGCTTACATCCGAAGAAGAAGAAAATATCATTTCCCTGAAAGTGAACACCCAACGTATGTGGCAGCACATAAACCCTATATTATCTGATATTCAGGCATTGCCGGAGTGTATAGAGACACTAACCATGGCAGATGATTTGCAAAGTGGAAATCATTTTATGCGTACCTATAAGAAAGCTGACCAATCGGAGGTCATGATTGCCATAGCAGAGGGGGCTCCGGGTTACTTCAAATTCCTGAACATTCCATTGCAAGGAAAAGAAGTGAATGGAGATGCAGAAGGTACCGTTTATGTCAGCGAGGCCTTCAGACAGCAACTGGATAAGGACAACGTGCAAGACAGAGTAGAGATTGAGGGCCAGAGTTACCGCATCATCGGTACTTTCAAAGAACTCTATAAAGAAACTCAGGGAAGAGTAACCATTGGTTCAGTCTTTTTCCCCAGCAACCATTTCAGGTATTTCTATGTCAAGCTGGCACCGAGTGCAAACGCTACCAAAAGTATCCGGCGCATCACTGAAATTTGTCGTAACTACGTACCCACAACCTTGCCTCTTGAAATCCGCTCCCTATCTGATAATAAACAAACGATGATGGGATCGATGTATATGACACAAGTGGCGATGACAATCCTGGCTGTTGTAAGTATATTATTGGTTGTACTGAGCATCTATTCGGCCATCTCCATGGACACAGTCAGCCGACAGAAGGAAATAGCCATTCGTAAAATCAACGGAGCTACCCCACGGATCATTGCCGGTATATTCGGCAAAGCTTATCTGGTGATTTTCCTGCTGGCTTTTGCGGTTGCTTATCCTTTGGTACGACTGATGCTGCTATCAATAGGCGAAGGTACAGTGAAATGTATACAGGGTTGGGATTGGGGGATTCTGTTATTCTTCAGCGTAGCCTTCATGATATTCCTCACCACCGCATACAAAATTTACCGGATCATGCATATCAATCCGGCCGAGATAATAAAGAATGAATAAACAATATTACTAATTAAAATTATCAGCATTATGATTAAAACAGTAAACCTGCAAAAAATCTTCAAGACAGAAGAAGTGCAGACATGGGCTTTGAACAATGTGAACATCGAAGTGAAAGAAGGCGAGTTCGTCGCAATTATGGGACCTTCCGGTTGCGGTAAATCTACATTGCTGAATATCCTCGGCTTGCTCGATAACCCTTCGGGCGGAGAATACTACCTCAATGGAAAGGAAGTATCCAAATACACCGAAGCACAACGCACCAGCCTGCGTAAAGGTGTCATCGGTTTCGTGTTCCAAAGCTTCAACCTGATTGATGAACTGAACGTATACGAAAACATCGAACTGCCGTTGCTCTACATGGGCATCCCGGCAGCCGAACGCAAACGCCGCGTAGAGACAGCAATGGAACGCATGGCCATTACACACCGGAGCAAACACTTTCCGCAACAACTCTCCGGTGGCCAACAGCAACGTGTAGCCATTGCCCGTGCCGTAGTAGCCAATCCAAAGCTGATCCTTGCTGATGAGCCTACCGGTAATCTGGACTCCAAGAACGGTAAGGAAGTGATGGAACTGCTGAATGAACTGAACAAAGAAGGAACGACCATCGTCATGGTAACCCACTCACAGCACGATGCCGGTTTTGCAGGACGTATCATTAATCTGTTCGACGGACAGGTAGTGACGGAAGTGAGTTTGTAAATAAAACAGATAGTTATGTCTCTTTCCGTAACTATCTGTACATCAAAAGGTTTCAAAAGGCGTCACTTTGAGGACGTCAATGTAGTACTTCGGGGACGTCAAAGTACTGCATTGACCTTCTCAAAGTAGTACCTTGACAACCCCGAAGTACCCTACTAACATTATCATCAAAAAACATGTACATTCTGAAGTTTGTCCTGCGTAGCTGGTGGCGAAATAAATTGTTCGTCACTATTTCTCTTGTCAGCTTGGTTATCGGTATCGCCTGTACCAATCTACTGACAGCCTTCGTCCTATACGAATACAACATCGAGTATAACAACCCCAACCGTGACCGCATCCTCCGGCTGACACAAACACTACCATTTGCACAACAAGAAATGCAGGGAACATTCGTATATCATGAATCTGTCCCCGAAATTATCTCACAATTCCCTGAGATAGAAGCTTCACTACGCACGCAAGCCATCACTCACACAAAAATCCGTGTGGACGACCAAGAATATTCCGAACTGAACCTGCTATCGGCAGACAGCACATTGCCCAAGTTTATCCCCATCGAAACCCTTGCAGGAAAAGTAGAAGAAGCATTGACTCACCCGGGAACCATTGCCATCAGCCAAGCTCTGGCCGAACGTTGTTTCGGTACCACCGACTGTCTCGGCAAGCTGCTGGATATCCCACAATCCGGTGAAAGTGCCTACCGTATCGCCGCCGTCTTCCGCCTGCCACCTCAAAGCATGTTGCAGGCAGACTTGCTCACGCATCTAAACAGTCCCGAAGGAACCACCTGTTCGATACTTCTCAAAAAAGGAACAGATCTCAACGCCTTTCGCCAACGCTTCGAGACAACCGAGCTTCCTACTTTATTAGGCAAAGGGTATTATCGTACCCAGACTTTACAGGAATCCTATTTTACCACTATCACACAAGATAGCAACCAGTGTATCGAGCATCGGCAAAAGGCCCTGTTAAGCGTCGGACTGCTATCTGCTTTATTAATCTTGTTCATCGGTTGCTTCAACTATATCAACCTCAGTTTTTCACGCTTATTGAAGCAAATACGCACCTTGCACATTGAAAGCCTTTTAGGTGCAAGCCACCGTCAAATCCGTTGGCAACTCTTTGCCGATACTTTCCTGATGGTGATTACAGCATTCCTGTTATCCATTCTGTTGATGAGCGACCTGTTAGCTGTATTCAATGCAACCATATCCGCACATCTGTCGTTCTCCTATCTTTTCTCCGCTCAGGTATTCCCTGTTATCTTGCTGTTTGTCATCATTCTATCCGTTGTTCCGGCAGAATACATGAGCCGGAAGATACAGACCTTGTCCGAAAGCCGTTACCGCAGCTTCTTTACAGGGCGTAAGAAACAGCGCATTGTAGCAGCACTGGTTACCTTACAATTCATGATTTCCATCGGACTGCTAAGTGCTTTTATGATAATCCGTAGCCAAATGGACCTGATAGAGCAGGAGGGAAGCCGCTACAAAGGAATCGTTGAGTTTGGAATCGGTGACTCCCGGCAATCCCCTTTATCTGCTTGGATAGAAGACATTAAATCCATCTCCGGAGTGAAGGCCGTTGTACCGTCCCAATCGGGTCTTTATACCATGAGTATGGCCGTTCCCCGCCAAAATGGTGAGAAGAATGACCTTCTGATGCTTGAACTTTATGAAAACTGTCCGGACTTCCTGGATATATACGATTTCGACTTGCTGGATGCCAAACAAACATTCCATTTATTACTCCGTACCTCTGTGCCGGTCATCATCAACGAGTCCTTCATTCGCTATCTTGTGCCCGAAGGAGAAGACCCGGTGGGACAACCGATCTCTAAATACGTGCCCGAAAAGAGTGAGAAAGGTACTATTATCGGTGTCATGAAAGATTTCAAGAAATATTCGCTCACAAACAATGTGTTTCCACTGAGAATGATTCTGCACGAAATGCCACAAGATAACTATACCACATTGACCTTACGGTTTGACGAACAAGATCGCACAGCAGTTATCAATCATCTTCGCGGATTATGGGAGAAGAAATACCCCGGTACTCCATTCAATTATGAAGCCCCTTATCAGGTACTGATCTCCAATAATCAGGAAGTCACCGACTTTTCCCGCATCCTGCTGATGTATGCATCAATCAGTTTATTCCTCACGTTGTTCGGATTGTTCGGCATCACCCATTATGCTATCCAGCAACGTATACGCGAAATAGGAATTCGGAAGATTCACGGTGCATCATTCGGGCAAATATTATGGCTTGTCAATCGCCCGTTCCTGTACTACATAGGCATAGCGTTTATACTCATTGTACCCCTGGCCTGCTATCTGATGAATTATTGGCTGCAACAATTTGCTTACCATGTACACATTGGTATTCTTCATTTCCTGCTTCCTTTGTTCTTCACTGTCTGCATCACCCTGCTCACAGTATGCCTGAACAGTTATCGGGCAGCAAGAAATAATCCGGTAGATAGTATCAAATACGAATAACCGTATCCCGGTTAATCTCCAGAACCAGAGACTGAAAATCAATCATCGCATTAAATAAAGCGATATGTGAATAGGAGGAAATCTCATCTGACGGAATATCACATTCCGTCAGTACCCCCTGTTCCAACAGCAATGCACGTTTTGTGCCTTTCAATAAGGGAGTCCTCGGCGTATACCAGACTCCCTCTTTTTCTAACGCCACATTAGCAATGGAAGTATCCGTCAAAAGATTGTTTCTGACAATCAATACATCATCCTGATTGCCGCGCAGGGCATACAATGCTTCCAGTTCCTTCCGGTCCGTACTTTTGTAGCGATAATCAATCGTATCCGAACCGACCAACCGGAGTGAACGTACAGTCCTCATTGTATAAGCGGAAAATGCCACTTCACATACTTCTCTGCCATAAACTACCCGGCATTTATAAAAACCGCTTTCAGGACAATCCCCTGTATAATCCAGAATATCCAGTTGATCCGCCATTCCGAAAACCGCCTGTCTCGTTTCATTCATCCTACGGTTGTGATGGGCAAGGTTCTGCAACTTACCGTCACGTACTTGTATCGTTTCAATAAATCGGCACATATATTTTCTGTTTCATTTCTTCATATTCACTGCGGGCGTCACTCTTGAAAGTAATGCCACCACCGCTTTTAAAATACATTCCGTCCGCCTCTTGCTCCACAAAACGTATCATCACGGCACTATCCATATTGTCTCCATCGAAATATCCGGTTATTCCCGTATAGAATCCCCGTTCATATCCTTCAGCTTCACGAATAATCTGCATCGTCTTCTTTTTGGGTGCACCGGTAATAGAACCGGCAGGCAACATACTGAAAAGAATATCACCTAACTGCCGTTTGTAATCTTCTGGAAGTTCACCGCATATCTCCGAACTGGTCTGCAATATCGGTCCCCGATTTGTCTGCAACACATCTATATAGCGATAACGCTCCACCCGGACATGAGATGCCACAATACTCAGATCATTCCTGATCAGATCCACAATCGTAGCATGTTCCGCCGCTTCTTTCCCGTCGTTCATCAAGGTTTGTACGGCATCGGGCAGGGTAGCGTCTATCGTACCTTTCATGGGATAAGAGCTGATAATCCCTTTCTTTATCCGAACAAAAATCTCCGGAGAGAAAACTACAAAACGATTCTTTACCCATACTTTATATAAAGCACGGGAGTTGCAATATATATCCTTTAAAGTCAGATTGGTTTGTACCGGAGTCCGGCAAGTTAAATTCGTAAGAAAGCTGTTTCCGGCAAGAATATTCTTTTTCACATGTCCGAAAGCACGACTATATTCCCGGAAAGAAACAGGCTGTGAGATCCATTCTATCTGTTCCGGCAAACTCTCCGGAAGCAATTCATCCGTTAAACCGGTAACTGCTTCATTCGTAAATCCATTCAGGTTATATATCAACTCCTCCGGTGAGACCTCTGCCGTCTCTTCCACATAAACCTGTTCCTGCGAATAATCAATCAGAAAGACAAACGACTTTGAACAGCCTGCCAGCATATTCATGCGTGCGATTGCTTCCTGCTTACTATATAGTTTCATACATCTATTTTCGTTTAGCAGGAAGCAAAGGTAATAAAAAAACTATTTCCGTGCCGCCACTGCCAGCAATACTCCCAGCACAATGCCCAGCAATGCCGCAAACAATACGCGCATATCCGGCGGAAGCATGAAAGTAATGGTGTGTGCAGGATACCAGAAGAACGGGATTGTCTTCTTAAAAACGAAGTTCCATTGAACGTTCCAGTTCAGTCCGGTGATGATTTTCGTCATCGGGATAGGAGTGATAAGACTCTTAATAGAACCGCCGCACATCAGGATATGCGTATCTGTTATTTTATGGAAAGTCATGAATACCGGAGCAAAGATTGTGTTCATCGTTACCGATATGGCCAGCGCCACCAGCACCTTATCGAGAGACATCGCCTCACTTGTAAACGTTGCGACAGCATTTGCCATTCCCATATACTCCATGAACTGCGGCACACCTTTTGAAAAGATAATCATAGCGGCATTGATACCCATACCGAGTATGCCCCATACCACCATGCGCGGAATAATACCGAAACCCTTCCGGTTGTACACTCCCGCACTGATTCGTAATCCCAGCACTTCGCCCAACGAAGACAGAATGGCAAACTTCAGAAAACTCATCACCATGCCGTGTGCAGCATTGAACGACTTATACCAGTCATAAACCGCGTCACTCAAAAAGAAGGGTAGAAAGACTACCACCACCAGAATAATAAACAGGAAATCTTGCTTTTTCATTGAAAAGACGTGTTTTTCATTAATAATGCGGCAAACATACTAAAAAACTTTCAATATCAAAGCAAGATGATAAGAAAAACTGTAAATTTGTAACAAAAGACACATCGCCGATCTATTCTTATTAGCAGAATCACAGTTTCAGCATCTTCTTCTCCCTTTCCAGATCGTCACCATTCAGGTGAGGGGAGGGCACCGTACACGTTTTTATATAATCCCCGCCCCGGCATGTATATTCAAAATAGACCTTTTGCTCCGATGTCAGTTCTTCCTCGGTCAGCAGTCCGCCTTTCAGTTCTATAAAATCATCCATGCTGGTGCTATCGGAATATTTCACGAAAACAATCCGCCGGGCTATCGGATTCCGGTTATAGTCCAGACTCAGGTAAAGCCCTTTCAGCATAGACGGATAGTCGTACATGGGCAGTTGCAGATAGATGGTGAATAATGCAAGCTGCGGAGCCTCCCTTTCGTTGAAGATGATATATGCATTCTGATGATTATTTAATAACCCGATCCCCCGGTGCGTTGTGTTGTAAGCGCTCATATGAGTCACCTGTACATAGTCATTGTTTTCGGAGGCACTAATCAGATACGGTTCCATCTTCATGCAATCACTCGAAGACGAAAGACTATAACTTATATATATACCACTATAATTATACACTTCCTGTGCAGAATGATTCATCTCTTCGGTCAACATTCTGACGAATGGAATTTCCTTCTGGTTACCGGTTGTCACGGGTTCCAGTTCCAGCAACTGCCCTTTCATTTCAGTAAGGTTACCGAGCAAACGTTTCTTCGAAACATTATTCACCTGAGACAGGGCATAGTCCAATGCTTCTTCTTCCGTCATTCCTTTCTTTACCGATCTTGCAAAGGTGGGCAGCACACTTGAATAGAGAGAAGACAGCACACTGGCAGGCATATTCGTTTTGTCAGCTATATCTTTCATTTTCACCCCTTTATTACGCAGATCTTCTATCCGCTTATATATCTCTAATAGTTCCTCCATATTTTGTAAGTGTTTTTGGTTTTTAATTTGCAAAGAACACCCACTTGTGTTATATTCCGGTTGCATTAATGTTACATTAATGTTACTTTATTTTCTATCCGATAATTAAATGTATTAATAATAAATATTCATTTTTTCTGTAACATCATCCTTCTACTTTTGCCCTCGAAATCAAAAGAGAATAAAATGAAAACAATTACCGACATTAAAACGGAACTACTTTCAAACAAGAAAATATCCGATCTTGTATTCATACTTTGGGCAGGAGGTGCAGCGCTTCTTTCGTACTCCTTAGTATATGCGCTTCGCAAACCTTTCACCGCTGCTACTTTCGACGGACTGGATGCCTTCGGATTGGATTATAAAGTACTGGTTACCATCGTCCAGATTCTGGGCTACCTCATCGCCAAGTTTGTCGGTATCAAGTTGATCTCCGAATTAAAGAAGGAGCACCGCATGAAGTTCATCCTGGCTTCCATTCTGGTAGCGGAACTCTCCCTGGTTCTCTTCGGACTCTTGCCCGCTCCTTATAATATCTTCGCCATGTTCTTCAACGGTTTGTCACTGGGTTGCATGTGGGGCGTGATATTCAGCTTCATCGAAGGCAGACGCACCACCGATATTCTTGCCAGCCTTTTGGGTATCAGTATTGTCATCAGCTCCGGCGTGGCAAAATCTATCGGACTGTTCGTTATGAACACCCTGCATGTAGGAGAGTTCTGGATGCCCGCTCTCATCGGCGCCTTTGCCCTGCCATTGCTTGCCTTGCTGGGTTACACCCTGAATCGCCTGCCGCAACCCACCCAACAGGACATTGCCGAAAAGAGCCAGCGTGTCACTCTCAACGGAAAACAACGCAAAGAACTGTTCCGCAACTTCATGCCTGTATTGATCCTCCTGTTCGTAGCCAACCTGCTGTTGGTTATTCTCCGGGATATTAAAGAAGATTTCCTGGTGAAGATTATCGACATGAGCGGACATTCTTCCTGGCTGTTTGCACAGATCGACAGTGTTGTTACTCTTATCATCCTGGCACTTTTCGGAATGATGGTCTTTGTAAAGAGTAATATCAAAGTATTGGTCATCCTCCTGAGTATGGTGGTTGCCGGAACGGCTACCATGAGTTTCGTATCACTCAATTACGATACGCTTCAACTCAGCACCGTGACTTGGTTGTTCATCCAGAGTCTGAGCCTTTACATTGCCTACCTTTGTTTTCAAAGCATATTTTTCGACCGCTTCATAGCATGTTTCAAGATAAAAGGCAATGTAGGATTCTTTATTGTGACGATTGATTTCATCGGATATACCGGTACCGTACTCGTCCTGATGTTCAAGGAATTCTTTAATACAGATATCAATTGGCTCGATTTTTACAACCAGATGTCCGGTTATGTAGGAATAATCTGTACCGTAGCATTCAGCTGTTCTATTGTCTACCTGGTGCAGAGACATAAGAAAGAAGAACTCCTGCGCACTGGGCGTGCGGTAGAAGAGAAACCGGAAATGCTACAATCTGCATTTTCTGTGATGCCCAGCTAAAAAAACAAGGAAAATGAAACACCTTGTTGTAATAAATGATAATTTAGCGGGTTGTATTCAGTTTCCCGGGTGCGTAATCCGCACTTAAAAATCTAAACAGGTAAATAACAACTCATTATAAAATAACAAGTAAACATGAAAAGAATAGAATGTATCATTATGGACTGGGCAGGCTCTGCAGTCGATTACGGATGTTTCGCTCCGGTAGCCGCCTTCCTGAAAGCCTTCAATGAAATAGGCATCAACATCACGATGGAACAAGCCCGCCGCCCTATGGGAATGGCCAAGATAGACCACATCCGCGAACTGTTCAAGATGGACGGAGTAGGCGAGGAGTTTGAGAAACTCTATCACCGCCCCTGGAACGAACAGGACGTAATAGATATGAACGCCAAATTCGAGGAATACCTTTTTGCTTCCCTGGCAAACTACACCGACCCCATTCCCGGAGTCATTGATACCCTGAATGAACTGAGAAAACAAGGCATCAAAATAGGTTCCACCACCGGCTACACCCAAGCCATGATGGACGTAGTGCTCCCCAATGCAGCCCGCAAAGGTTACACCACCGACAAGTGTGTCACTCCCAACGACCTGCCTGCCGGACGTCCTTTCCCTTATATGATTTACCAAAACATGATCGATCTTGCCATCCCTTCAACAGACTGTGTTCTGAAGTACGGTGACACCATTGCCGACATCAAAGAGGGTATCAATGCCAAAGTCTGGACCGTCGGCGTCATACTCGGCAGTAACGAACTGGGACTAACCCAAGAAGAAGTAGAGCAAATATCTCCCGCAACGCTCACTGCCCGGAAAGCAGAAGTCAGACAGCGTATGCTTCTGGCAGGCGCCCACTATGTGGTGGACAGCATCGAAGAGCTTCCCCAAATCATAGAACTTATCAATCATAAACTGAATACGAATCATTAATCCTTTTAAATATCAAACCAATATGAAACCCTATTTATTATTAACCCCCGGCCCATTAACCACGTCAGAAACCGTAAAAGAAGCCATGATGACCGATTGGTGCACATGGGACGCCGACTATAACGTACACATTGTAGAAGAAATCCGCAAATCTCTTGTAGCCCTTGCCACCACAGCCACCGATGAATACACTTCCGTACTCTTGCAGGGAAGCGGCACTTATTGCGTGGAAGCTGTTATCGGCAGTGTTATCACTCCCAAGCACAAACTACTTATCCTCAGCAATGGCGCTTATGGTGACCGTATGGGCCACATTGCCGAATATCATGGCATCAACTACGATATGCTTGCTTTCGAAGAAACCGAACAGGTTTCCGTTGACTATGTAGACGATTACCTGTCCAACAATTCAGATATCACCCATGTAGCCGTAGTACATTGCGAAACCACTACCGGTATCCTGAATCCTCTCAAAGAGATTGCTCACATTGTGAAGCTTCACAACAAAAAGCTGATTGTAGACGCTATGAGCAGCTTCGGCGGTGTGCCTTTGGATATGTATGAATTAGGTATCGACTTCATGATCAGCAGTGCCAACAAATGCATTCAGGGTGTTCCCGGCTTCGGTTTTATCATAGCTCGCCAATCCGAACTGTTACACTGCAAAGGTGTTTCCCGCTCACTCTCACTCGATATTTACGACCAATGGGAGACGATGGAAAAAGGACATGGCAAATGGAGGTTTACTTCACCTACCCATGTAGTAAGAGCCTTCAAGCAGGCACTTGCCGAACTGGAAGAAGAGGGGGGAGTAGCCGCCCGCCACAAGAGATATTGCGAAAACCACCGCATATTGGTAGAAGGAATGCGCGCACTTGGCTTCAAAACCTTGCTGCCGGACGAATTCCAGTCGCCCATCATCACCTCTTTCCTTTATCCGAAAGCAGGTTTCGATTTCAACTCTTTCTACACCCAACTGAAAGAAAAAGGTTTCGTCATCTATCCGGGCAAGATATCCCAGGCAGATACTTTCCGCATCGGCAACATCGGAGATGTACATCCTGAAGATTTCGCACGTCTGATAGAAGTAGTCCAACAAACTTCTTACTAATGAATTACCTTTCTAAATCCTCCCTGTGCCTGCTGGCGGTCGTCACTTCTCTGACCGCCACAGCACAGGAAACTCTCTCCGACAAATTACAGTACAAAGTAACCGGCCGCATGCTTATGGATGGCGGTGTTTATCTCAGAAATGACAATCATTTCGGTAACGGTACGGAATTCAATGATCTGCGCATAGGCATGAAGGCCACTTACCAGCGCTGGAACATGAAAGTGGAAATAGGCTATGTAGGCAGCAAGGTTTCTATCAAAGATGCTTTCGCCACTTACACTTCCGGTAAGCATATCATCCAGGTAGGGCAATTCTACGAACCTTTCACCATGGATATGCTTTGCAGCACTTTCGACCTACGTTTCCATCAGTCACCCGTTTCTGTGCTTGCCATGACCAACAGTCGGCGTCTGGGAGTTGCCTACACTTACAATGCTACGCATTATTATGCTTGCGGAGGATTGTTTACCGACAACGATATCAGTAACTTAAAGAATACCTCGCAAGGTTATGCCATAGACGGACGTTTTGTTTACCGACCTGTAAATGAAGCTGGAAAGCTATTGCATCTCGGTATTGCCGCTATCTATCGCACTCCCGATGGTGCTTTGCCGGATGATGATAACAGGAATACCTTTGTCTATAAATCTGCCGGAGTAAGTACTATCGATAATCGTAACCTGATTTATGCGGAAGTGGATAATGCCCGCCATCAAGTGAAGCTGGGTACTGAACTGCTGATCTATTATGGAAAATTCTTCCTTCAAAGCGAATATATCCGTACTCAGGTGAAACGCAGGAATGCCCTTACCGACTATACCGGACAGGGTGGATATGCACAATGTTCATGGCTCCTGATAGGAGATACTTATGCCTATGATACAGCTCTGGCATGTCCTGCCCGTCCTGTAGGCCGTGCACTCGAACTCTGCGGACGTTTCAATATCGTAGATATGAACGACCGGACTGCGGAAGTATTAGGCGGAGCACAAAAAGATTTTTCTTTGGGATTGAATTACTACATAAACAAGCATATAGGGGTTAAAGTAAACTACAGTTATGTAATCCCCGGAAAACATATCCGGGAGATAAGCGACAAGAATTTTAGTGTATTGCAGGCAAGATTTCAGTTTATACTATAATAATATTTCCTTTCTTAAAGATTATATAATTTAACTCATAACTGCACAGAAATGAATCAATAGATACGCGGACGACGCGGATAATACGGACTGTCTCTTATACACATCTGACGCTGCCGACGATCGCATAAGTG
>ERZ1027221.683-NODE-683-length-21330-cov-7.185147_pt1 | contig 21330 bp, 19 predicted proteins | sample MGYA00519267_ERZ1027221 | MGnify/ENA primary metagenome ERZ1027221 (study PRJEB26926, sample SAMN06164533) | human gut metagenome | biome: ENVO:00009003; feature: ENVO:2100002; material: ENVO:00002003 | host: Homo sapiens | place: USA | collected 2012 ...
CGAGATTTCTGCCTGTCTCGTGGGCTCGGAGATGTGTATAAGAGACAGATACAGGGGTTATTTGTACGTTCCTGACTGGAATTGAACCAGCGACCTATCGCTTAGGAGTTCTCTATCAAGGATTGATTCTAAAGGAACTAAATGGTCTGTAGTAGCACCTAACGTAATTATAAAGCTGTAAAGCGTCTGTTTCAAGTGGATTCTAATATACCACACTATCCTCTACTATTCTAAAAAGTGTTAGCAGTGGTTAGCAAAGAACCTTTCGCCTGTAGCTTTTAAATCATCTACCGAAAATGAAAAGATACTCGTATTTTAATTAAAAAAACTAAATATTCACCAACCAGAGAGCTGAGTATTCAAAAAATATTCAGCTCTTTTTTATTGCTCAAAAATTTACTAAGGAGAACAGGATATGAACACAATAAAGTACAAAACAGCTACTTGGGTTAGTTTACTAACGATGGTAGTTGCTATTTTTATCTCTCCGATTTCAGCACTCGCCGCCACAGTTTCTAATGAAACAATTGCTAATTACGTCTCAACTTGGTATCTAACCCATTCTTCTGGCATCCATTGGACGGATAGTGATGTTTCAATGAAACGGGCGGATGGACAACCTGCCTTTTGTATCGAACACGGTGTTTCTCTTTCAGGAGGATCAGGCTTTACTCCATCTGAATTAAGTATCAGCCAAAAGGATCGTTTGGCATTGATCGCCTACTATGGGTATCAGTTAAACCCAACTCCTGAGAATTATGGCATCACGCAAGCTGTGATGTGGCAAGAATTAGGCGACACCCTCTTAACCACGAACTTGCCGAACTTCAATGCTCGCCGTGGTGAAATTTTAGCGCAAGTTTCCCAACATAGCGCAAAGCCAAGTTTTAATAACCAAACGATTGAACTAAATGTTGGTGACTCAATTACTTTAACTGACACGGCTGGTGTATTAAGTAAGTATCAACACTTAGTTTCTAACACTGCCAATCTTTCTGTGACGAAAAATGGTAATACGCTGACACTTACTGCTACTGCCAACTCTAACGAAACAGGAAAATTGGAGTACAACATTGCTGGTAATGAGAATATTGGACAAAGTTTTGTCTACGAAAAAACTGGGCAACAAAAAGTCGCTACCTTCAAGTTAGCCAATGGCGGCAACTTTGGTTTAAATATCAAAGTCAATTTGAATGGGAATGTTGCTGCGAAAAAAATTGACGAAGAAACTGGTTTGGCACTACCCAATGCTAAATTAAAATTTGAATACAATGGGCAAACCAAAGAATTATTAACCGATGCCAGCGGTTTAGCACAAATCAATGATATTAAAGCAGGCACAAAAGTGACCATCACCGAAGTAGAAGCCCCTAACGGCTATGTCAATAAAGGTGAAATCAAAGTCGCAACCATTGAACCAAACAAAACGATTGAAGTTATTTTAAATAATAAGGAACAACTAGGCGAAGTCACGTTATCAAAAATCGGGCGTGAGTTTGGTACCTCAATGTTTAATCAATATTATTCCTTAAATGGTGCAATCTACGGCGTGTATTCTGCTGACGGTCAAAAAGTCGGTACGATGACGACAAATGCCGATGGTACAGCGAAGCTAGGAAACTTAAAACTTGGCTCCTATTATGCCCAAGAAGAAAAAGCGCCAGCAGGCTATCTTTTGAATGATGAGAAAATTCAATTTGATTTAACTTATGCTGGGCAAAATGTTGAACTCACCACTACTGCTGTTCAACATACCGATGAAGAACAAACAGGCAACGCCACATTAATCAAAGAAGATGCAAAAACTGGTTCGATTCCTCAAGGAGCTGCTTCTCTAGATGGGGCTGTCTATGAGCTACGCCGTGCATCCAATGATGAAGTGGTGGACACTGTCACCATCAAAAATGGGAAAGCAAGTGTCACTGATCTTTATTTAGATGATTATTATTGGATAGAAACCAAAGCACCCGAAGGTTATTTGCTGGATGAAGAAAAGCATCCTTTCCAACTTGCTTATGCTGGTCAGACAGTTGAAACGGCAACAACTTCCACCACAGTCAAAGAAACGGTTATTACTGGTGGTTTTGATCTCGTGAAATATGGTAACTATGATTGGACAAATTTCCTTGCCAATTTGTTTGATAAATCAGAACCGAAGCCATTAGAAAATGTCGAGTTTTCAGTATTTAGTGATACTACTGGCAAGTTGGTACAAAAAGGTTTGACCGACAAGGAAGGCTATTTGAGCTTCAAGGAATTACCTTATGATACTTACACAGTCAAAGAAACCAAAACACCCGAAGGCTACACCGCTGCAAAAGATTTTAAAGTGACAATCAAAGAACAAAATGAAACCCACCATTATGCTGTTGAAAACAAAGTCATTGAAGAAACGTTAAAAGTGGTCAAAGTAGATGCCGAAACAGAAAAGACGATTCCTCGTAGCGATGCCGCTTTTCAAATTCGCCATGTTGCTTCTGACACCCTCGTGACCTTGCCAAAATTCAATGAAGACGGTGAAACCGATACTTTTTACACTAATAGTGAAGGCTATTTGATTTTGCCTGAATCCCTTCCTTATGGCGACTATGAATTAATCGAAGTTCAAGCACCAGAAGGCTATTTATTAGCCAAAGAGCCTGCATCATTCACGGTAGATGGTTCCCATGATGGAGAAATTGAAATTCGCTTTAAAGATATGTCACAAAAAGGCGTGGCTGATTTTACCAAAACAGGACAAACACCTAAAGATGTGACGATCTCTGAATCGGATTATGGTAGCTTGTATGAGTTTGTCTATGACTACCAACCATTGGCTGGCGTTACCTATCGGATAGAAGCCACTGAGGATATTACCACCAACGATGGCACTGTTCGAGTAGAAAAAGGACAGACAGTTGCGACACTTACCACAGATGAAAACGGTCAATGGCAAACACCTGAATTGTATTTAGGGCATTACCAAGCAATAGAAGTAGCTGCTCCAGAAGGGTATGTTCTTGATCCGACACCTATCGAATTTGAATTAAAGTATGCAGGTCAGTTAGTGGAACTAGCTTCTACTTCTTTGACTGCAACAAATGATTTTCAATCACTGGATATTCGTTTGTTTAAACAGGAAGAACAAATTTCTGGTTGGAAGAATAATCAGCCTATTCTTGAGGAAGTCGCAGGCAATCAAAAAGTCTTTGGTATCTTTACTCGTGATGCACAAGTCTTATCTGACAAATTAACCATTCCAGCAGATGTTTTAGTAGGCTATCAAACTGTAAAAGATGGTGTTGCTACGTTTGAAACGAAGCTGCCACAAGGAAACTACTATTTGAAGGAACTGGATGCTGGTGAAACGCATATTGCCGATGAAACAGAATATGATTTTTCTTTCACAGCAGAAACAAATCAAAAAACCTTCCCTATCCATATTTATCAAGATAAGGTGGCGTATGGGAAAGAAACCTTACAAAAGATTGCTCGCAATCCTTTGGTCAATCGCTTGCATTTTAATCATTTTACTATGAAAAAAGTTAACGAATCTGTAACGTTTGATCCTACTGCTGGTATTTCTTTTGATTATACAAACTTAGGAACTGGTGCAGTCTTCACTTTAGAAGATGAAACAGGCACGATTATTCAAGAAGTGACCGTGGACAAAGATGGACTTGCCGTTTTTGACAGTATTCCAGTGGGCACATTCTTCTTGAAAGAAAAAGCGGCAACCTCTGACAATTATCGCTTATCAGAAGAAACAATTCGCATTGAGTCCACGAAAGATGGCATCCAAGCCTTTGACAAGAATAATGCCTTGTTAGGAGAGCAATTCACCGAAGACGTAACTATTTTATTTGAACTGAAAAATTATTTGATGAAAGGAACGGCAGAATTAACAAAAACCGATGTTAGCACGGGTGATGCTTTACCTGATACTGGCATTCGTATCTTAGATCAAGACCAAAAGGTTTTGATTGAAGGTCGCACAGATAGTGACGGTAAATTTACTTTTGAGAACTTGCCAAAAGGCACCTATTCTTTCCAAGAGTTTGACGCACCAGAAGGCTATCAATTAGATGAAACACCGATTGCATTTGAAATTAAGGAAGATGGTGAAATCGTGAAATGTAACATGACCAATCAAAAAATTGAGTCTCCAGCAAAATTACCTCAAACTGGTGAAACTTCTACCCTACTTCTCTCTATTCTTGGAGTCGGGTTATTAAGTGCTACTGCTGGATTGTATTATTTTAGACGCCGCAAAGCGAACTAATTAAATAAAACAACAGACAAGAAGCGCAGCTTCTGTGTTTCTTGTCTGCTTTGAAGGAGATCATACATGGGACTTATTCGTTCTCCGACTATTTGTAATACCAATAAAAACTATTAAAAAGAAATGGAGATTATTTTATGGAACTCAAACACATTATTCCCAATATGGAAAAAACTTTTGGACAACTTGAATTTGCAGGAGAAGGAAAAATCGAGCAGCGCCGTATGAATGGCAGACAAACAATTATTTCTCGCAGATACAATTTGTACTCCACGATCCAAAGAGCCGATGATATTATCGTTATTTTGCCTGCCGAAGTTGGTGAAAAGCAATTTGAAGTAGAAGAAAAAGTGAAGTTGGTCAATCCTCGAATTACCGCAGAAGGTTATAAGATTGGCACTCGTGGCTTCACCAATTACCTGTTACATGCCGACAATATCGTAAAGGCTTAAAAAAGAAAGGAAGATAGTATGAGATTAGCAGAAGGAATTGTCATTGAAAAAGAAAAAACATTTGGTACGTTGAAATTCTCCGCTCTACGCCGTGAAGTTCGCATTACCGATGAAGAAGGCACCGTCACCGAGCAAATCAAAGAGCGGACTTATGATTTAAAATCTAAAGGTCAAGGGCGCATGATCCAAGTCAGCATTCCAGCAACCGCAGGCGAAAAAAACTTCGATTATAACGCCGAAGTAGAATTAATCAATCCAGTTGCCGATACCGTAGCCACCGCTACTTTCCAAGGAGCGGATGTGGATTGGTATATTAAAGCGGATGATATTGTGTTAAGGAATAAACAGATTGAGCATAATATCAAAAATGAAAAATCTAAAACAAAAATATAGTATCTTTTCTAAGTCATTATGCCCATGATATAATGGCTGATGGGAGGATAGAATATGAAAAATTTTAATATCACAAAAATTCAATTAGAAGCAATTATAGAAAATATACTCGAATACACAGGTGAAGCTAGTATTAGAATACCTTGTGAAAAACTTATTGAAGGCATACAAAACGGTAATTTATCTTTTGATTTATTTGAGTATTACTGTAAAACTATTGCTTCGTGGTATCCTGAAAATATTGGTGCCATTAGAACGAATGACTATGTTCATAATCTTGATAGTCACATTAAAAACATTTCTTTGATTCAAGAAATTGTAGATGATATTGGTCATAATAAAAAGGAATATGAAGAAATGCTAGTATCTCCTCGAATAAAAAAAGAAAATCCGAACATTAGTGAGAATGAGATTTTCATTGTTCATGGTCATGATGACGGATTGAAAAACGAAGTCGCACGTTTTTTTGAGAAGCTTAGTTTAAAGCCAGTAATTCTACATGAACAAGCTAATTCAGGTGACACTATCATTGAAAAAATTGAAAGATATTCTAACGTTGGATTTGGTGTAGTGTTGTACACTCCTTGTGATGTTGGTAATTCAATAGAGAATCAAACCAGTCTAAATCCACGAGCCAGACAAAATGTTGTTTTTGAACATGGCTATCTTATTGGAAAGTTGGGGAGAAAAAACGTTGCAGCTCTCGTAAAAGGGGACGTAGAAAAACCCAACGATATATCTGGAGTAGTCTACATTAACTATTTAATGGGAGATAGTTGGAAAACGGATATAGCGAAAGAATTGAATGCTGCTGGTTATAAAATTGATTTCAATAAAATTTTTCAATAAAAATGAAATATGACTAAATATTTCTTGAAAGGAGGAAGACCAATTTTTCAACATAAGGGAAAGAGAGTTAGAGGTTCTGATAAGCACTTAGTCTATCATTTTGCGTTACATTCTTTTACAATCATCTTTCTTTTTACTTCATTTTTTTTCCACCTTCCCTTACTTCTCAAGATGAATTGGCAAACAATTCAACTAAAAGATGGCTTACAATTTATTCAATCGCCATGTTTTCTGAGCAGCCTAATCACTGCTCTTTTTTTATGCCTAAATGCCACACTACTTTTCAGACACTTTTGTTCTGACACTCTAAAACAACTCCAGCACCGCCAAAAACTAGCTCGCATGATTCTAGAAAATGGTTGGTATGAAACCAAAGAAATTACAAATGATGGCTTTTTTAAGGATTTATCCAGTTCTAAGACAAAAGAAAAAATCAGTCATTTCCCTAAGATGTTTTATCGGTTAAAAGATGGCTTTATCCATATCCAAGTGGAGATCACGATGGGAAAATATCAAGATCAGCTTTTACAGCTTGAGAAAAAGTTAGAGTCAGGGTTGTTTTGTGAGTTGGTGGAGAAAAATCTCATAGAGTCCTACGTTGAGTACATTTTGCTTTATGACACCATCGGCAACCGTATTTCAATTGATCAAGTTACCGCAAAAGATGGGCAAATGAAGCTAATGGAGGGCGTATATTGGGAATTTGATGCCTTGCCCCATATGCTAATCGCTGGTGGGACTGGTGGAGGGAAAACCTATTTCCTTTTAACCTTGATTGAGTCTTTGCTGCACACTAATGCCAATTTGTTTATCCTTGATCCGAAAAATGCGGATTTAGCCGATTTAGAAACGGTTATGCCTAATGTGTACTCGAAAAAGGAAGATATGTTGGCTTGCATCCAGCAATTTTATGACGAGATGATGCAGCGGAATACCGAAATGAAGCACTTGCCAAATTACAAGACTGGTGAAAACTATGCCTATCTAGGTTTACCTGCAAACTTTTTAATCTTTGATGAGTACGTGGCATTTATGGATATGTTGGGTCGTGAAAATGCCGAAGTATTGAGTAAGCTAAAACAAATTGTCATGCTAGGTAGACAATCGGGATTCTTTTTAATCCTTGCCTGCCAACGTCCCGATGCCAAATATTTTGGTGAGGGAATTCGAGATAATTTTAACTTTCGTGTCGCTTTGGGTCGGATGAGTGAGTTAGGTTACGGCATGATGTTTGGATCAGATACCAACAAGCAATTCTTTTTGAAACCCATTAAAGGGCGTGGGTATGTAGATACAGGAAAAAATGTGATCAGTGAATTTTATACACCTCTTGTACCAAAAGGATATGATTTCTTAGAAAAAATTGAACACTTGACCACCAAGAAGCAGGCTGACACAGCGTTGGACGAAGTCATAGACGCTGGGGCAGACTAGCTTCCATTGGTGTGGCGCCAGCCACGCCAAGCGATTCGCCCCCCCTATCTAACAGGGGGGCACAAAAACATCAAAAAACTAGCATCAAAGACAACGAAACCCAATCCCTGCAAGGGATTCAATAAATAATAGCCAATGTAAACTCGCACGTAAAAGTTTACATTGGCTTTTTTGATTGGAGGAATGCAAATGACCCATAAAACCTTATGGCATCAAGAAATACAACGAACTCGCCTAGCCTATGGCATATCACAAAATAAATTAGCTGTTGCCACTGGTATCAGCCGTCCGTACTTGAGTGAAATTGAAACTGGAAAAATCCAGCCGAGCTTACACATTAAACAAAAAATTCAAGACACTTTAGATCGTTACAATCCAGATTATCCACTGGAATTATTGTTTGACTATGTTCGGATTCGTTTTCCCACAAACGATGTGGCAGCTATTTGCCATGAACTATTACGTATCAATATGGATTATATGCTCCATGAAGATTATGCTTTTTATTCTTACACAGAGCAGTATCGTTTTGGCGATATTATTCTTATGACTTCTCATGATGCTACGAAAGGGACTCTCTTAGAATTGAAAGGCAAAGGCTGTCGGCAATTTGAGAATTTTTTGCTGGCACAACATCGGAGCTGGTTTGATTTTTTTCGATCTAGCACCAATGAAAATGCCGTATTCAAGCGAATTGATCTTGCCATCAATGACAAGGTGGGCATCTTAAATATCCCTGCCCTCGCCCAAAAATGTGATAACGAAGAGTGTGTTTCTATTTTTCGTAGTTTTAAAAATTATCGAAGTGGTGAGCTGGTACAACGTGAAGAAAAAATGGGCATGGGAAATACTTTATACATTGGTTCCTTAAAAAGTGAAGTCTATTTCTGTTTGTATGAAAAAGACTATGAGCAATACGTTAAAAACAATATTCCAATTGAAGATGCCGAAGTAAAAAATCGCTTTGAAATTCGTTTGAAAAATGAAAGAGCGGCTCATGCCATCAAAGACCTAATCCAATTCTGTAACGCTGAGAAAACGGCGTTTGAAATTATTAATCGCTATATGCGTTTTGTTGACAAAGACGAAACTAAACGGCGAAGCCATTGGGAAACTTCCAAAGATTGGGCATGGTTTCTAGGAGAAGATCGTGGCGCTTTGCGCTTAACCACAAAACCTGAGCCATATACTTATGAGCGAACTTTTAACTGGCTACAGCATCAAGTTGCACCAAATTTAAAAGTGGTTCAAACATTGGATCATTTAAAAGGGACAACTATTCTGAATAGTTTGATCCAAGACGCCGAACTCACTGAGAAACATGAAAAGCTGATTGAACAATTATCTGCCTTGATTGAGGATGTGACGCTATGAGCCAATTGACGGAATCGTTAAAGAAATATGGCTTTTTCTGTGGTATTGAGTTGGAGGTTTATGTATTAGATACAGGACACTTTACTTCCTTGATTATAGAGGGCACTAAACAACAAGGGCGCTACCCTTATCTTTATGATTTTTACAAACAAACTTTTTATCCCTTCCGTCAAAACAAGATCACTGTTTATGGCGAAAAGCTCACCCCTGCTCAGCTTTTACAACGAGTGGAGCGCTATTTTACCAACCGAAAAAAATATACAGACAAAAGGAGAACGAAATAATATGAACTTTGGACAAAATCTTTATAACTGGTTTTTAAGCAACGCCCAATCCTTAGTGCTACTTGCTATTGTTGTGATTGGTTTATTTTTAGGATTTAAACGAGAATTTTCAAAATTGATTGGTTTTTTAATTATCGCTTTGATTGCCGTAGGTCTTGTCTTCAATGCAGGCGGAGTGAAAGATGTGTTACTGAACCTATTCAACAGAATTATCGGCGCATAGGAGGGATTCATTTGGAAATGCAAGTTTATGTTGCCAACTTAGGCAAATACAATGAAGGTGAACTGGTGGGAGCTTGGTTTACCCCACCTATTGATTTTGATGATCTAGCGGAAAAAATTGGATTGAATAATGAATATGAAGAATATGCCATCCATGACTATGAGCTGCCTTTTGATGTAGATGAATACACACCTATTGCAGAGATTAATCGCCTTTGTGAAGGTATCTCAGAGTTAGAAGGCACTGCAATCTATGAGGAGTTAAAAGAAATCAAGTCGATGTGGTTTAGCAGCTTCGATGAGCTGATAGACAATAAAGATGATATTATCTCTTATTCCGATTGTGACTCGATGGAGGATGTCGCCCGATATTTAATCGAAGAATCTGGACAACTTGGTGAAGTGCCAGCCAACTTACAAAACTATATTGACTACCAATCACTTGGTCGTGATATGGAAATTGAAGGAAATTTTTTAGTGACTTCTCATGGTGTTTTTGAATATACTAATTAGTTTACCTTTATGAAAAAAGAAGATAAGGCGATTTATTTTTATAAGTAGATTGCCTTTTTCATTATCTAAAAAAGGAATGATCCAATGAAAAAAATCAGAAGCTACACCAGCATTTGGTCAGTGGAAAAGGTCATTTATGCCATTAACGACTTACAACTTCCCTTTCCAATTACTTTTACGCAAATGACATGGTTTATCGTGTCACTATTTGTCGTGATCCTCTTTAGTAATGTTCCACCGTTGTCACTGGTTGATGGGGCATTACTCAAATATATTGGACTACCAGTTGGACTCACATGGTTTATGAGTCAAAAAACTTTTGATGGCAAGAAGCCTTATGGATTTTTAAAATCCGTTATCACTTATGCCCTGCGCACTAAGCTGACCTATGCAGGAAAAAAAGTTAAGCTACACAAAAAACGAGTTCGTGAAGCCATCACGATTGTAAGGAGTGAAAGACATTATGGCGTATCCTATTAAATACATTGAAGATAATTTAGTCTTCAACCACGATGGGGAATGTTTTGCGTATTATGAATTGATTCCCTATAATTACAGTTTTTTGAGTCCCGATGAAAAGTATCAAGTTCATGATAATTTTCGTCAACTGATTGCCCAAAATAGAGATGGCAAAATTCATGCGCTACAGCTTGCTACAGAATCCAGTATTCGAGCCACACAAGAACGATCCAAAAAAGAAGTTACAGGTCGTTTGAAAGAAGTGGCTTACAACAAAATAGATGAACAAACCGAAGCGTTAGTTTCCATGATTGGTGACAATCAAGTTGACTATCGCTTTTTTATTGGCTTCAAACTCTTACTGAATGAACAAGAAATCTCTGTCAAAAACATGGGCGCTGAGATCAAAAAAGCCATCCAAGAATTTTTCTATGGTGTGAACCATAAACTCATGGGGGATTTTGTGTCCATGCCAAAAGATGAAATTGATCGTTTTTCTAAGATGGAACACTTGCTGGAAAATAAAATTTCCAGACGGTTTAAAGTCCGTGCCTTAGATAAAAATGATTTTGGCTACATCATTGAACATATTTATGGGCAGACTGGTATTGCCTATGAAGAATATGAATACCACTTACCTAAGCGATACAAAGAAAAAGAAGTGCTTGTGAAAAAATATGATTTACTCAAACCAAGTCGCTGCTTGATTGAAGAAAATCAGCGCTTCCTGCATATCCAACATGAAGACAGCTCAACCTATGTGGCTTATTTTACGATCAATTCTATTATTGGCGAATTGGACTTTCCCAGCAGTGAAATCTTTTATTACCAGCAACAACAATTCACCTTCCCAATTGATACCAGCATGAATGTAGAAATTGTTGCCAACAAAAAAGCCCTCACCACTGTGCGAAATAAGAAAAAAGAATTGAAAGATTTAGATAGTCATGCTTGGGAAAGTGACAATGAAACCAGCACCAATGTGGTAGATGCCTTGGATTCTGTCAATGAATTAGAAAGTACCTTAGACCAAAGTAAAGAATCTATGTATAAACTCAGCTATGTGGTGCGTGTGTCGGCTAAAGACAAGGAAGAACTCAAACGCCGTTGTGATGAAGTCAAAGATTTTTACGATGATCTTTCAATTAAGTTAGTTCGTCCTTTTGGCGATATGATGGGGCTACATCATGAATTTTTACCAGCGAGTCAGCGGTATATCAATGATTATATTCAATATGTGACTTCGGATTTTTTGGCTGGACTTGGTTTTGGCGCTACCCAAATGCTCGGTGAACACGAGGGCATCTATGTAGGCTACAACCTTGATACAGGAAGAAATGTGTACTTAAAACCAAGCCTTGCCAGTCAAGGGGTTAAAGGCTCTGTAACCAATGCCTTGGCTTCGGCTTTTATTGGCTCACTTGGTGGCGGAAAATCTTTTTCAAATAATATGTTGGTCTATTACGCTGTGCTATTTGGTGGACAAGCCGTGATTGTTGATCCAAAAGCAGAACGTGGCGGCTGGAAAGATACCTTGCCAGAGATTGCCCATGAAATTAATATCGTCAATCTAACCAGTGAACCAGAAAATAAAGGCTTGCTTGATCCTTATGTCATTTTAAACCGCAAAAAGGATTCAGAGAGTTTAGCCATTGATATTCTTACCTTCCTCACTGGTATTTCTAGTCGAGATAGTGAACGATTCCCTGTGCTGCGAAAAGCCATTCGGAATGTCACACAAAGTGAGCAGCGAGGATTGTTGCTGGTCATTGATGAACTACGGAAAGAAAATACCACGATTAGTCAAAGCATTGCCGATCACATCGAGAGTTTTGTAGATTATGATTTTGCCCATTTATTATTTAGTGACGGTACCATCAAACAGTCCATTAGCTTAGAAAAACAATTGAATATCATTCAAGTTGCTGATTTGGTATTGCCTGATTCTGATACTTCTTTTGAAGAATACACCACAATGGAATTATTGAGCGTGGCAATGTTAATTGTCATTAGTACCTTTGCATTAGATTTTATCCATTCGGATCGCTCGATATTTAAAATCGTAGATTTAGATGAAGCATGGAGTTTCTTACAAGTGGCACAAGGAAAAACCTTATCTATGAAGTTAGTTCGTGCTGGTCGTGCCATGAACGCTGGTGTTTATTTCGTTACCCAAAATGCCGATGACCTTCTGGATGAAAAAATGAAAAATAATATTGGATTGAAATTTGCTTTTCGCTCTACTGATATGGTGGAAATCAAGAAAACACTCGAATTTTTTGGTGTAGACAAGGAAGACGAAGCCAATCAAAAACGATTGCGTGACTTAGAAAATGGGCAATGTTTGATTTCTGATCTCTATGGTCGTGTAGGTGTCATGCAATTTCATCCGATTTTTGAGGACTTGCTTCACGCCTTTGATACACGTCCACCGAGAATTGAGGTGGAGTAGATGAGGACTCGCCCTGCCCTTTTTTCACACAAATGGATCAAACGACTGTTTCTCATTTTTCTGATTATTGTCGGACTGATTTTATTCCTAGCAAGTGTCGGTACCATTGCTCAAGCTGCTGGCTTAGTGGATGAAACAATTAATGCCAACAATGAATATTCGATGTATGGACTCGAACATTATCAATTGGATTTCTATGTGGATAACTCATGGGATTGGCTGCCGTGGAACTGGACAGATGGGTTAGGAAAATCCGTCATGTATGGCTTATATGCCATTACCAATTTTATTTGGACGATTTCTCTTTATTTATCCAATGCCACAGGCTATCTAATTCAAGAAGCCTACAGTTTAGATTTTATAAGCCAAACCTCCGATGCCATTGGTAAAAACATTCAAACAATCGCAGGCATTTCTCCCAGCGGATTTTCTTCCTCTGGCTTTTATGTTGGCTTTTTACTGATTTTGATTTTAATTCTAGGGATTTATGTTGCCTATACAGGAATTTTGAAACGAGAAACGACAAAAGCGGTTCGTGCCATTTTGAATTTTGTAGTGGTCTTTATTTTATCAGCTTCTTTTATTGCTTATGCGCCTGATTATATTGGCAGGATAAATGATTTTTCTAAGGATGTCAGCAATGCCAGCTTGGAAGTAGGCACCAATATTGTCATGCCTGATTCAGAAACCAAAGGCAAAGATAGTGTTGATATGATCCGTGATAGTCTATTTTCGATTCAAGTCAAGCAGCCGTGGTTATTGTTGCAATACGGTAGCACGGATGTAGATAGTTTAGGCGCAGATCGGATAGAGAATCTATTGTCTACTAGCCCAACCACGAACAATGGCGAAGATCGAGAGACGATAGTCATTGAAGAAATCGAAGACCAAGACAATACCAATTTGACCATCACCAACACCATTTCTCGTTTAGGGACGGTGTTCTTTTTATTTCTCTTTAATATCGGCATTTCCATTTTTGTCTTTTTATTAACAGGGATCATGATATTCTCACAAGTCTTATTTATCATTTTTGCCATGTTTCTGCCAGTCAGTTTTTTACTCAGTATGATTCCAAGCTTTGATGGAATGGGCAAGCGTGCCATCACTAAATTGTTCAATACGATCATGGCACGAGCTGGCATTACTTTAATCATCACGGTAGCTTTTAGTATTTCTACCATGTTGTACTCATTATCTGCCACCACGCCATTTTTCATGACGATGTTTTTACAGATTGTTACCTTTGGCGGTATCTATTTTAAATTAGGCGATATTATGAGCTTATTTGCCTTACAGAGCAATGACTCACAAACAATGGGACGGCGTTTCTTCCGTAAACCTCGAATGTTTATGAACCGACAATCTCGTAAACTCCAACGAAATTTACGCCAGTTAGGGAAAAATTCTCCCACAAAGAATCCTCGGAAAACGCCGACACCAGCACCGAAACAACAAGAAACGAAAAAACAGGAAGAAAAGAAAACCACGCCGAAAAATCAAGCGCCAAAAAATGAACAAAAACGGCAATTGAAACCAGCTTCTAGTGTGCCGCAAAAGCCAACTTCCACCACGCCTAAAAAAGAAGCTGAAAATCAACAACTACAACAAAAAGATAGTGCAGCAGCACAAAAGAAAGATACAACACTGAAAAGTAAGCGGCAATTAGTCACAGCCAATAAGGATAGCCAACAATCCGATGCCCAAGTTGAGAATAAAACATCTCAGCGTGATCGTATACATCCTGCAAGACAACGGCGACAAACGATTGCCCAGCAGCGTTTAGCACAAGATCAACAAAGAAAACCACAGAAAAAATATCCACGCTCACCAAGCAGTGTGCCAGCAAGTGAGAAAAAAGAACGTAAAAATGCACCAGTTTCTAGTAATCGTCCCCAACCAACGGTTTCACCAGTTTCTAGAACTGCAAACAAAAATCGGCAAAACATTGCAGCAACAACCAATAAAGACTCTTTAGAAAAACTGCCGCATCAATCCAAACAACCTGTCAATCATTCAATAAAAGATCAGCGTGTAGCACAGACGAAACCATCACCTCCTGTGACTAAGAGTGAACAAAGCAGACCATTACAACAAAATGTAGCCGCTAAAAAAGCAAAGCAAGGAACTACTAAAACCACTGTAAAAAAAGCCATAACTCATTCAGCTAAAACAGGGAGGAAGAAAAAATGAAATTAAAATCTCTCGCAATTTCTAGCCTGCTTTTCTCCCTCTTTTTTGGCTTTCTCTTATTTATGGTGGTGGTTTTTGCGGATGAAGACGACAGCAGCAATCAGAATACTGCCGATCTTGGCGGTTTAGCTGTATCTGCCGAAGTCTTGAAACATAAGCCGACAGTTGAAAAATACTGTAAAGAATTTGGTATTGAAGACTATGTCAATTATATTTTGGCAATCATTCAGGTTGAGTCTGGTGGCACCGCAGAAGATGTGATGCAAAGCTCGGAATCTCTTGGGTTGCCACCAAATAGTTTATCCACTGACGCATCCATTAAACAAGGCTGCAAATATTTTAGCCAACTTGTGGCTTCTGCCAATCAATTAGGTTGTGATATCAACAGTGTGGTGCAATCTTACAATTATGGTGGCGGTTTTTTAAACTATGTCGCAACTCGTGGAAAAAAATATAGTTATGAACTAGCAGAAAGCTTCTCTAAAGATAAAGCTGGAGGGGTAAAAGTCACCTACACGAATCCAATTGCTGTGCCAATCAACGGCGGTTGGCGCTATAACTACGGCAATCAATTTTATTATCTTTTGGTTGCCCAATATTTAACACCCACACAATTTGATGATGCTACAGTCCAAGCCATCATGGATGAAGCTTTGAAATATGAAGGGTTTCCCTATGTGTATGGTGGTTCAACACCTGCCACTTCCTTTGATTGTTCTGGCTTTACTCAATGGTGCTTTGGTAAAGCTGGACTTTCATTACCAAGAACTGCGCAAGCACAATACAATGCTTCCAGCCATCTATCTCTAGCTGATGCCAAAGCTGGTGATCTTGTCTTTTTCCACTCAACCTACAGTACTAGCGATTATGTCACACACGTTGGCATCTATTTAGGCAACAATAAAATGTTTCATGCAGGATCACCTATCGGTTATGCCGATTTATCGAATAGCTATTGGCAAGCTCATTTGATTGGCGCTGGTCGTGTAACCAACTAACGGAAAGGAATTTACCTACTATGTTCTTTAAAAAGACCACAGAAAAAGTACCTAAACAGAAAAAAATCCCAACCATCAAAGTTGGGACACATAAAAAGCTCACCCTCGCCTTATGGCTATTGCTGATTGGCAGTATGAGTTTTGGAATTTATAAAAATTTTACGGCGATTGATCAACACACAGTTCATGAAAAAGAAATTATTGAGCAAAAAATCGTGGATAACAATGCCATTGAGCGCTATGTTGAAAATTTTGCGGCTGTTTATTTCTCTTGGGCGCCTGCTCAAGAAGCCATTGACCAGCGTACCAAACAACTAGAAAATTATTTCACCGAAGACTTGCAGCAATTAAATGCAGATGCGATTCGCTCAGATAGTCCCACAACTTCCAAGGTTACAAAAGTTCAAATTTGGCATCTGGATCAAGTTCCTGACACCAACGATACAAAAGTAACCTTTTCAGTTGAACAACAGATTAAAGAAGGTGAAGAACAATCGACTGTTAAATCTAGTTATCATGTAGTCGTTCATACGGACAAGCAAAATCAACTGGTCATCATCCAAAATCCAACGATGGATGCGACTTCCTCAAAATCTAATTATGCGCCTAAAAAAGTTGAAAGTGATGGGACGGTGGATGCCGCAACAACCGAAGAAATCACCGAGTTTTTAGAAACCTTCTTCACCCTATATCCAAAAGCAACTGAAAGTGAACTGGCCTATTATGTCAGTGATGATGCGCTTCCTGTTATCAATAAAGACTATGTATTCGTGGAGCTAACTGATTCTATTTATTCTAAAAAAGGAGATCAAATAACTGCAACTCTTACTGTGAATTATCTGGATCAAACTACGAAAATGAACCAATTTGCACAGTATTATCTATCGCTAAAAAAAGATGATAACTGGAAAATCATAAAATAATAACATTATAACCACCAAGAACTATTTATTTATGGGGGATTAAGCATTGGATAAACTACCAAATAGAAACTTAACAATAGCTCTTTTAATGTTCTGATAATTATTTTTACCCTAATAATTTGAAATGAATAGACTGAACTTGGTGTCAAATCTTTTTAGTAGCACTTTTTTGATTAGTATTTCTATTTTTAACCATGTAAACACCTTTTCAATCCTTAAATGAATAACCAGCAGCTCCACTATTAAAAAAGTTGAGCACCTAGCTATCTGTTTTTTGTCTACTGTTGTAAACTTTAGGTAAATAAAAATGAAAGAAGTGTTCCACTTGGAAATGACTTACGAAAATAAAATACGGATTAGTGATTCTGAATGGGAAGTGATGCGAGTCATCTGGACATTGGGAAGTGCAACAGCACAAGACATTTTAAATGCTCTAGGAAATGCTATGGATTGGAAGACTGCCACAGTGAAAACCCTGCTACGTCGCTTGGTCGATAAACAAGCATTGGAAACTAGAAAAAATGGGAAAAAATTCATTTACACACCTCTAATATCTGAAGAGCATACGATTGATGTCGTAACAGAAGACCTATTTTCAAAGATTTGTGCCAAGAAAGTTGGTACTACAATTGCTGATATCGTTCAACAATATGAGTTGACGCAAGAAGATATTGATTTGATTCAACAACAATTAACAGAAAAATCACCTGCTACAATTATTCAATGTAATTGCCTGCCAGACCAATGTAATTGTTAAACAAAAATAGAAAACTACTGTTGAGAAATTTCTTAACAGTAGTTTTTTTAGGTTTTATCGTTTACAAATGTAAACGATAGTGATACATTATATTCATGGTTACAAATGTAAATGAATTGAGGTTGAATAAAATGTCTACTTATCGGTTAACTATTTACACACGTCCCTTGTGTTCAGATTGCCAAAATTTGAAAAAATATTTAAGCAACTATCACATCCCTCACCAATTATTTGAAGTAAAGACTCCTGAGGATGAAAAAAACATGGTAGCTGTCACAGGTAGTAAAATTGTACCTGGATTGGTTTTTAAGAAACGCAGTCTATTTCAAAATAGAAAAGTTTTGATTGGATTTGACGCAAACCGAAATAAGATTGAACAACTCGTTAAACAGACGAGTTAATTTTTTTAAACTTTCCCGTTGACAATTGTAAACGGAAATAGTAAAGTGCTTCTTGTAATCAATGTTTACAATTGTAAACGAAGAGGTGGAAATATGAACATTGCAAAATCGGAATGGCAAGTTATGAGGATTCTCTGGTCAACGCCGGGGTTATCCAGTAATCAAATTTTTGATTATATTTCCAACGACAAAAAGTTGACTTGGAAAAAAACGACAGTAAAAACATTACTTTCTAGGTTGTTGAATAAGAAAATTTTGTATGTAGTAGTTCGAGGAAGAACCTACTTCTACTATCCAACTATTTCCGAAGAGGAAGCTTTAGGTGGAATCACAAACGAATTTTCTGAGGGGATTTGTGCTCTACAACTACCAAAGGCTATTTTACAACTCATTGAAAGAACTAAGTTGAGCAACAAAAATATTGAAGAGTTAGAACATTGCTTAAAAGAAAAAAAGCAGTCAGCAGAAATCGAGATCACTTGTAACTGCTTATAAAAACGATTCTAGGGGGAAACGAAAGATGATGAATGAAACTTTTTTAATAGACGGTATGACTTGTGCTTCTTGTGCGCAGACGATTGAAGGTGCCGTCCAAAAAATGAAAGGCGTTCAGTCAGTATCCGTCAATTTGGCGACAGAAAAAATGCTAGTAGCCTTTGATGGGGCAACGATTTCTGAAAAAGATATCGAGAATGCTGTTGATCACACAGGTTACAAAGCGAAAACAATCAAAGAAGACTCAGGTGTGACCTTTGATATCGAAGGTATGACTTGTGCCTCTTGTGCTCAAACCATCGAAAAATCTGTAAATAAACTAGATGCCGTCCAAAGTGCTAGTGTTAATCTGGCTTCAGAAAAGATGAGTGTCCATTTTGATACAAGTTCACTTAACACCGATGACATTATTCGTGCTGTTCAAGACGCTGGTTACGATGCTAAGGTCAGTATTGACTCTTCCGATGCTACAGAAGATCAAGCTGCAAAAAAACAAGCTCATATCAAAAATATGTGGCGCCGTTTCTGGATTTCTGCTGTATTTACGATTCCTGTTTTATATATTGCCATGGGAGAAATGATTGGTTTGCCTATACCAGAAATCATCAATCCAATGATGCATCCAGAAGCCTTTGCGACAGTTCAGTTAGTTTTAACGTTGCCAGTTTTATTCTTAGGTCGTTCATTCTTCCAAGTTGGTTTTAAAGCCTTGTTCAAAGGCCATCCAAATATGGATTCTTTAGTTGCTTTAGGTACAAGTGCAGCAGTTGCTTATAGTTTATATGGTACCGCTCTGATTTATCAAGGGAACACTCACTTTGCCATGAATTTGTATTATGAGAGTGCGGCCGTTATCTTAACTCTAATTACATTAGGAAAATATTTTGAAGCAGTGTCTAAAGGAAAAACTTCGGAAGCAATCAAAAAGTTGATGGGTTTGGCTCCCAAAACGGCTCGAGTTATTCGTAACGGCGAAGAAGTTAAAGTTGGTTTAGAGAATGTTGTCACAGAAGATATTGTCGTAGTACGCCCTGGTGAAAAAATCCCAGTTGACGGTATTGTTATTGAAGGCAGTTCAGCAATTGATGAATCGATGATTACTGGTGAAAGTTTACCAATTGAAAAACACATAGGAGATTCAGTTATTGGAGCCAGTATCAATAAAAACGGGACGTTTCGTTTTAAAGCCACTAAAGTAGGAAAAGATACAACTCTATCACAAATTATCAAGTTAGTGGAAGATGCGCAAGGTTCTAAAGCCCCAATTGCAAAAATGGCCGATAAAGTTTCTGGTGTGTTTGTACCCATAGTGATTGGTCTGGCGATTTTAGCAGGACTGGCTTGGTTCTTTTTAGGTCAAGAATCTTGGATTTTTGCCTTAACAATTACGATTTCTGTCTTAGTCATTGCCTGCCCTTGTGCTCTTGGGTTAGCAACCCCTACAGCTATTATGGTGGGAACTGGTAAAGGCGCTGAAAATGGTGTGCTCATAAAAGGCGGTGACGCATTGGAATCAGCACATAAAATTCAAACCATTGTCTTTGATAAAACAGGCACAATCACTGAGGGAAAACCCGTTGTGACAGATATTCTTGCTTACAATGGCTATGATGATGAAGCTGTATTGACGATTGCTGCTTCTGGAGAAATGGGCTCTGAACATCCATTAGGAGAAGCAATTGTCGAAGGAGCGAAAGAAAAAGGTTACACACTGAAAGAGTACACTAATTTTAAAGCAATTCCGGGTCATGGGATTGAAGTAACAATTGATAGGAAAACTGCCCTTCTAGGCAATCAAAAATTGATGAGTGAACAAAACATTGAACTCTTTGATGCTGTCGTTGCATCAGATAGATTAGCTTCTGAAGGAAAGACACCCATGTTTATTGCCTCAGACGGTAAACTAATTGGAGTTGTTGCAGTAGCAGATACAATTAAAGAAAATAGTGTTGCAGCAATTGAAAAATTACATCAAATGGGGATTCAAGTTGCCATGATTACTGGCGACAACAAGCGGACTGCCGAAGCGATTGCTAAACAGGTCGGTATTGATCGAGTCTTCAGCGAAGTGTTACCAGAAGATAAAGCCAATGAAGTGTCTAATTTACAAGCGGAAGGTTTGAAAGTCGCTATGGTTGGTGATGGTATCAATGATGCCCCTGCCCTTGCTCAAGCCAATGTCGGCATTGCTATCGGTTCAGGAACTGACGTTGCCATTGAATCTGCTGATATTGTGTTAATGCGCAGTGATTTAATGGATGTGCCAACGGCTATTGAATTAAGTCGAGCAACCATCAAAAATATTAAAGAAAATTTGTTCTGGGCCTTTGCTTATAATGTTCTAGGTATTCCAGTGGCTATGGGAATATTACACTTATTTGGTGGGCCACTATTGAACCCAATGTTAGCTGGGGCTGCAATGAGTTTTAGTTCCGTTTCCGTGCTCCTAAACGCTTTACGCTTGAAGAGATTTAAACCATCAAAAGCTAAAGCATAATTTAATTTGGTAATAAAATTAAAAAATAAAGAAAGAAGCGATCAAGATGAACAAAAGTTATGAAATCGAAGGATTAAAATGCCAAGGATGCGCAAATACTATAAAAGAACAATTTGGAAAAGTTGCTGGAGTTGAATCTGTTGAAGTGGATGTCGACACAAAGACGGCTACAGTTAGTGGAAATTTCAATGAACAAGAACTGACAGATTCTTTAAAGGAAACCAAATACGCTATAAAATAGTCTGAACATGAATTTTGAAAAATCGAATATCTTGCAAATTAAGAGTGGAGCGATCCACTCTTTTTTGTTTTCCTCTATCTTACAACTGTCTCTTATACACATCTCCGAGCCCACGAGACAGGCAGAAATCTC
>ERZ1027221.717-NODE-717-length-20487-cov-8.444107_pt1 | contig 20487 bp, 21 predicted proteins | sample MGYA00519267_ERZ1027221 | MGnify/ENA primary metagenome ERZ1027221 (study PRJEB26926, sample SAMN06164533) | human gut metagenome | biome: ENVO:00009003; feature: ENVO:2100002; material: ENVO:00002003 | host: Homo sapiens | place: USA | collected 2012 ...
GGGACAAAGGTGAAATCTATGTAGATACTTATCTCAAAAAATCAAATGAATGTATTAAAGTCTAGCACATGCTAGGCTCTTTCTTTACATAAGGGAGGCTGCATAATGAGGAACTACTGGTATATATCGCTAACTAATGAATATCCTCGAACCATTGATGATTGTTCAGTGCGTGTTGTGCGTTCTGTACAAATCAAAGGGAAGTACTCCATCATTGAAATGACCAGAGAAGCTACACCGAAAGAGATCGATAAGTACAATCTTCGTTACTGTGGCCATGGATATTTTAGTGAGCAGAACATACAGACAAATATAAAAAAATATCATTAACATATAACAAAGGTGGTGATGGAAAATGAGTAAGTTGAATCCTAAGCAACAAGCCTTTGCTGATGAGTACATCATCACAGGTAATGCTTATCGGTCAGCACTGAAAGCTGGCTATAAAGAAAACTACGCTAAGAATGCACAAGAAAAATTGGTGGAAAAAGGTGGAAAAGTATCCGACTACATTCAAGAGAAGCTAAAAGAAGTTCAAACTAAGAGGCATTTAACAATGGAAGAAGCTTTGGCTATTACTGCTTCTATTGCAAAAGGAGAACCACAACGCTTTGAAGTTGTTAAGAGAGATCCTTATACAAACGAAATCATAGAACGTGAAGTGAGTGAATATTCAGCAGGTTTCAAAGAACGTAACCAAGCACTTGAGCACTATTATAAAATAAACGCAGCATTTGTAGATAAGCAGAAAGTTGAAATTTCTGAAATACCTACTTTCATTGATGATATAAGTAGTGATGATGATGGCTAAAAAACTATCTGAATTTCTTCCGCCGAAGTTTCATTCAGTATGGAGAGCAACTTTAAATCAAGATATTCTTAATATAGTTTGTAAAGGTGGCCGGGGTTCAGGAAAATCATCAGATATAGCGCATATCGTTACTCAGTTACTTATGAGATATGCAGTGAATGCTGTAGGTATACGTTATGTTGATAATACACTTGAGCAATCTATTTACGAACAAATGAAATGGGCAATTGAGAAGCAGGGAGTATCGCGCCTATTTAAGTTTAATAAGTCACCACTTAAAATTACTTATCTTCCAAGAGGGAATTATATGATATTTCGTGGTGCTCAAAACCCAGAAAGAATCAAGTCTTTAAAAGATAGCAAGTTTCCATTTGCTATAGGTTGGATTGAAGAATTAGCAGAATTTAAAACAGAAGATGAAGTCACGACTATCACGAACTCCCTTTTACGTGGAGAATTAGATGATGGTCTTTTTTATAAGTTTTTTTACAGCTACAATCCACCTAAGAGAAAACAATCTTGGGTAAATAAAAAATATGAGACTTCTTTTCAACCAGACAACACTTTTATTCATCACTCGACCTATCGGGATAATCCATTCATCTCTAAGGAATTTCTGAAAGAAGTTGAGGCAACTAGAGCAAGGAATCCAAGAAGGGCTGAGTGGGAATATGATGGTAAAGCTGTGGGGTCAGGAGTTGTACCTTTTGATAATCTACAAGTTAAGAAAGGTTCTATTACAGATGAAATGATCTCTAACTTTGATAACATCCGCAACGGTTTGGACTATGGATATGCAACGGATCCTTTAGCGTTCGTCAGATGGCATTATGACAAAAAGAAAAACGGTATTTATGCAATCGATGAAATTTACGGCGTGAAGATCAGCAATAGAGAATTTGCAAACAAAGCTAAATCTAAAGGTTACCAAAATGAGGAGATATTTTCAGATAGCGCAGAGCCAAAGAGTAATGCTGAATTAGTTAATGAACATGGCATGAAAGGAATAAAAGGCGTGAAAAAAGGACCTGATTCTGTCGAATATGGTGAACAGTGGTTAGATGATCTAGATTTCATATGTATTGATCCACTTCGTACACCAAATATCGCAAGAGAATTTGAAAATATCGATTACCAAACAGATAGAGACGGAAATCCTAAGGCAAGGTTAGAGGATAAAGATAACCATACGATTGATGCGACAAGATACGCCTTCAACGAAGACATGTGGGCCAAAAAGAAATCAACCGTTACTAAAGAGCAGCGGAACAAAATCAGAAGAATGTTTTAAGGAGTGTGAGAAATGGATAAGGTAAACGAATTTGAATACGGTACTGATATACATTATTCGAACGACGTGAACACAAATTATGTAAAGTTTAGCGTAGAATCAAATCTTCACTATAGATTTAGCTCAGCAGAAGATTTACTTAACGATTCAAATACTTTAGCAGCAATGATAAAACATCATCATGAATATCAGGTAAAGCGGCTTAGTGTATTAGATGATTATTACAAAGCTAGAAATACAAATATCATGGATAACCGTAGACGTAGAGAAAAGGAAAAAGCGGATCACCGATCAGCACATAACTTTGGAAAAGTTCTTTGTACGTTTGATGTTGGGTACAACACAGGCAATCCCATAAAAGTGCAAATCGAGGATACAAATCAACAAAAAGAAATCGAAGAGTTTAATACTAATAACGACATAGATGGGTTAAATGCTGAACTCTGGCTTGATATGGATAAGTATGGGAGAGCCTATGAGATTATCTATCGAGATTCAGATGATACAGATTATGTTGATTTGGCTAATGTATTTGAAACGTTTGTTGTATATGATACTACAGTAAAACGAGAGCCTATTTTGGCTGTACGGTATCCTAAGACAAGATTCAGCAAGGATGCTGATAAACAGTACATTCAACCAATTGTATACACAAAAGAAAAAAGTATCACTTATGATGAGACGACACTAACAGCAATTGAGTTAAAGAATCCTCAAGATGAACCGCATGAATATAAAGAGGTACCTATTACAGAGTATTCTCCTAATCGTTTTCGGATGGGCTTGTATGAAGATGTACTATCTTTGATTGATCTATACGATGCAGGGCAGTCTGATACCGCCAACTATATGACTGATCTAAACGATGCTCTTCTAGTTATTAGTGGTGATATTGAAGCAGCAGGACTATCCACAGAGGACGCCATCAAGCAGAAAGAAGCGAATATGCTTTTGCTTGAATCTGGAACTGATGTGAACGGTAATAAAACAAGTGTGACTGCAGGATATATTTACAAACAATATGATGTGAACGGTGTAGAAGCATACAAAGACAGAGTACGCAAGGATATCCACGAAATCTCAATGGTTCCTGATCTTACTGATGACAATTTTTCCGGAGTGCAATCAGGAGAAGCGATGAAATATAAATTATTTGGATTTGAACAAATGACGGCAACAAAGCAAAGGCTATTCAAAAAAGGCCTTATGCGGCGTTATCGTCTTTTATTTAGCCTAAAATCAAGTATTTCTGAAATGGATAACTCCGATTTGAAAGGCTTACGTGTAATATTTACGCCTAATCTACCTAAAGCCATTCTGGAAGAGTTGAAATCTTTGGTTGATGCTGGAGCTGAACTCAGTCAAGAGACGATCTTAGGACTCGCTTCTTTTGTTCCAGATGTACAGGCAGAGTTGAAACGAGTAAATAAAGAAACGCAAAAGCAGACTGGTATTTTTGATTCAGATGTTGAAGAAGTAATTAACAACAAAAAAGATGAAACAGGGGAGTGATTAAATGAACTCCCAAGAATATTGGATCAAACGGGAAAAAGAATGGCAAAAGCAACAAATTAAAGATGATAAAAAGCGCATGGCAGAAATTAAAAGTCGCATGCAATACGCGCAAGATGCGATACAAAAAGAAATAGACGCGCAGTGGGATAGTTTTTCCAATGGTCAGAAAATCACTCGTAGCGAAGCGATGAAGCGTGCTAGTGAAATGGACGTCAAAGCATTCGCTCGCAAAGCAAAGAAGTATGTTAAAGAGAAAGATTTTTCTCCTACAGCAAACCAAGAATTAAAGCTATACAATCTTACGATGCGTGTAAATAGATTAGAGCTCTTAAAAGCTAATATCGGACTTGAACTGATTTCACTGTTTAATGAATTGGATAAGTACTTTTCGAATGAATTAACAAAAGCTGGTTTAGCTGAATTGAAGAGACAAGCCGGCATTTTAGAAATGACTATTGCTTCAAGTGGATATGCAAAGCTGATAGAACTAGTAATAAACAGCTCCTTTTTGAGTGATGACGTGTCTTTTAGTGATCGCTTATGGATGTATCAATCTGAATTGAAATCAGAATTAGATAGGTTGTTACTGAGAAGTATAACGATGGGGAAAAATCCCAAGCAACTTGCATCTAAATTGGCAGAATATTTAACAGCTGAAGGACGAGAAAACACTAAGTTCAACACTCAACGTTTGATGGTGACTGAAACGACTAGAGTTCAGGTAGGGATTCAAGAACGAAGTTATAGAGATGCAGGCATTACCCAGTACATCTATATAGCAGAACCAACGGCGTGCAAACTATGTATACCGTTAAATAATCAAGTTTTTGATGTTGCCGATATGCAGCCAGGAAGTAACGCTCCTAATATGCATCCATTTTGTCGATGCAGTACAGCACCTTATATAGAACGAATATCAAGTCGTTAATACAAATTAACGGCTTTTTATTGTGCCTTCTTACAGCTTACAGGCGTTAAAGAGAAAGCTATTTTCGGCTGACCGGCGTAACTGGTCAAATTTATCGGGTAGCGGCGTAACCGTGGAGGATTAATCATGAAAAAACGTTTATTTATGCCAATGAACTTACAATTTTTTTCTGAACCAGGAGATGGTGGATCTGGTGATGAGGGACAACAAGGAAACCTACCAGCTGGCTCACAAGAGACACCGCCCGAAGCAAAAGGAGAAAACACTGCTGGCAAAACATTTTCTCGTGATGAAGTAGCGAAAATGATCGCTGCTGAGACGAATAAAGCAAAAGCAGCGTGGGAAAAAGAACTAGAAGCAAAAAAAGAAGAAGCTAAAAAGCTGGCAAAAATGAATGCGGAAGAAAAACTACAGCATGAGTTGGAACAAAAAGAAGCTGAAATCGCTGAATTAAAGCGTGGACAGGCACTATCTGAAATGACGAAAGAAGCTTCTAAAATGCTGACAGATGCCAATTTACCACACGATGATGATTTACTTGGTCTGATTGTTTCTGATGATGCAGATGCCACAAAACAAGCTGTAGCAGTCATCACTAACTTTGCTTCTTTGATTAAGAGAGAAAACGCAAGACAAACACCACCAAATGAAGGTGGACAATTTACAGCATCGAAAAATACTAAAGAAACAGTGGCTAAACTAGCTGCTAAAAATCGAATTATCAAATAGGAGGAAAACTTAATGAAAAAGAAACAACTTTTACCAATGAACTTGCAAATGTTTGCTCAAACATGGGATCCAGATAATGTCTTGGTATATGAAACGAAAGAGGGAAAAATTCCTGATAAATATAATACGCTCATTTTGAGTGAAGTTATGGAAAATTCTAAGATCATGCAGTTAGCAAAATACGAAGAAATGACTGACAAAGAAAAGAAATTTGAATACTTTGCAGAAGGACCAGGCGCATACTGGGTGGGTGAAGGTGAAAAAATTAAAACGTCTAAACCTAAATGGATGCAAGCTACGATGACTGCAAAAAAACTCGGTGTCATTCTTCCGGTTTCTCGTGAATATTTAAATTATAAATTATCAGATTTCTTTGAGGAGATGCAGCCAAAAATTGCTGAAGCCTTCTATAAAAAATTTGATGCAGCTGCCTTATTAAATAAAGAAAACCCATTTCCTCAGTCACTAGACGGATCAGTTATTAGTGCGGGGAATGTGGTTGAAGGCGGATTGACTTATGATAATATCCTAGCCTTAGAAGACAAATTAGCAGAAAATGAATTTGAACCTAATGCGTTTATTTCAAACCGAAAAAATCGTACAGAATTACGTTCTGCAGCTCAAACAGTAGGGTCAAATGTTGAGTTTATTTATGATCGCTCTGCTAATACAATTGACGGATTACCAGTAGTAGACCTTAAGTCTTTAGATAAAGGAACTCTTTACGCTGGAGACTTTAATTACATGTTTTATGGAATCCCATATAATATTTCATTTAAGATTTCTGAAGAAGCTCAATTGTCTACTTTAACTAATGAAGATGGAACCCCAGTTAACTTGTTTGAGCAAGAACTGATTGCTTTGCGTGCAACAATGGATGTTGGATTTATGATTGTAAAAGATGAAGCATTTGGGAAGATTTCCCCAAAAGCGTAACGCCTGCTACCGGTATTGTGCCAAATCAAAAGACATGGACCGGTAAAGTAGGCGATACTAAAACATTTACTATTTCAACTGTGCCTGCAGATGCTAGCGATGCAGCTGCTGTTGTTGCAGCTACTACAGCAACTTCAAGTGATGGAGCTATCGCAACAGTGACCAAAAATGAAAATGGTGGTTTTGATGGAACGATTGCAGCAGAAGGGTCAGCAACATTCACATTTACTTCTGGAGAATTCACTACTTCAATCAATGTGACAGGTCAACCTGCTAGTTAGGAAGTAAAAATATGACGATTGCAGAGGATATTAAAAAACTTCTTAAAGGAACACTAGATGAAAAGCTTGAAGTTATTGAGCGAAGAACGAATGAGCGTATGAAAACCTTGTTAAATACGCAAGAAGTTCCTAAAGAATTTGAAACAGTTGTATATGAAGTGTCGTTGAAAAGATTCAATAGAATTGGTCAAGAAGGTATGCAGTCATATTCTCAAGAAGGTTTATCTATGGCTTTTCCTGATTCGGATTTTTCAGAGTATCAAAATGAGATTGACGAATTTAAGCGTAAAGATCAGGAAGAGTTGTACAAGCCAAAGCGAGGGAGGTTTAAATTTATATGAGATTTACAGATGAAATTATATTTGTTAAACGTTCATCTGACTCTAAATATGATCCAGATCTCGGTGAGTGGGTTGAAGGAAAACCAGAAAGAACAAGAACAGAGGCAAACGTGACAGATATTGGCACTGATAGAAGTGTGACTATTTTTGGTAGTGTGGAAGAAGGGGCGAAGGTCATTAGGACACAGCCTCTTTTTTCTATCCCTACATTTGACTATATCGAGATTGAAGGAAAGACTTGGCAACAAACAACAGCTAGAAATCCAGTATATAGAAATAGTTTAATTGTGCAAGAGGTGGTTCTTGATGAAGGCACAACTTGAATATAAAGGAATCGATCAGCTGATGCGACACCTGAAAAAAGTAGCAACGCTTAATGACGTTCAAAAAGTCGTGAAAAGCAATACTGCTGAAATGACTGAACGAATGCAAAAAGGTGCGCCAGTGGATACAGGATACTTACGAAGATCAATAAACATGAATCTTTTAGAAGCTGGTTTAACTGGTATTGTAGGATCGACAGCAGACTATGCTCCTTATGTAGAATATGGAACTCGCTTTATGTCGGCCCAGCCCTATATTAGACCAGCTTTTAATTATCAAAAAGTCAAATTTATGGCTGAAATGAAAGCCTTGGTGAAATGATGATTAAGACAAGAGATCAGTCGATTTTTGATGAACTTTTTAAAATATCCCAAAACAAACTTGGATATAAAACGTACGATTACAAAACTTTAGAGGATGTTGGTTATCCTTTTGTGGAATTTGAGAACACTCAGACAATCCATGAAGTAAATAAAACTGACATTAAAGGGTCTGTGATTGTAGTTTTATCCGTCTGGGGATTACAGAAGAAACGAAAGCAGGTGTCAGATATGGCATCTGCTCTTTTTAATGAAGCTAGATTGATAGAAGCCACAGAAGGCTATTATTGGGCTTTAAATTATCAAGCAAGTGGAATTCAAGTGATGGACGACACAACAACGAATACACCGCTAAAACGGGCGGTTGTCACACTTGAATTTAGAATTAGATAGGAGGAAGAACATGGAAGCATTAAAAGGTATTGATGTCATTTTGCTTTATCGCTTATTGAAAAAAGAAACTCAGGAAGCTGCTTGGAAAATGGCATTTCAAACAGAACATGAAAATGGATTATCAAGAGATTCAGACTCTACAGTGACAAAAGACGGAAACGTTCAAAGTTTAAGCCCGGTTGAATATGATTTTTCGGCTACTTCAATAGTTGCTAAAGGAGATTCTCATGTAGATGAAATGAAACAAGCCTTATTAAATGGCGATATCATTGAAATTTGGGAAATCAACAAAGCAGAACAGGGAACAGATGATAATGCAAATAAGTACAAAGCTACTTATTACCAAGCATATGTGTCTGAATTTACTCCATCGGCTGCTGCAGAGGATAACGTTGAATTAAGTTTATCATTTGCAGTAAATGGTGTTGGTCAAGATGGTTATGCAACCTTGACAGAAGATCAAGCCGATGTTGTTCAATATGCATTCAAAGATACCGTGAAAGCAACTTCGACAGGAGCATAAGAGGGCTTAGATGCTCTCTTTTTTATTTTAGGAGGATGAAAAACATTGAAATTAAAAATTAAAGGTAAAGAATATTCGTTTAAATTTGGCACTAAATTTGTACGTGAATTAGACAAAGTGATGCCTTTCATCGATGGAAATATGGAATTCGGAATGGGACTCTCAGCAAAAGTCTTACCGGAATTACGTTCTTATAATGTCAACACGTTGTCACGAGTCTTAGAAATAGCAAATAGAACAGAAGAAGAAACTATTACGTTGGATGAAATGGATGATTACATCGATGAAGTTAAAGACATCGAAAAATTGTTTGATGAAGTCCTAAAAGAATTGGCGGAGTCGAACGCGGGAAAGTTAGCGGTCCGAAACCTGAATCAGAAATTGAAAGAAGCGGAAAAACAACAAGCGGAATAGATTCTGCACTGGCATACGAACAAATTCTTATCAATTCTTTTCGATATTTGGGAATAAACAATATCTCAGATATCGAAAGAATGACTTTATATGAATACAACATTCGTATGACTGCAGCCCAGTTATCTTGGCTTGACAAAGAAAAGTTGATTCACGAATTAGCGTGGGCAAATCAGCAAGTTCAAGCAGAGAAAAAAGTAGGCAAAAAGACAGTTCCTGTATATCGATCCTTTGAAGAATTCTTCAATTATCAAAAAATCGAAGATTCAATCATGGGAGTCTCCGAACTTTCAAAACAAGATAAAAAATTCCAAAGCTTACTAACTAAAGCTAACTCTTGAGGAAAGGAGGAAAATCATGGAACAATTTTCTGTTGAAGCCTTATTAAAAGCCACGGATAGTGGATTTGTAAAGACTTTTAAAGATGCGCAAGATGCTGTTAAGACTTTTGAAGAGAAATCAAATAGTATGACAACCGCTGTAGGTAAAGTGATGCAAGGTACTGGTGCCGCAATGACAAAGTATATTACCACTCCTCTTATAGGAGTAGGCGTAGCAGCTGCTAAAGTTGGTGGTGACTTCGAAGCACAAATGAGTCGTGTAAAAGCTATATCAGGAGCAACAGGCGACACATTTGAACAGATGAAACAGCAAGCGATTGATCTAGGAGCAAAAACTGCTTTTAGCGCAAAAGAATCGGCTGCCGGCATGGAAAATCTTGCTTCTGCTGGATTTAGCGCACAAGAAATCATGAAAGCAATGCCGGGTCTTTTAGACTTGGCAGCTGTATCTGGAGGGGATGTGGCTCTAGCTTCTGAAAATACTGCTACTGCTTTGAGAGGATTTGGTTTAGAAGCAAGTGAAGCAGGACATGTCGCTGATGTATTTGCTCGTGCTGCTGCGGATACCAATGCTGAAGTTGGAGACATGGGAGAGGCATTGAAATATGTTGCTCCTGTAGCTAATTCAATGGGGATTTCTTTGGAAGAAACTGCAGCAGCTATTGGTATTATGAGTGACGCAGGCATTAAGGGTTCTCAAGCAGGTACAACGTTGCGAGGAGCATTGTCTAGGTTAGCAAGGCCAACAAAGGCTATGCAAGATACAATGGATAATTTAGGTGTTTCGTTTTATGATGCTGACGGTAAAATGAAACCTTTAAAAACTCAAGTAGAATTACTTAAAAAAGCTTTTGAAGGCCTGACGCCTGAACAACAACAAAATGCTTTAGTAACACTATATGGGCAAGAATCATTATCAGGGATGATGGCCTTGATTGATAAGGGACCTGACTCATTAGGTAAATTAACTAAATCGCTGAAAGATTCTGATGGTGCAGCTGATAATATGGCTCGAACCATGCAGGATAATATGAATTCTTCCATCGAGCAAATGTTTGGAGCTTTTGAGTCAGCAGCTATTGTGATTCAAAAGATTCTAGCACCATCCATCAGAAAAGTAGCAGATGCTATTTCTGGCTTAGTAGAGAAATTTGTGAGTGCACCAGAATCAACTCAAAAATTAGTGGTTGCTATCGGCTTAATTGTTGCTGCTATAGGACCGTTAATTTTTATGATTGGTTCAGTAATTATATGGATCAATAGGGTGAAAGTAGCTTTTAAAGCTTTAAGTGAAAGTTCAAAATTGTTTAGTGGATTAAGTAAAGCAATGGGTCTTCTTACAAATCCGGTTTTTCTGGTTATAGCTGCGGTAGCACTACTCGTTGTAGGTTTCATCTATCTTTGGAATACGAGTGAAGATTTTAGAAACTTTTGGATTGGCTTATGGGAGGGAATCAAGTCTGCTGTAAGCTCGGCAGTAGAATGGATTCAGAATGCATGGAAATCTACAGGAGAATGGTTTAACAATTTATGGAAGTCCATTAAAGAAGGCGCAGACAATGTTTGGACTACAATTCGAGAAGCTCCTGGGAAAGCGGCAGATTGGATCAAGAATAAATGGACTGAAACAAAAGAGTTCTTTTCGAGTATATGGGATGGCATCAAAGAAGCTGCCAGTTCCGCTTGGGAAGGAATTGTAAACATTCTAGCACCGTATGTTATTGCCATAAAAAACGTTTTTCAGCCAATGATTGATTTCTTTACGAACCTATGGTCTCAAATTGGATCAATCGCAGGCTCTGCATGGGAAATTATAAAAACTGCTGTAATGGGTCCAATTCTGCTTTTGATTGATTTGATAACAGGCAATTTTAATCAGTTAAAAGAAGATGCTTCGATGCTGTGGACTACATTAACTACAAATATCCAAAACATTATCACGACGTTTGTAGATATAGTTGTTGGTTATTACACAGCCTTAAAGGATACTGTGATAAATATCTGGAATGTGTTGACTTCTACCATCAAAGATGTGTGGAATTCTTTTACTACATGGATCAAAGAGACAACTAACAATATTGTAAATAGTATTAAACAGGGATGGAATAACCTAAAACAAGGGACAATCGATCTGTTTAATAATATGATTCAAGGAGCGAAAGATTTATGGAATTCTTTCAAAGCTTGGTTTATTAATCTAGTTATTGGAACTAAGGATAACATCATTCAGGGATGGGAAAACCTAAAACAAGGTACTATAGATACTTTCAACAATTTAGTAAATGGTGCTCAAGAGGCATGGGATAATTTAGTAAATGCTGTTAGTGATACGGTTGATAGAGTAACTGGCTGGTTTGATAACTTGAAAAATATCGATTTACTAGCAGCCGGAAAAGCTATCATGGATAGTTTTCTAGAAGGGTTACAAAATGCATGGAAATCTGTGCAAGATTTTGTTGGAGGTATTGGTGATTGGATTCGTGAACACAAAGGACCTATCCAATACGATAGAAAGCTATTGATTCCAGCTGGTCAGGCTATTATGAACGGTCTGAATAAAGGACTGACAGGAGGATTCAATGACGTACAGAATACTGTTGGAAGTATGGCAGACTTTATCGCGGAACTTTTCAATGCAAATCCTGATGTAGATATAGCTGCAAATCTGAAAAATGCAAATAAAAACATTGGTGCAGAAGTTGAACATAAAGTAAATATGGGCGGCTCTACTAAACCAGCTGTATTTAAAATCAATCTTGGAAGACAATCGTTTAGATTGTTTATGGATGATATTTCACAAGCTATGGGCGAAGGTGCAGATATTAATCTGGAATTTTAGGAGGGAATATTTTGGATCAACGAGAAAATAAAATGTACTCATTCAAAGATACAACCATTAATCTCACTAGTTCTAAACGATTCCTTCCGACGTCTGCCATGATGTACGATGGAATGTATTTAGAAGATTTGATTGAGGGGTATCAAACACTCACGGTGGAAGGTAGAGAAATGCTTTCTGTAGAAGTTGAACAGCAAGAGATACAAATTGGTTCAATCATTACAAATCAGAAAATACCTTCAAGAACACTAAAAATAACATACAAACTGGAAGATAGAGATCCAGAAAAACTACAGTTTAAATTCAAAGAACTGTTGAATTATTTATACCGGAATGAAGACGTGGAAATTAGGTTTCATGATGAATTAGATTATTATTACTACGGTCGCTATACATCAACTGATACTGTTCCAGGAGACTCCAACTCCATTATTTCGAGTTTTAATGTATTCTGTGCGGATCCACTAAAGTATACGAAAGAATGTGTTAGTGATGGCTATATTGGAAATCCGATACAGTTTCCTATAACACCAAGAAAAATTGAAGTTACTTTATCCATGAATAATTCAATCAAAATTACAAACGGAGAACAAAATATCACGATAACTGATGCGGCAATAAAAACAGGAGACGTGTTGGTTTTTGATTTTTCCGATGAGCAGGTAACTGTAAACGGAGAAGATTGTACTTCTATGATTGATTTAGAAAGTGATTTTGAGAACTTTTATCTTAAGCAAGGTCAGAAGATAACTAGCAATAATGGAAACCTTAAAATATTCTATAGGGGGGCGACAATTTGAGTGAGACAGTTTATTTCTTTGATCACTTGCAAAAACTTATTAAAAGAAAAAATACAAGAAGTTTGATTGAAGTCTCCCAAGAAAAAGAAATTATTTCTGATAAGAGTGATCTAATGAAAGATACTCTTTACGTTACGACAAAATATGATAAAGAAATAGAGGATGCAAGATATATGGCGATTCGTGAAAACGAGTCGTCTTTTTCGTTGTATCGAATTACTAAAGTTAGCGACCCATTTGAAACATTAGAGTTTACAGGGTTAGGATTTGCGACAAATGAATTAGATGCTTACATCATCAAAGATATTAGGCCGAGTGGGCAGCCCTTAAAAAATGTTCTTGATCGATTGATTGAATTTACTGAAGGAAATTGGCGCGTTGGTCACGTAGAAGCAATGTTACCAACAGTAACTGCAACTTTTTACTATGTCTCTGTAAAAGAAGCGTTGAAAGAATTGCAAACCTTAGGTATGGAATTTGTCTTTAGGTGTTCTTTGAATTCTGATGGAATAAAGGATAAATGGATCGAAGTATATGAACAAATTGGCGAAGAATCGAATACACGTTTCGTATATGGTAGTAAAGCATTAACAGTTGTAAGAGAGATAGATAGAAGCTCAATCTCAACTTCAATGATAGGTCGTGGGCGAAGCGAAGAGGTTGGTGACGGATACGGTAGAAGAATTGAATTCACTGATGTTGAATGGAAAAAGTCGAATGGTGATCCTTTAGATAAGCCTAAAGGCCAAAATTGGCTTGAAGATCCGGAATCAACTCAAAAGTATGGGATACCACAAAAAGATGGATCAATGAGAAAACGAGAAACCGTAGTAGTGTTTGATGATATAGATGATCCAACAGAATTACTTAAAAATACTTATTCAACCTTAATAGATTCTGCTAGACCGTTAGTACAATTCAAAGCTGAAGTCACTGGAGGAGATGTGATAGGAAATACAGTGACTATTCACAGATACGATAAAGGTTATCACTATAAAACTCGTATTTATAAAACTACATTCAATCGGCTTACCGGTCAAACGAATATCGAACTAGGGGATAATTTAACACAAGATGTTAGAAAACAAACGGCTTCTATTGTCAATAATATTAATAGTTTAGAATCTAGCAAAATGACATTTTACGAATCGACAGAGATTGGAAAATATCAAGATGACATTATGCGAGGCGCAGGAGATAATGGCGGTTCTATTTATTGGGTAAATGGAATTGAAGCTGGTGTTAGTGATAGTAGAGAAATCTATGAAACTGTTTATATGGATGGACCTAACATTCCTAGATCACGCTTTTTTATGGTCCAAAATAACTCAGGAATATCTTTCAAACAGTGTAAAAAAGGTGAATGGCAAACAATCCAAGATGTACACAATGGCGATAGCACGACTGCGTGGACGTTGGATGGAACTTTCAATGCTAATTTTATTAAAGCAGGAATTCTTTCAGGTATTCTCGTGCAAGGGGTAGCTTTAAAGACATTGGATGATAAAGATTTCCAATTAGTGGCAGAAGGAGGACAACTTTCTTTTGAAAAAAAGGTCATTTCAACTGGGCTTGACGATGTTCACGGAGAATCGCTTGGATCCATCGTAGCAACTTATGGTGGCGGAAAAATAAATGGCTTTGCTGTATGGAAAGAACCAAACTATATTTTTTCCATTAACGCTGGGGACGGCGGCGATCGAGGGAATCCTGTTTTTCAAATTCCAGCAGACGTTACTGCTGATAAGCGCAAATATAATCTTTACGGTGATGGTAAATTTTCAGAAGGAAATATAACCATAGATGGCCGTCTAGATGTCAAAGAATTATATGTGAATGGCGTTAAAATCGATACAAACGGTGGAGGCAATAATGGAGGAGACAATACTGGAGGAAACGATAACGGTTGGAATGGACAATATCCACCAGAAGTAACTACTGATCGGGATAAACGTTATTGGCAGATTTGGGCAATGGCAATAGGTGCTGGCTTTACTAAACAAGCTGCTGCAGCCTTACTTGGCAATGCACAAGGAGAATCGGATGCTAATCCAACCGCTGATGAGGGTAATGGCGCGCCTGGGTTCGGTTATGGTGTATGGCAATGGACGGATTCTTCTGGCGCAACTAGCGGACGTGTCTACATGATCAATTTAATGACAAAGGCTGGCATCAATGATGATCCAGACACGATCACGGCGCAGTTCAAATTGTTGATGTGGCATGCGCCGAATGGTCAATGGATCGCAACTAGTGCTTATCCTTACACATGGACACAATTCATGAATCTGACCGATATCAACACAGCAGCACAAGCATTCGTGGCTAACTTTGAACGTCCACGTGATCCACATCCAGAACGGACGACATGGGCACAAGAATGGTATGACAAGTTCAAAAATTTAGAAATTCCTGCATCGAAAGGGTATATAAAACCAATTGCGGATCCAATCACAGTGACGAGCGAATTTGGCTGGCGCACTTCTCCAATTACAGGCGCGCAAGAATTTCATAACGGTATTGACCTTGTAAATGGAAATCCTAATACACCAATTTTTGCATCAGCAGATGGTGAAGTGATCGTTGCAGGGGATGCCAACTATTATGACTGGTATGGAAATTGGACAGTGATCAAACATGCTGATGGAATGTATACAGGCTATGCACATCAAAGCCGTGTGGATGTTTCAAAAGGTCAAAAAGTAACTGCAGGTCAGCAAATTGGACTAATGGGGACAACAGGACCATCCACTGGAGAACATCTTCATTTCCAATTTATGGATGAATTTTATCCATCCTCTTCTGGTCATTTCCATAATGCAAGAGATTACATTGATTTTTAAGGAGGTAAGAAAGTGCCTAAACATAAAATAATTTTAAGTACGACAGAGCCAAATAATAATATTCCGCTTATTCGTATCATTCAAGATGATAAAAACAGCCAAATTTTCGAGGCTGAAATAGTTGAAGAAGGACAACTTTTAAATTTTGATAGTAAAGTTGTCTTTTTCAATGCGCAAATCGGCCCTTACAAAGTAAGAGATAAAGTAGAAACTATTTATTATGACAGTAGTCGCGTTTCTTATACACTGATCGATCCATTTCTACAAAAGGTCGGAGAATTTGAAGCGTGGTTCAGTTTTGCCGACAGCGAAGAACCGGAATCTGATTTATTTAGTACGATGCGTTTCAATTATCGTGTGCTTCCTGGTATACGCAAAAACATTTGGGAAGGAAATTACTTTTGGGATTTACAAGAGTTAGTCGAGTACTACAAGAGGTACAAAAATTTGATTTCAGGAATCGTGGAAAATAAAGATTTTAGCGACTTGATTGATAAAATTGCGGAGATTGATGGACGTACCAATCGATTAGATAATTTTGCAACAGCTACGAAAACTGAAGCAGAACAAGGAATGGCTGCCGACAAATTTATGACGCCACAACGAGTAACTCAGCAAACAGATGCAAGATTAGCAACCGATGAGGAAGCAAAGCTCGGAGTTAATAACACAAAATTAATGACTCCGGAAACGACCAAAGCTTTCTATGATTCGAACATGGTAACAAAACATTTTTCTACAGGTGATCTATCAGAAGTTAAGTCAGGTGACATTTATCTGACACGAATAGGGGATACCGTAAGCCTAAGTGGTTCTGTTTTAACGTTAGATAATGCTGATGCTAGTAATAATAAGATTTTCACTCCTATAACATTTCCTGAAGGATTTCGTCCCACGACAGATGTAGCAGTTTCTCATTATGTTCCTGCAATGTTTGATGTTTTTTTTGGAAGTGTGACTAGTTCGGGGACATTAAAACTTAAAGTGGCAATGAATAATAGTCATAATCACAATATTACTGCTTCATGGACAACAGCCGATGAATTTCCCAGATGAAGCCGGGGAGACGTTGCCTCGGCTGTATTTCGTGAAAGCACTTGAACAACTCAAAGCAAAAATTAATCCTAGTGCTTTTAATTTAGGGATTGTAACAGATTCACATTTCGATGAGGGAACTTGGCGAACTCAGGCTTACCGCTCATTAAAAAATTTGAATAATATTCTGTACATTCAGAATGATTTGGATGCTATCGCTGCTTTAGGCGACAACGTGGATAGCGAACACAAAGACAAATCAATCAATATTCGTAATTTAGAACGTTATTGTGAGCGATTCTCACAAGGTAGCAACTCAAATAAATTTATTGTCAGAGGAAATCACGATGCGGGTACTCTTATTTGGGATACAACTAATGAAGGAAATAAAGTATTTGAAAAAGATATTTTAACAGGAGCAGAGCAGTTAGCTATTTTCAAAAAATATCTAGATCAAAATGGGAAAGTTTACGACACAGAAGGACAGTACCACTATAAAGATTTTCATGAGAAGAAGATTCGTCTGGTAATCATTGATACATTAGATAATTCGATGGCAACTAATGCAAATGGAACACTAAAGTATACAGATCAGTGGATACACGGTTTGCGCAAACAGCAGTTGAAGTGGATTTCAGAAAAGGCACTAGGAACATTACCAGAAGATTATCATGTAATTATGGCGACACATGTGCCTATACAACCCGACGGTATTGAACCTGGTGAAATTAAAAATGGCGACTTACTTAAACAACTCATTTCTGCGTTCGTTTCAAAAACGAGTACAACGCTAGTTTCAGCATTAGAAGACTATACTGTAAATTTATCAGTTGATTTCTCAAATCGCAATGAAAGCAATTTTATTGGTTTTTTTGCAGGACACAGACATGCAGAATACTTCTATACACCAGATCAAATGGGTGGTTTTTATTCAACGGTACTTGATTGTGCATTTGTGCGTGATGATAGTAAAATCGGCACGGTCCAAGAAGATGCTTTTGTTGTAGTTAGCGTAGACACGGAGAATAGAAAGGTGACCATGCTTGGATTTGGGAGAGAATCAAGCCGTGAGTACAGTTACTAAGGAGGGAGCAAATGAATAGAAAGACGGGAGAAATTGTAGTACCGACAGAACCAGTCAGCCGAGCTACAAAAATCACTGGATTTACGTTTAAGTCTTACGACAAGAGCGCTGGTGTATTACAATTTCAAATTAAAAATCAAGACGGAAGTCCTACCGATTTAATCGATGCGACTGTCCGTCTTTTTATGTACATCTATCAAGGGGAAGAGAAAAAAGAATTTCCTATTTTTGACAACCAAATTATTACTGAGAGCTATATGCAAGGTATTGTAAAATACCCGATTCCTGATATGTTGCTTTCTTACGAAGGGAAAGTCGATGCCAATGTTTACATCGATTTTCCAGATGGCAGTCATACCGACAATTTGGCATTTACCTTTAATATTGAGAAATCTATCATTGATGGCGATGTTCAATTGAATGGAGAATATTATTTTAAGGAATTTCAACAACTGCTTGATGGGGTCAAACAAGAGGCGACAGATGCTGTTAACGCAGCATTAACAAATGTGGATTCTACAATTGAAAAGGCAAACCAACAAATAAATGAATTTGTAGAGGGAGCCACACAAGCAATTGATCAAACTGTTGATGAGGTAACAGAGCAACTACAAGCTACTCAAACTAAGATTGATACCGTTTCTCAAAACGTTACATCGGCACAAAACAATCTTAAAGCAGTTGAAGACAAGATGAATCAAACCAATCAGCAAATCGGCGATCTCGGCAAGTTGAAAAAAATTTACTCCAACAGCATCGACTTCGGGGGCTATGATTATTCGGGGAATCCGAATTTAATGAATAATCTCTCTTTTTCTGATTTTGCTGTTCAAGCAGGTGGAGGAGCTATAAGTGATGGTGGTAACTTTTTAAAAATAAATAAGACCTCAGGAACTAATTTATTTGTTATGGCAGGATACAAAAATAGTGCCTATTATTTGACACCTGTACTTCCAAACACTACCTACACAATAACTTATGTTCTACGTAAATCTTCAAATTTTGTATCACAAAGTGGCAAGCGTATATTTTTAAGGTATAGATTAAATCAAAATGATGTTACAAATAATCTTGGAGAACTAATTCTGGATAGTACCAACGTAACTGCTGAGTTTACAACTTACACAAAAACTTTTACTACAGGTGCATTGATTAACCCAAATAGCTACTATTTCCAAGTTTTAGTAGAAGAAGGATTGTCTGGTGAAATAGAGCTAAGCTATGAAATTAAGCTAGAAAGGGGTTCAACAGCCACACCATATCAACCTAACTTACTTGATGATCCTTACTGGGTAGGTAAAGCGCCATTGGGTGAGAATATTGCTGACCCTACAAAAAAATTTCCTATTAAGTCTAGTGGTGCAGAAATATATACTGGTACTATGACAGAGCCTTTTGTTGTGGGAGAAACTTATACTGTAACGCTTAAGGGTACTAAACCAGCGGATAAAAATTTTAGATTATTTAACCCAGGCATTGCTGGGTATGGTAATTTGTCACCTGTGGAAGGAGTCACAGATGTGTGGTCATTAACTGTTACAGTAGATAAAGTAGCTGCTGACCCTAGAATAGTTGGCATAAATCAAACCCCAGCAGATAATCCTGGCGCATGTCAAATCGACTGGCTCAAGATTGAAAAAGGCGACACCCGAACCCAAAATATTAGTGAATATAAATACTTTGGTGAAGGATTGAAAGACAGCAACAATCCGAATGATTACAGTTGGGACATCAAGCCTGAATATACTGAAAAAGGCTTGAATGATTCTGTGAGCTTAACTGAGCCTGAGACTATTTTAGGGCTTAAGAACTTCGCAGAAGGTTTACAATCAAGTGGAGTCAACGTGGCAGTTGAATATGCTAAAGCCATAGACACCGATAAATATACCAAGCATGGGGCAATCTATTTGGGCGGTTGTGCATGGTTGGCTTGGGAAACTCTAACGTTCCAGAAAACAGAGGGATATGCAAAAGGCAGTTATATTCGGTTGGGAGCAGATGGCAATGCCTCGTTTACTTACAGCGACGTTCCGAATATTTTTGGTGGGTATCTTTGGCTAGGGGGAGTATGTCAGCCTGACTATACGGATGGTGGATTTGGCTCTTACCACATAACTGTCGAAAATAATTTTGATGACGCACGTAAGCCGATTGTGCGAGTCATCGATTCACCAAGCACGCCAGTTAAAAAATTAGCTGTGCGAGGATTTGCTTTGGTTTTTGCGCCAGCACCAACAGAAAATAGTCAAGTGAAGGAGTGAAATAAATGAAAAACATTTGGAAATACGGACGTACTGGTGGAGAGTACGCAGGAAAAGTATTGGACGACATGCTTGTGTCCGTTCCCTACACGGATCAGCCACCGCTTGAAGGGATTCGTGCTGATGGCGAACCGCTAACGATTGCTGATCAGATGTTTGATCCTAAATTGAACCAATGGATTGTTTTAGTGAATGTACTAGATCACAACGATTTAAACAATCTCAAAGCGATGTACGAGGCTCTGGAACATGAAAACGACAACCTAAAACAGCTAAATGCCGAGCTCATGCTAAACGATGTAGCAATTAAACAGGAAAATACTACATTGAAAGAAAAAGCGGATAGTTTAGCACAAATCAATTCAAAAATGATGCTTGCTTCGTTACAAAATAGCAAAAGCATTTCAGAAATTAAAGAGCAACTAAATCCAGCTTCAAAGGGAGGTGAGTAGTATGTTTAGTTTTAGCGATGTGAAAA
>ERZ1027221.747-NODE-747-length-19856-cov-5.400838_pt1 | contig 19856 bp, 12 predicted proteins | sample MGYA00519267_ERZ1027221 | MGnify/ENA primary metagenome ERZ1027221 (study PRJEB26926, sample SAMN06164533) | human gut metagenome | biome: ENVO:00009003; feature: ENVO:2100002; material: ENVO:00002003 | host: Homo sapiens | place: USA | collected 2012 ...
GTACCGGGAGAGAAACTATGTGCTGGAACGAGACCTGCCGGTATTGCGGGAAATGGCCGGCAAGACCTGGAAGAAGGAGGACGAGCTGAAAGGAATGAAAACGGAACTCGCCGCCCTGAGCCGCAAGATACAGCTGGAACTCACCCCCGTGAGCGAAGGAGTGGCCGTAGCGGAAAATGTGCAGGGTCCCGGCAAGGGGGACACTGCGGCGGAAGTCGAAACACTCCGGACCGCGCCGAGGCCCAGGCTGTAAAGGGTGCAGGCATCCTGGCGGACGACCGCCTTTCATATATATACGGGAACTATTCCGCTTTTCCGGAAAGAAGCCGGAAGAAACCAAGAACAGTTCGCACCACATATCTGTTTTTCTGTCGGATTTTTCGTAGATTGATTAGAATAACCTCGACAATCAACATTAAAACAAAATCCAGGGTCATTATGAACAGACAGAGAAAGAAAAAAGGAACAGTAACGGTCATGGACGTGCTGAACCAAAGCATCGAAGAGAAGGAACGGGACGGACATTTCCGTACCGCCGCCAATTACCGCAGCAGCATGAACAAGCTGGCTGCCTACCTGGGTGCCGGATTCCGGCACCTGACCTTCGGGGAACTGACCTCCAAGCGGGTGAGGGAATATGTGGAATGGCTGACAAGACAGCACCCCGAGTCTCCCAGCACGGCGGAATTCTACCTGCGCAACCTGCGTGCCATGTGCCGCAGCTACCAGGAGACGCACCGCCTTGCCTGGGCTGAAGGGAGCGACCCCTTCAGCGGCATCAGCTTCCGCATACAACCCACCTCCAAACGCGCCCTGTCCGCCGGACTGCTGAACAGGCTGTTCTCCCCGGAGCTGAGGAAGCAGCTGGACGAAAGCCACCGCGAATCGCTGGACGTGCTGCACTTCATCTTCTTCATGCGCGGCATGGTGTTCCAGGACATCTGGAACCTGCGGCATGACATGATTGGCAGGGACGGGCATATCCGCTACCGCCGCAGCAAGACGGGCATACCCATCGAGGTGGAAATCCCTCCCGAGGCGGAAGCCATCATCAACCGGTATTTCCGCGAAGACTCCCCATACGTGTTCCCCTTCCTCCACCACAAGAAGGAAAAGGCGGGCAGGAAACGGCAGGACGGCAACCCGGCAAAGAAAGGGGAAGAGACGGAGAACCTGTCGGAAGAGAGCGCCCTCAGACGCGTGAACCGGCACGCCACGGAGATAGGCAGACTGGCCGGACTGTGCACGCCGCTCACCACCTACGTGCTCCGCCATACCTGGGCGACGCTGATGCTGGAAGCCGGCTACTCCGTGGAACTGATCGGGCAGTGCCTGGGCCATACCTCGGTCAATACCACCCATATTTACCTCTCTCGCATTTCGGCCGGGCGCGTCGATACGGCAGTGAACGAGATGTTCAACCGCATGGTACGACCGCTCACGGGAAGAAGGGACGGCACGCCCAAACGTCGGAACCGGAAGAAACACAAGAAAACGGACAAGGGCTACGCAGGTGGAAAAAAGCCGGAATGGAATGACAAAGTATTTAACCCGCTGCATCTGAAAGGGGACGGGAGGCAAGCAGGGGGCAGAAAAGAGAGAGCATGTCCGTTTCTTATAAAGAAAGAGACACAGCCCATAAATAACATCGCCTGCGCACTGTTTTCGGGTGCAAATATAACATTATTTTTAATAACTATGTAGTTTGAGCCCGTTTCGGACCATAAATTAACATTTCTTTTCTTTCTCTTTTTAATACTTATGGAAACACATTTACCCTCTTTATGCCCTTTGCGCACCGCACTCGGTTTATCCAACAAATTGGCTTACAATGTAATACAATCAAAAATAAGGCCGTGTCCCTTTCTTTATAAGAAACGGACATGTTGATAATCATAAATACCTTTTCCCGTACATACCAAATACGGCATTAACGGTTTTTAGGTGTATTTGGCTTTCAACGTCTCCGGCTGTCCGGCAAGGGACGTGCCGCAGGGAAAGGAACATCGGAAAGGCGCACTGTCATGGATAATGATATAAAATAAAAGATTTATGCTTTTGAACTCTACCCGTTATGGACTGATCGCCTGCCGCTACCTGGTGCGGTGCTATTATCAGGGACTCTGGCTCTCGGCCCCGGAGATTGCGGAGTATTACGGGGTCAACGTGCGGGCACTCTACCCGTCCCTGCAACTGCTTTCGCGTGCGGGCATCCTGCGCTCACGGCGCGGGGGCAGCCATCCGGGCTTTATGCTGGCGGACGACCCCGCAGGGGTGAGCCTGCTGGAGGTGATGCGGGCGCTGGAAGGGGAAATGAAGATAGAATGCTGCACCCTGGTCATCCCGGGACTGCGGTGCGATTGTGACCCGCAGAGGTGCGGCGTCTGCTCGCTCTTCAACTCCGAGCTGGCCTCGCTGCGCGAACACCTCTCGTCCGTGTCACTGAGGAGCTACGCGGGCGAAGTCCGGGAAAAGCCCGAAGGGTAAGCACGGGAACAATGGAAAACGATGCGGAATGAATAAATGAACACCGGAAACAATTTAGTAACCCAAATAATAATACGAAAGATGATTTGCAAGACGAAACTTTTCTTACTCCCGTGGCAACGCCGTACGCTGTTGCTGCTGTTACTGCTCTGCTGTTGCGGATGGCTGCCGGCGCAGTCCCCAGAAGGACGACGCCACACGCCCTCGTTCGGCCTGAAGAGCAACATCGCCTACGACGCGGTGGGCAGTTTCAACCTGGGTGCCGAGTTCCGGCTCTCCCCGCGCGTGAGCCTTGACGTGCCCTTCGTGTACAACCCCCTCTCCTTCAGCGAGGACCGCAAATGGAAGCACATGCTGGTGCAGCCCGAGCTGCGCCTGTGGACGTGCGAGGCCTTCAACGGCCATTTCTTCGGGCTGCACGCGCACTACGCCTATTATAACGTGGGCGGCATCGGCTCGCGCTGGATGAAGATGCACCGCTTCGAGGGGTGGCTGGCCGGAGTGGGCGTGAGCTACGGCTACCAATGGCTGCTGTCACCCCGGTGGAGCCTGGAGGCCTCGCTGGGCGTGGGCTACGCGTACATGGACTACGACCGCTACCTGTGCAAGAAATGCGGGGAGTTCCAAGCGCATGACAAGATGAACTATTTCGGTCCGACGAAGGCGGCCATATCCTTGATATACATTATCAAATAATACAAACCACTTTAAATAAGAATCTTATGATTATCAGGAAACTATTGGTGTGGGCCATGCTCACAGCGCTGCTGCCCTGCCTTGTTCACGGGCAGGAGGCGGCACCGAAGGGCTCGCTGAACATCACCACCGGGCAGCCGGAACTGCGCAGCGACGGGAAGGGTAACATGGTTATCGAGTTCAACATCAACTCCGGGGGTATCCGGCTTTCTGCGGACGAGCAGCTGGTAATGGTGCCCGTGATAAAGGAACCCGGGGGGAAATCACTGCTGCTGCCCCAGGTGATCGTCAACGGACGCCGGCGCAGCAAGGTGGAGAAACGCATGGAGCGCATCAGCCGCCAGGGAGAGAACAAGGACGCCATATATAAGGTAATACGCGCGGGCCGGAACGGCGAGGTGGACGTCATCCGCTACCGTACGAGCGTCGCCTACCAGCCGTGGATGGGAAAGGCGGGGCTGTACCTGCAGAGCGAGTTCTGCGGCTGCGGCGGCAACGGACAGGAGTTTGCCGAGAGGCTGATAACGGCCTCCGTGAAAGCCGGCACGAACCGGATGGCGGAGGAGCGGAAGCCTGAGAACGAGAACGAACCGGTATTCGACATGTTCGGCTCGGTGGCGAACCGGATCGACGGGTCCTCCACCGACGGGTCGGGCAACACGGTTGCCACGGCCTCGGGGACACCGGCGGAGGCGGTGCTGATAGGCGGGCGCTACGTGATGCCCTACGTGACCTTCTACGAGCCCACGCGCGAGTTCGTGAAACGCCGCTCGGAGGAAGGTTCGGCATACATCACCTACCTGCCCGGCTCGTCGGAGATCCGCCCGACGCTGGCGGACAACCACGAGGAGCTGGAGAAGATAGCCAAGAGCCTGCACCTCGCGGGCAGGGACAGCCGGGGCGACCTCGCCATAACGGGCATCGCCATCACCTCATACTCCTCTCCCGAAGGGCCGTGGAAGAGAAACCTGGAGCTATCGGAGAAACGCGCCCTGGCGCTGAAAAACTACATACTGGAACGCTTCAACCTGCCCGAAGGCTGCCGGGTGACCGCGCATGGCAAGGGTGAGGACTGGGAGAAGCTGCTCCGTCTGGTGCAGGACGACCCGCACGTGGAGGCCAGGACGGAAGCGGTGCGCATCATGCGCGAGACGGACGTCTTCAAGGGCCGGGAAAAACAGCTGATGGACCTTGCCGGGGGACGGACCTACCGCTACCTGATGCAGAGGTATTTCCCCGAGCTCCGTCGTTCGGACTACCGCATCGAATACACCGTGCCGGAATTCGACCTCGACTACGGGCGCGAGATGCTGGAACACCGCCCGGGGATGCTGAGCCACTACGAGCTTTACACCATCGCCTTCACGGGCTATCCCTTGGGCAGCCCGATGTTCAACAAGGTGTTCCGCACGGCACGCTCGCTCTTCCCCACCGACCGGGCGTCGCAGTTCAACTTGGGAGCCGTCTGCCTCTTGGAGGGTAAGACCGCCGAGGCAGCGCCGCTGCTGGAGAAGTTCAAGAACGACCCGCTGGCATGGAACAACCTGGGCGTGCTGTACATGATGCAGGGCAGGTACGAGGAGGCGCACGCCTACCTGAACCGCGCCATCGGAAGCGGCAACCGCGAGGCGGTGGAGAACCTCAAGACCTTGCAGGCGCTCTGGAAAAAGGCACGGCGGTAAGGACAGCCCCCAAGGGGGCAACAACAAAGAATATGGTATCAGTTATTATATAACTCAAATTATCAACTATTTGCGAAAAACAATTCAATTATTTAACATTTTAAAAATTACATTAGTATGAGACAATTATTTTCAAGTGTGTTTATCGCGGCATCAGTATTCGCAATGGCCGGACTGTCGAGCTGCTCGAACGAGAACGAACCGGGAATGACCCCGCCCGAAGGCGAAAAGGGAATACCGACGGCAATGTCGCTGACATTGAACATGAATGGGGTACAGACAAGAGCAGACCAGAATCCTGGAGGCTTAGTCCCCGAAGACTATACTACACCTGGCGAAACTGTACTGAAAACGCTTCACGTGTACATCTACGATGCTGCATCGGGGGCTCTTCAGAAGTTTCATGATCTTACATATACAGATGGGGCAGCAGGTTCAGCTATCGTAGATAATGGGGACGGTACATATACAACCGAGGCGTTGGATGCCCTTACCGGCAATAAAAAAATATATGTGGGTCTGAATCTGACTACTGCAATGACGACTGTACTGGAAAAAGCCGACCTGATTACTTTGCAGACATCCGCAGTACAGGAAGAACTGGTAAACATGGCTTCCAGCACCACAGGTTTCTCTATGTTCTCTCCCAGCACGGCAGAGGGTAACTTTAAAGCATCGGCAGATGGTACTTCTGTACCGGCTGAGAACCATGTAACAGCTAGCGTAGAGCGTATGGTTGCCAAGATCGGAGTCGGAGCTACAACCAATCCGAAAGAATTAGGAGCTGCCGGAGTGGTGAAAGATTTGAAATGGGCACTGGATAACATCGGAAAGAAGTTCTATGTACCTGCAACAAAGTCTGACCCGAGCATGACGGCTGGTGAATGGTTGCAAGAAGACTTCGTAAACTACGACTTCAATGGTGATAATCAACCTGTAGATCTGGATCCGAATTTGCAGAATGTAGAGGTAAATGCTGACAGAACGCAGTGGACGACAGATTATTCTACTGAAAACTTCGTGGAAGACAATAAGCTGAAAGGTATGACCCGCGTGGTGGTAAAAGGTACATATACTCCCGCCCAGGAAATTACCTATACACTGGATCAAGATGGTACTCTTAAAAAAGCAGCTGCCGCTCTTACAGAGGGAGTTACTTACTACCAGATTGTAATCCCCAATGATAACAAATATGTTTTCCTTGCCACTAAACCGGATGCAACTGCTCTAGCAGCATACTATAAGAAGGTTACAAGCCAAGATTATGCAGGAGCAGATATCACGCAGGAAGATTATGTGAAAGAATACACCAACGGTGCGAACTACTGGTGGGTGACTATGAAAGAGACCGGTTCGGACGGTAACGTAGAACGTAACCATGTTTACCTTGCCAACATCAACAGCATCACTTTCCCGGGACGTACCGAAGGTGAGTTCAACGATAAAAAAGACGATGATAAAGAACTGGAACAGGAAACCCTTATCGACGTTACTGTTAACGTACTGGATTGGTACATGGTAACATTCGATACTGACCTGAAACCCTAATCCTTTATCGGGAGACGAATATACGGAGCGTGTTCCCCCTGGCCTCGGACGGCTTCACCCAAAAAAGGAGGGCAACCCCATAGATAGTTGATAAGCATCCATAGCAGTCCCTCCCCTACAGGGAAGAAGAGCGGAGAACGGCGGACAGAAGGGAAAAGCGCTTCGTGTGGAAAAATACCCGGGCAGCGGTGCCCCGTGACAAAAAACGGGCACGCTTGCCCGGGGTATCCTCCACACGTCACGTATATATACCGGTCCACCGATACCCCGCATTTTTTTTTAATACTGATACCCATATAAAGAAATATGATGAAACAAAAAAGGATAAATCTGATAACGGGAGCCTTACCGCTTCTCTTGCTGTACTGTTCCCTTCTCTGCTCCTGCGTGGCCGAGGACCTGTCGGACTGCCCGCGGCAGAAACTGCGCGTCACGCTCAGCTTCGAGGCGGAGACACAAGGCGCGCCGACCCGGGCGGGCGGCGAAACGCACGCCGTGACACTCTACGCCTACGGCGACAACGGACAGTGCCAACTGGCACATGACTTCCTGATCGAGAACCTGAACAGCACGACCACCCTGGAGGTGGACCTCGAACCCGGAACGTATGACTTCGTGGCATGGGTCAACCACAAGAATAAAGATTTCGAATATGAACATTTCAAACTGTCCCACTACGACCGGTACCCGCAGGTGCGCCCCACCAAAGACGTGTCCCGGCTCGACCTGAACATACCTGTCAGCAGTATTATAGACATAGACAACCGCCCGTTGCCCCTGCTGCTGCACGGCTCCGTTTCAGGAAGGCAACTGCAAGGCGGGGACGAAGAGGTGAAGATCCCGCTGGTGCAGAATACAAACTATATATACTTCACCGTCGAAGGACTGGAACGGACCACCGACGTGTACGAGTTCAAAGTACGCGACTACAACGGGGCATACACCTTCGAGAACGAATTCGCAGCCTGTTCGCCCTTCAGCTACGTGAAAACCGCACGGTTCAGCGGAAACACCCTGAAGACCGAAAAAATGACCGTATTGCGCCTGGCGAAAGGACGTACACCGGAATTCTCCCTCCGTGACCGGGATACGGAAAAGACCCTGTACCCCGCATCATCCTCCCACGAGACGAACCTGATAAAACTGATAGAGAACGCGTACAAGGACAATGGGAAAACCATCGATTTCGACAAACAGCATGTGTTCGACATCAAGATAAAGTTCAACGGGGACGTGAACATGGACGTGACCATTACCGTCAACGGATGGAAAATCAACGAGGATGACATCGGACTGAGACCCTGAAAAAAGGGAAAAAGAACGAGACATGAAACTGAAAACAAAGAGATGCCCCAAACGGGGCGGAAACCAGATATAAATTGAATGAACAATTAAAAGTATGAGAATAAAAATGAATATCCGTAAAGTATTCGGGCACCTGTGTCTCCCCGTCCTGGTGCTTGGTACATTGTTATCCTCGTGCACGGAAGAGCTCTCGAGCGAAGTGGTTCCGGGCGGCGGAGGAGGCGCGGCAGGTGAACAGATGGTGACACTGAAACTGCAAGTTCCGGGTGCCGCCGCAAGCAAGACACGGGCCATTAGCGATGACGCGGAGCGTACGGTACACGACCTCTACATCCTTGCCTTCAAGGTGGACCCGGACACACAGGTCGAGACCTTCGGCTACTATACCGTAGCACGAAAGGGTGGTGAAGACACTGATGCAGGGGAGAGCACGTGGACTGCCAGCCTGCGGCCTGCAGACTATGATCAGACCTTCGTGATGGTGGCAAACGCACAGGATACTCCCGGTAATGTGGACGAACAGATAACCCAATTGACGGAGGGTACGGAAAAGGAGACGGTGGTCGAGGCGCTCAAAGACTGGCTTGATGATAACGAAAAAACAGGTGGCTTCAGAGTTGACGGTGATAAACAATCTGAACACCACCCCTTAACCATGTACGGACAGACTGACAACATCAAGATAGAGAGGAATAAAGAAACGAATCTCGACGTGGCGCTCCACCGTATCGTGGCCCGTGTGCAGGTGAAGTTTGACGTCGAAGCAGCCTTATTCAAGGCAGAGACGGTCTTTCTGTGCAACTTCAACGACAAGGCGCAAGTCCTTCCAAACGGGCTGACAAAGACCGAAGGTGAAGGTGCGGATGGGTGGATGAAAGCCGTATCCATACCCACGGATGCGACGAAGTTACCCGAAAGTTTCACCAATGAAAATAATATTCCCTCCTACGGCGTGCGTGAATACACAGCAGCTGATAATACAACGAAGTTCGACGGGGTGATGAATGAAATCTATCTGTTCGAAACGGAGCAGCCCACAGATGGAACTGATACGGAGAAACACCTGAAGCGCCCCTGCCTGGTGGTGAAAGGCACCTATGATGGTAGTCATGAGGGATACTATCGTGTGGACTTTGCCACACAGGATGCGACAACGGGCGACGTGAACTACTATGACATCATCCGCAACCACAGCTATGCCATTACCGTGACAGGCGTGAGCGGCAAGGGCTGCACCTCTCTGAATGAAGCAATGGCGGAGAAAGCCTCGAACATCACCGCCAGCGTGATCAAATGGGACGACAATACGATCGGAAACATAGAATTCGAGGGAGACCGCGTGCTAGGACTGAGCACCACCAACTACAAACTGCTCAAGCCGGGCGGAGTCCAAAAGCTACAGGTACGCGCCACGAAGAATGTGACGTGGACGGCAAATATCTATAACGCGAATGCCGATGGTAGTGCGGATGTGAACGGTGCCCGCCCCACATGGATTCAGTTTGTGCAAGATGGGAACGGAGTGGGCACAACCCTGAGAGACTCGGTGGGAACAGACGCCCTGCAGGACGTGTACTTCAAGGTGGAGAGAAATGATGAACGTCCCGAACGCAAAGCCATCATACGCCTTACGGACGAGAAAGGCAGGCTGAGCGTGGAGGCACTGGTGGTGCAGAACCAGGAGGAGATACCGGTACAGCTGGATTTCACAGTAGATGGTGAGCCCGTCAGTGAAATTGGCTTCGATCATGACGTTCTACTAACTCGGACTGTGGCGATAAAGTGCGGCGGCCCGAATGATGTGACGCTGAGCTGGGAGATAACAGTAGATGAAGGCGACAAGGGTATACAAATGAAGGAGGTAGATGTGAACGGCACTCCATATCTCCCCCTGAAAGAGCTGAAAGGCGAGATAGAGTACAATGCTACGGATAACACCGCAACGATGCAAATCTCTGTCGAAGCGTTTTCCACCACCGAAGCATACGGCACACGAAGGGGCAAGCTGATACTGATAGCCACAAGCCGGAGCACAGGCGAAACACAGGTGCTTGACATACCGTTGGTCCAGAAGAAATACGGACTGAAGGTGAACAAGACGGAAGTGCTCTGCGGAGGACAGGAAGTGCTGATATATGTGAAAGGGAATTATGAGTGGCAGGTTGAAATAGGGGGTGACGGATATAACCATGCCTATAATGAAAACTTGGTTTGGCAGTTTGACGACTTCCAAAAGGGTACGCCCAGCGAGAATAACTATGTGAAGGAAAGCGTGGTTAGAATCAGCACAAAAGCGACCCCAAAAATAGCGCAGAGCACAGACCCGAATTATTACAAGGGGACGCTGTCTTTTAAACGCAAGGGTACGGAAGAAATCCACTTCAGTACAGACATAACCTTCAAGCCCGGAATACTTGCAATTGAAGAAAGTAAGAACAACTATAAATTATACGAAGTATATCGTGAGGAAGGTATAACAATCGAAGATAAAAACAAGGGTGGTAATCCTCCAGTTCCGGGAGCCAAAATCATGACCTACGAGCAGGGATGTGCACTGTCAAGAGAGACCGAAGAATACGAGGTTGGTAACTTCTCTTGGGAGATATGCAACGAGTCTGCACTCAGACACGAGCACGTAGTGTCTCAGGGTGGCAAAGATATTAATGCCGGCCTATGGAGTACTCCATTTGAAGCGCTAGTATTAGCGGCCAGCAGGGATGCTAACATTGATGAGCGCATAAGTATATCACACTCCAAGGGTTCAGCTTACAGCCAACTTGAGCGGCGGCTTATAATGAATATAGTCAATTACGCTGCTGCTGCCCGCCATGACTATTTCAATGTGGTCGTAGAAGGAAAGACGAATAGTCAAGCTACGTATACTGTAAGCGCAATAGGTTACTTGTCAGCAGACAAAGATGGTAAGACCATATTCAAGACTCTTGTCGACAATCCCACATGGATAAATACATCAGGCGACCCAGATAATCTACCCATCGGCATGTATGGTAATGCGTACCGATGTACTCTAAAGCCCAAATTCAATTTTAACGGCGATAAAGAAAACTACAGGATGGAGATCGGGCGGCAAGGAATCCTGTCTCCGTTGTCAGAAGATGATTACAAAGAAAGGAAATTCCCGACTTATTATTTTAAAGAAACTCAAGAAACAAGTATAGATTAAATATGAAGCAGAATATATTGAAAACATTCCGGCGCTTGTGTGTCCCGGCCTTGGTGCTTGGCGCATTCTTTGCCTCCTGCACCGACGAGCTATCGAGCGAGGTGGTGCCGGGCGGAGGCGGTAAGGGAGGTGAGACTGAAGTGACCCTGAAACTGCAAGTGCCGAGCGTGGCTGCCGCAGGCAAGACGCGTGCGGTGAATGCAGAGGAAGAGAGCCTGATAAACGACTTGTACGTCCTTGCCTTCAAAAAGGAAGGTAATGCTGAGACATTCGATTACTACGTGGCGGCAAGGAAGATAGACGATCCCGATAAAAACGGGAACGCCGAATGGACGGCTAACCTGAAGGTGACGGGCTACGCCCAGACCTTCGTGATGATAGCCAATGCCCAAGAGACCAACAGCAGGGTGAACGAACAAATCGGTGCTTTGGCCGGCACCAGCGTGGGACAGAAGAAGATGGAGGTGCTTGCCAGGCTGACCGAGACACTGGACGAGAATGAAAAGGAGAAGGGCTTCAGAGCTGACAATACTGGCGCCGCCAATCATCATCCTTTCACGATGTACGGACAGACCGCGGAAACCACGATTGGATCCGCCACGGGTACTTCCCTTTCGGTGTCGATGCACCGCATCATGGCACGTGTGCAGGTGCTTTTCACCGGGAATGCGGCTGAGGATGCGACATTCAAGCCGGAGAGCGTGAGCCTGTACAACTTCAATGACCGGGCGCGTGTAATACCCGACGATTTGGATGAGACGAAGAAGGGGGAATATGAAAAAGAACCGACCCTGCCGGAAAATCCAAAACCGGTGTTGCTTCCTGTGACTGTCGATGGTAAGGAGAAGGTACCTACCTACCCGGTGGGCGATGACAAAAAGATAGAACATGAGATCTACCTGTTCGAAACGGCACAGCCCACAGAGGGAAGTGATACGGAGAAACACCTGAAGCGCCCCTGCCTGATAGTGAAGGGAAAATACCAAGGCGCAGACGAGTCCTGCTATTACCGCGTGGACTTCTATGGCAAAGGCACAACGGATAATAAAACGGAAAAATATTGGGACGTGATACGCAACCACACCTACAACGTGACATTGAGCGGCGTAACGGGTGCCGGGCATAACACCGCGGAGGAAGCGCTGAAAGCGAAAAAGGCAAATATCACTGCTACCGTAGTCCGCTGGAATGACCAGGATATAGCCGACATCGACTTCGACGGCACACACGTATTGGGCATCGGCACGATGAAATACGAACTGGGCAGGAAGGGCAGCAAGGACGGGCCTCTGCCGCAAACGGTAAAGGCGAGCAAGGGACTGAAGTGGACGGCACAGCTATATGCCACGGACGAAAACGGCAATGTGGATGTGAACACACAGCCGGACTGGATTGATTTCATCGATGAACAGGGCAGTAAAGTAAAGGTATTGTCGAAAACAGGAAACGACGATTTACAGGACTTGGGATTCGAGGTTCAGCAAATCGGGCCGACGCCTGCTGAGCGGCGAGCCGTGATGCGCTTCACAGCCAAAAACCTGCAAGTGGATGCCCTGGTAGCGCAGGACCAGAGCGAGCCGGTATATATCATTGTGAAGAGCAAAAAGACGGGCGAGATTATTACGGAGGCGGAGTTTGACGAGTCTGGCGGAGACTGTGAGGACATGATTATCGAATTCGGGCCCGCGCAAACCGAACTCTCATGGAAAGCTTACTCTTCGAATGGTATAAATCTGATAAATGCCGCAGTGAACGGCACTCCGCAGGGAAAGCTGGACGGCATAGTTTCAGCCAACGACAACGAGGATGGACAAAGCATTGAATGGAAAGCCAGCGCCGGAGCGATACAGTCCGCATCCGATTTCGTAAACGCGGCCGGTGTCCTCACGCTGATTGCAAAAGGGCCGAAGGGCGTGCAGTCCAAGGCCATCAAACTGGTGCAACGCAAGTACGGGGTCCGGCTTAATACGAATATGATCGTGCGTACAGGAGATACCGAAACGATACAAGTGGCTGGCAACATGAATTGGGTTGTAGAGCCGGTGCGCACGAATGATCTGGACGGGGGGGACCCGGGTTATGACCAGGCTGTTGCCGAAGGATACATACGTGAATACAATAAGGCGGAAACAGGCTTTCCGACTGATGAATTCGACGGGTCTTGGGGGCTCAACCATGTGTCATTTGAGACCCTGACAAGCACAGAAACTGGGCAGCAGCCCATCGAGATCAAGCTAAGGTTTACGGACAAAGAAAAGAATAAATCGATCATCAAAGCGTTGACCATAGTGCCGGGATTCATCTATAACAATGCTGTTTATGCGCTGTGGGGCCCGGTAGATTTGACAGTATCGCAATACAACGAGTACGAATATAAGCCCGCAAACCTACCCGCCAACTACTACCGCATAGACCAATCCCAGGCTCAGCAGCTCGTCATAGATGGTTACGCTACGGAGCTCGGACACGACCGAACTAAGGTTATAAAACGGTACGTGGTGACCGGAATGGGCGCGACTGACCACCCGATCGAAGCCAATACGGATGGGACGACAAAAAAACTCCTCGATCATAGATCCCCTGGACAGGATTATCATAGCTTCATGATCAAAGCACAATGGATATATACTGGGACTGCGAAAGAGTTTGGATGGGGTGCACGGGTGATCGTTGATGGCCGGGCCGCAAACTTCGGCTATAAGGGCTACGGGTATCAAATTTACACGACCACGACATCTTATGTGGAACCAATATATAAAGACGCCGCAAAAACGGACTTGATCTGCATTGCTCACCCATCTGTAAATGTTACATTCTACGCCGGCGGAACATGGAACATTGTTAACGGGTGCATAAATGGCTACCTGATGACGACACCAAATCCAACTATAAGTTGGGATGCGAGCCAGAAGTTAGGCGGCGCGGGCGCATGGTGGTTCGGGTTCGATCGCACGACCACGGACGCACAGAGCAAAACAGTACACTACTACCCGTACGACTGGTACGCCAACAACGTACAGTGGGGGCCCAATTTCGGAAGCATAACCACTAGGCCGTATGTACAGTTCCACGACATGGCCACAATTGCGATTTACGACGATATAAAAAATGTTTATACTTTACCAACTTATTATCTAAAGAAAATCAAAGACCTTGGACAATAAAAAAAGTTTCTTTTCCCCGACTATCTTTCTTTTTCATAGGGTCACATTAGTTGACCCTATGAGAGAAGAAAAACGGGTGAGAAGAAGCAAGAGAGAAATAATTTGTTTGTAATGAACGGTTTGTACCCTCCGGGAGGCAGGTGCCCGTTGCCCCGAATAGGGCAAGTGCCTGCGGGAAGAATGCCAAAAACAGTCATAAAACGCTGTAAACAAGCATCCTGGCTCAGGATAACCCCCGGAGGGGTACAATCCGGTAAATAAAAAAAGAAATGACCGATGAATGAATTACGCCTGTCCATAAGCCCTATCCGCCCCCTGCCGTACTACCATACGGCAAGCAGTGCAGAAGAAAAGCGGCTGGCCGCAGCGCTCCGGCGCGAGTTCGTGCCGAAGGTGAAGCGCCTGCTGCCGGGACACCACCTGGGCGGGTTCCGCCACGACACGGTGGTGAGCTTCATAAAACGTCACAAGCGGGCGTACCCTTGCTTCGTAAGGACGGACATCGCCAGGTTCTACCCGAGCATCCGTCACCGGGACATCGTGGCGGGATGCCAGGTGGCATACCGCGACCTGCTGGGCCTGGAATATGTGCCGGGGGGCTTCAAAAAGAAGTATGTGGGCGGCATCAACCGGTGGTGCATCGCCCTGCCGCTGGAACGGGGTATTCCCCTGGGAAGCCCCTTGTCCGCCATTCTGGCACCGGTGATGCTGCTGCCCTTGTGGCTGGAGATCAAACGGCGGTTCAAACTGCACCTGCTGGTCTTTGCCGACGACATACTGGTCTGCACGCGGGACGAAAGCCAGAGCGCGGAGATATACACCTATATATCCGATTACCTGTACCGGAACTATAAACTGGAAACGAGCGACCTGAAGACCGTCTCGGGACGGTTCGCCCCGGATGCGGTGGAAATCTGCGGGTGGCGGTTCGCGGGCGGGTATTCGACTGTCTCGGAAGCGAAAGTGCAGGCGTTCATGGACCGGATAACGGCGATTACCCGCCGGCGGAAGAAAACGGACCGGGCCTCCTTCTTCAAGGTGCTCAACCGCAAGATAGACGGATTCGGGCACTACTACAAATACGGTGACGTGAAAGGCCAGTTCCGACGGCTGGACATGTTCATCCGGCAGGAGGTGCGGGCACGGTTCGAGCGCACGGGGGGACCGAAGCTCTACAGCCGGGACCGGCTGGATGCCGCCGGACTGCACAGCCTGGAGGTGATAGCGGACCGGGTGTGCCGGGGAAAGGCGGCGACGGCAAGGAAAGTACCCGTGCAGCCGTCGCTGGCCGGGACGCAAAGCGCCTCACAGCGCGAGCGCACCGCCTCAGAACTGCAACCGATAGCCGAGACGCTGGAGAAACTCCGGCAGCAGTTCACGCAACTGCTGGCCGTGGAGAGGAAACAGCTGCGGCTGATGCAGGAGTTACTGCAGGCCTGAGCCTGCGGGGCTGAAGAAAAAAACGGAAGCGGCCCTGCCGCCACGTGGTTTTGTTTGTTTTGTTTGCAGCTTTCCTCCCTGCCCCGGCGGGAGCTGGGGGGAAAGTTTCCCAAAAAGGGGGAAAACAGCATGAAACGGCAAAGCAAAGAAATATTTTGTTCATAATTCAAAAGGGGGAGCATTGTTCCGGGGGCATTCGATATAACCGCTCTAAATGCCATAAAAGGCCGCATCCCGGAGAATGTCCTCCCCTTCTGATAAAAAAACGACACGGAAATGGAAAGAGAAACAAATACACGGGACATGTCCCGGGAATGCACGGATGAGGGGACGCCCATCCTGCTGTTTTACAATGAATCACTGGGCAGGTGGACTGCCCACGGAAGTTCGGCGGCGATGCTGCTGCGGCTGCTCCCCCGCTCCGGTGAGGGATACCGCGATACCGGGGACGGAGGCGTCAGCCTGGACGAGCGTGAACTGGAAGATTACGGCCTGGTCGGACAGATACGGCTGGTCTCGGACAACTGTCTGGTACTGTCGGCAGTGTGCACGGCACACGCCGGTGATAGACCGGCTACGACAGCCTGACGGATGTGGTTTCCCTGCCACACGTACTTCCCGCACCGCTCCCGGTACGGGAAGTTTTTTTTGAAAGGGACGGGACGATCCCGACGAGATGGACAAACCGTAAAAAAAACAATGGAGAGAAAGAAAAAGAGTATGAATACACATGCCCTTGTCCGCCTGGCCGCCGCAAAGGGCGGGCTGACACAGAGGGAGATGCGCCGTGCGCTGGACGCGCTGGTGGAGTCGATAACCGGGGAGCTGGCACTGGGAAACGACGTGCATATCGCCGGCCTGGGTATGCTGCGCGTAAGGGAGTATGCCCCGGGGATGAAATACCTGCCCTCTGGAGGGCAGGCGCCCGGAAAGGGGCGCGAGGTGGAACGCTGCCTGAGGATGGCAGGGGGACGACGGACGGTGAGGCTCTACCCCGCCGGCGTGCTGCTGCGTGCCCTGTCGGCTGAAGAATAAACGATAAAAGCACAAGAAACAATGAAAAAGAATAATGAAAACGGCACGCTGCAGATGAAGATACTTACCGGCTACCTGCTGCTGATCCTGCTGGTGGGCGGCATCATCACCACCGCATGGTACGAGCAACGCATGTTCCGGCGGGCAGAGAGGGAGGAACGGGCGATGCTGGAACAGCGCAGGCTCTCGAACGCGGCCTTTAAAAGCCTGGCGGCCCTCTTCCTGGACAGTGAACGCGCCCTGCTCTGGGACAGCGGGGATCTGACGGTTTACCGGAGGAAGGAGGAAAAGGTGGCAGCCTGCCTGGACGAGCTGCGGCGCGTCTACCCCGACCCGGTGCAACGGGCACGGATCGATACGGTACAGCTCCTGCTGGAGGAGAAGAAACGCCAGGGGGAACAGCTGGTCGGGCAGATACGGAGGCTGGTCTGCACGGAAACGGGAAGCCCGCAGGGGGAACCGCCCTTGCTCAAAGGCAGAGGGGCGCACATCGCCGGCATCTCGGACTCGCTGAGGATACGCAACTACGCCCTGAACCGGAACATCAACCGGATGGTGAACAACCTGGAGGATGAGACGATGCGGCGCACGACGGAACGTCAGGAAGCCGTGTCGAAGCTGCGGGAAAGGGCGCTGCGCGTCATGCTCCACCTCTCGGGGGCGTGCATCGTCTGCGTGGTGCTGCTCTATGTCCTTATCAACCGTGACATCAAACGCAAGCACCGCTACCGGCTCAGGCTGGAGGCGGCGGGCAGGCACAGCCGTGACCTGCTGGCACAACGCAAGAAGATCATGCTGACCCTGGCGCATGACATACGGGGCCCGCTGAACACCATCAACGGCAGCGCTGAGCTGGTTGCGGGTATCCGTGACAAGCGCAAGCGGGACAGCCACCTGCAGAACATACGGCACTCGTGCGGCCATATCCTGCGCCTGGTGAACGACCTGCTGGACGTGTACCGCCTGAACGAGGGCAAGGACACTCCGAACCTGGTGCCGTTCCGTCTGGACTGCCTGCTGGAGAGGATCGCCGGGGAATACGGCAACCTTGCCCACCACAAGGGGCTGCTGTTCGACGCGAGAGTCCAGGGGACGGAGGTGACCGTCAAGGGCGATGCCGACCGCATCGAACAGATTGCGGACAACCTGCTCTCGAACGCCGTGAAGTTCACCCCAGCTGGCCGGGTGGAGTTCGCCGTGAGCCACGGAAAAGGCAAGCTGCGAATGGTGGTAAGCGATACGGGCATCGGCATGGCGCAGGGGGACATCGAACGGGTCTTCCACCCGTTCGAGCGTGCGGCCCAGCATATCGACACGGAGGGCTTCGGCCTGGGACTGCCCATCACGCAGAGCCTGGTGAAGCTGCTGGGCGGGAGCATCAAGGTGGAGAGCGAGCCGGGACGCGGCAGCCGCTTTACGGTATGCCTGCCGCTGGAGACGACCGACGAGGCGGTAACGCGGCAGGAGGTGACGTCCGCCTCCACCCTGCCCGCGCACCTGAGGATAGCGGCCATCGACGATGACCCGATGCAGCTGCGCATCATCCGGGAAATGCTGGAACGCAACGGCGCACACTGCGACACCTGCACGCATGTCAGGGAGCTGATGGAGAAGATACGGCAGACGGACTATGACTTGCTGCTGACGGACATCCAGATGAGGGACACGGGAGGGTTCGACCTTCTCAGGCTGCTGCGCAGCGCACGCATCGGTAACTCGCGCGAGGTGCCGGTGGTGGCGATGACGGCACGGGGGGACACACGCCGGGAGGTGCTGGCCCGTGCGGGTTTCGCGGGTTGCATCTACAAGCCGTTCTCCATGACGGAGCTGCTACAGGCGGTCGGCAGCCATGTGGCACGCAAGGACGGGGATGCGGACCGGGGGGAAAGACTTGCGGACCTCTCCCGGCTGACAGCGGACGTGAGCAACTCGGAGGAGGTGCTGGACACCTTCATAAGAGAGTGCCGCCGTAACCGGCACGAACTGGAGGAACTGATGCGGACCGGGGATGCGACGGGCATGGAACGGATGGTACACCGGCTGCTGCCGCTGTGGGAGATGCTGGGGGTGGAAATCCCGCTGGCGGAGCTGGGCATTATCCTGCGGGCCGGCGGCACGGAGGAGAAAACGGGCCAGGCCGCCGCAAGGGTGCTGGAATACATGGATAACCTGGCCGTACAGGCTGAAAGACTGAAAGGAGGAACGAAAAAATGAAGGAGATACTGATCGTCGAGGATAACCTGTCGCTCTCGGACATACTGAAGGGGTGGCTGGAAAAGAGAGGGTACACGGCTGTAGGGGCCATCGACGAGCCGGGGGCACGGCGCCTGCTGCAGAGCCGTGAGATAGTGCTGGTGCTTGCCGACGTGCGCCTGCCCCGGGGCAACGGCATCGCCCTGCTGGAATGGATGCATGCGCAGCACCTGTATATACCCTATGTGATCATGACAAGCTACGCCACGGTGGCGGAGGCGGTACGGGCCATCAAACTGGGTGCGGTGGACTACCTTTCCAAGCCGGTGGACAAGGAACGGCTGCTGGCGCTGACGGACGAGCTGACGGAAAGCCCCACGGTGCACGCCTGCCTGAGGAACTATTTCCGCCGGGGCAGCCCGCAGGCCCGGCATGTGGAGAAGACGGCGGCGCTGGTAGCCCCCTCCGACCTGTCGGTGGTGATACTGGGCGCCAACGGCACGGGTAAGGAGGCTGTGGCCCACAGGATACACCTGCTGAGCACGAGAAGTGCGATGCCCTTCGTGGTGGTGAACTGCGGTGCGATCCCGCAGGGACTCGCCGAGTCGTACTTCTTCGGACACGTGAAAGGGGCGTTCACCGGTGCGGAGAGCAACCGGGAGGGGTGCTTCCACGAGGCGGAAGGGGGCACGCTGTTCCTGGACGAGATAGGCTGCCTGCCTGTCAGTATGCAGGCTCTGCTGCTGCGCGTGCTCCAGGAGAAACAGTACTGCCCGGTAGGGAGCAGCCGCGAGAGGCCCGCCGACGTGCGCATCGTGGCGGCTACCAACACGGACCTGCCACGCGCCATAAAGGAGGGCACGTTCCGCGAGGACCTGTACCACCGCATCTGCGAGTTCGAGATCGAGATGCCTCGGCTGGCCGAATGCCCCGACGACATCCTGCCGCTGGCGGGGTTCTTCCGGGAGCTGTTCTCCAAGGAGCTGAAGAAGGAGACGGCGGGCTTCGACGAGGTGACGCAGGAGATGATGCTCGCCCATGAATGGCCGGGCAATGTGCGGGAACTGCGCCGGCGCGTCAAGCGGGCGGTGCTGCTGGCCGAAGGGCCGCTGATCGGCAGCG
>ERZ1027221.811-NODE-811-length-18709-cov-9.140077_pt1 | contig 18709 bp, 8 predicted proteins | sample MGYA00519267_ERZ1027221 | MGnify/ENA primary metagenome ERZ1027221 (study PRJEB26926, sample SAMN06164533) | human gut metagenome | biome: ENVO:00009003; feature: ENVO:2100002; material: ENVO:00002003 | host: Homo sapiens | place: USA | collected 2012 ...
TGCCTGTCTCGTGGGCTCGGAGATGTGTATAAGAGAGAGATATATATTTGTGTCGAAGAATATTAAACAACATTTTACACACTTAATTTATGGGTCAACATTACACATTATGTATGTACACATGCACGGTCATGAGTATATGTTGTTAGTACTATCTACTATTTACCTTTTAGCGAAACAACAAATAACTCATAATAACATTCACAGTCATGGTACACAAACAATTCAAGTATCTAATGCTGCTGCTACTCATTCTGCCCAATATCATGGATGCAGAATTACATGCACAACAAAGCAAAATCAGTGTGGCCTCTTTCCAACGCATGGAAAGCGACCTAACAGCTCGCGTCACCGCTCCCAAGCGTGACCAGAATGGAGAGATATGCGCTCTTATACGCATTGTAACCAACGTAAAGGACTTCATGTTCGAGCCCGATGCCCTGGGTATTACCGCACGTGAAAACAAAACCGGAGAGATATGGCTTTATGTCCCTCGCGGCGCACGGCGTATTTCTATCCTGCACGATCAGTTGGGCATTATGAGGAACTACTTCTACCCGGAAATTATTGAAAAAGCCACTGTTTATGAAATGGTACTCAATACCGGAGACAGAGAGGACAAACCTGTGGTAGAAAATAACATGCAATTCCTTGTATTCCGTCCGGAACCCGCAACAGCCAACATCTACATCGATGATGAACTAGTGCCCGTAGAAAACGGACTTTTCAATGCAACCATGCCCAAGGGCGAACATACCTACCGGGTAGAGGCCCCCATGTATCAACCCGATGCAGGTATTATCCAGTTGGGTAATGAACCGGTGAGCAAGAGTGTAGCATTGAAACCTAAATTTGGTTACATGGAGATATTCTCTTTGCCGGAACAAGATGCCGATGTATACCTGGACAGTGTACTAGTGGGTAAAACTCCTTATCGTAGTGACCGTATGGCCATCAAGAACTACAAAATACGCATTGAGAAGCAAAATTATTTTCCTATAGACTCTGTATTGAATGTTACAGCAGGAGAAACCGTACGCCCTACTTTCCACATGGAATCGACCATCAAACCCAAAGAGCCGCGTAAGATGATCCTAATGGCACAAGCCGGATTCGGCGGTGGTGGCCAGACTTCCTTCGGAGGTATGCTGGGCTTTACTCGCAAAAATGGCTTTTATGCAGCTTTCCGCAGCGATTTCAACTCTGTAAAGACAGTAGGAGAATGTGACGACAGCCAACGTACTTCTACCGGAGATCCCATCATCTACAAACCGGGCAGAGTAGAGAAGTCAGTGATGACCATAACAGCAGGATACTTGCGCCAACTAAGCAAACCCCTCTACGGATATGTAGGAGCCGGTTATGGTAGCCGCACGTTAGCTTGGCTTGCCGACACGGACGACAGTGAGAGCTGGTATAAGAATACCGACCATAGCCCGACAGGGGTAGCAGCAGAACTGGGTGCTATTCTCCGTCTGAAGGGCATTGCCCTTTCCGTTGGTTTCAACACTATTAATTTTAAGTATCACCAGATTACTGCCGGTTTGGGCCTCATTTTCTAACGAATCAAACATTCAACCATCATGAAACAAATTATAAAACTCACAGCTTTTCTCGGCTGTCTGCTATTCACCATTGGCAGTTGCGAGAAAGACACAGAACCTACGTGGGTAGCTCCGGAAATGACTCTGGAAGTCGTAGCGCAAAGCACCATCACGCGTAAAGAAGCCACCTTACAGGGAAATATCGGAAAAAATGAGTTGGACATAACCGAATGCGGATTTGCCTACTCCAAAACTAAAGCGTTGCTTGAAAAGAAAGTATTTACTGACAGTAACGTAAAAAAAGTACCCGTTGAAAACACATCAGGTACCTGCCGGGTGGAGTTGGAAGGTCTGGAACCGGGTACCAACTACTTCTACTGCATCTACATCACTTGTGGTAATACCACTGTGATCAGTGCAGACATACTACAATTCTCCACCACAGCAAACAATGCCCCTGAACTATCTGAAGTAAGTATGCTTACCGAAGCTGACAATCAAAGTCTGTCAATACAAAGTTCTATAGTATCCATTGGCGCGGAATCTATCACTCTTTGTGGTTTCTGCTATGCCAAAGGAGCCGATAAAGACCCCACACTGGCAGACCTGATGGCCAATATCCCCGAGGATGAAATGCCGGATATAAACCAGGCTGAGAAGAAATTCAGTACTACAATCGATGGTCTGGAAGCTTCTACAGAGTATAGTGTCCGTGCTTATGCTATGAATGATGCCGGTAGTGTAGGCTACGGCCCCAAAACCGTACTTAAAACAGCCAATGCAGAGAAACCTACTGTACGCACCTATGAAGATGCTGATGTTCGAGGTGACTACGCTGTAGTAAGTGCTGAAATTACCGATGAAGGAACAGCTAAAGTTACCACCCGTGGATTCTGCTGGAGCAGTACTAATGCATCACCTATGTTAGGAGCATGTGAAGGTAACGTTGAAGTAGCCCTTAACGACAGTAAAATATTTGCCTCGGAAATCACCAAACTGAAAGAAGGAACTACTTACTATGTACGCAGTTATGCCATCAATGAAAAAGGTACCGGATACGGAAACAAAATAACCATTACCACCACCAGCGTAACCGAAGCTACAGTAACCCTTGCAGATGTTTACAACATCACAACTACCACCGCTCAGCTTGCCGCATCGGTAGGAAGCAACGGTAACGGTACCATCAATGAACGTGGTTTCTGTTGGAGCAGTTCGAGTCAGAAACCGGAAATAGGCGCCGCAGGTTGTGAGTCGCACGCTATTGAAGGAGAAAACTTCACCTTAGTTTTAAGTAATCTAAAATCGAATCAGACTCCTTACTGGGTAGTGGCTTATGTGAAAAATGAAAAAGGTATCGCATACTCGGAAGTCAAATCTTTCGAGACACAAGTTCTTGATGTTCCTGAATTAGCAACGCCGACAATACCCGAAGCCAATATCACCATATCAAGCGCATTATTCAATAGTTCTATCGTCAGCAATAACAATTCTGATATAAAAGCCAAAGGTTTCTGTTACAGCAGTACTAACAACAAACCGACTATTGAAGATAATCCACAGCCTATAGAAGGAAATACATTCTCACTTCAGGTAAACGAACTGAAGTATGGAACAACCTATTATGTAAGAGCTTACGCCACCAATGGCGTAGGGACAGGATATAGTACAAGTGTCAGCTTCACAACTACTAATATCCTAATCCCGGCACTGAATCATGTGGCAATAAGCAATATAACCACTGATGGAGCTACTTTCACTGCTACAATCACCAGTACTAATAACGGAACAATCAAAGAAAAAGGCTTCTGTTGGAGCACCACCAACAGTAATCCTACGTATGAAGATTCCAAGCAATTGATAGATGACAAAAATACCACGTTTGCTTATAAATTATCCGGACTGACCAATGGTACACGCTATTATGTACGCGCATTTGCGAAAAATGAAGCTGGTATCAGCTATACAGGAACTCAAGAGTTTGTGACTACAGCATTAAGTGTCCCCAATTTATCCATGCCTAACGTCAGTGATATCACAACGACCTCGGCTAAAGTTGTCAGTTCTATAGAAAGTAACGGTAATGCAACTGTATCCGAAAAAGGATTCTGCTGGAATACTACCGGTACACCTGATCTGAAGACTTCTAAGAAAGTTGAAGGAGATCAGTTCACATTCGTTCTTAACGAACTGGAGTTTGGTAAAACCTATTATGTATGGGCCTATGCGAAGAATAGTGTGGGAACAGGATATAGCCAAGCTAACACATTTACAACCGTAAGCATACAAGAACCGTCGATGGAATATTACGTGAATATAAGCAATGTAGGTATCAGCGAAGCCACCTTTACTTCTACCATTAGCAGTGCCAATAACGGAACAATCTCAAAGAAAGGTTTCTGCTGGAGTACTACCAACAGTAATCCTACCATTACCGATTCCAAACAGTTGATAGAAGACAAAGGTATGACATTTACTTATAAATTGACCGGGTTGACCAATGGGACACGCTATTATGTACGTGCATTTGCAGAAAATGAAGCTGGTATCAGTTATACATCATCTTCCGAATTCACGACGACTGCATTGAATGTTCCCACATTATCCATGCCTATCGTAAATTCAACGACCATTAACTCTGCATACGTTTTCAGTTCCATTAATGACAATGGTAATTCTGCCATTACGGAGAAAGGTTTCTGCTGGAACACAACCGGCAAGGCACCTGATCTGAAGGCAGACGCATCACAAAAGGTGACAGGCGATCAATTCAATCTAACTATCACCGGTTTGACGTTCGGAAAAACTTATTATGTATGGGCATACGCCACGAACGGTGTAGGAACAGGATTCAGTGATTCGCAAACATTCACTACTACCAATATAACCACACCGGAAATGTATTCTACAGATGTCTCTGCTATCACCACTACAAGTGCCACATTGTCTACAACGATTTATAACACAAATAATGGTAAGATCAGTCAAAAAGGTTTCTGTTGGAGCAGTACAAATCCAGAACCAACGATCGCCGACTCTCATAAAGACATAACAACCGATGGCAACACTTTCTCACACTCTCTGACAGGATTGCAACCGGGCGTAACCTATTATGTAAGAGCATATTCTAAGAACGAAGCCGGATTGGCCTACAACAGTATGACTTCTTTTACCACTACAGCGACCTACGAACCAAGTATAGGTGATTTGTCTGTAAACGAAATCACACTGAACAGCGCTAAAGCTACCGCGCGCATCAATAGCAACGGTAATCTCACCATAACCAAAGCCGGCTTCTATTGGAGTAAAACAAACAATACCCCGGGTGCAGCAGACAATGTTAAGGAATGGAAGGACCCAACCAATAATCTGTTGACATTCGAAATGACCGAATTGCAAGAGAATACGACTTATTATATCCGGGCATTTGCCACGAATAGTAAGGGTACAGTAGTTACCAGTACCTATACGTTCACCACTCCTATCAACCCGGTACCGGGCGATGATGATATGGAAAACCCCGGTAATTAATTAAAATAAATAACGATCATGAAAAAAATAGCAAGTTATATATTAATAATGTGTCTCGTAGGCGTAAGTGCCTACGCAGGCATGTCCGCAATACAGGAGACGGATACATTTGCAGAAAATGCACTGAAAGAAGGCTCTTTTCCATTAACATTCCAACATTCGACAACGAATGCATGGAGCGCAGGTGGGGGAAAAGTACAAAGTACAAATCAGACAGATAACTCGGAAGGATGGTTTAGCACCACATTTGAATTGACATTTGATGCTACTCTTTCTTTTGAATGGTATGTAAATAGCGAATATTCTGACAGGCTTGTCTTCTATGTAGATGGTCGAGAAATTCAATCTATCGGTGGAACCGGTATGGCCAATTTTGAAGAACATACACATATCCTAACTGTCGGCACACATACGCTAAAATGGGTATATAGAAAAAATGAGGGGAATACAGACGGACTTGACCAAGCGCAGGTCAGAAACATCTTCATTACCCCGGATGCCTTCGTTATAGCAGGAGTTGGGCGTCCGGTATGCGATACTCAAATCTACTACGGAAATGTAACGGTCGGTACTCCGACAACCAAAGATATTCATCTTACAAATGTCGGTACAGAAACAGTTACTATTAGTGGCATTACGACAGAAGCTCCTTTCAGTGTAGGCAGTTATGCGACGACATTAAATTCTTTGCAGAAAGTTACTATACCCGTAACCCTGACTCCGACCACTGAAGGTAATATTGAAGGGAAAGTCATTATCACTACTAATTACGGAACCAGAGAGGTCGTATTAAAAGCATATAGTGGAGCATTCAGCCATACTTACAATGTAACGACTCCCGGTTCGCTCAATACTCTTATTCCAGAAACTGTATTGCCCGACATCACCTCCCTAAAGCTTACGGGAAATATCAATAAAACCGATATTGACCTCTTAAAGATGAATGCGATTGCTCTGAAAACATTGGATTTAAGTGAAATAACTTTAGAAAACAATGTGATAGGAGACTCTTTCTTCCAAAGTACGACTACAATGGAGACGATTATCCTGCCAACCAGCATTACTCAGATAGGTAATTATGCTTTTGCTGAAAGTTCTTCATTAAAGGATATTATTATTCCAGAAGGAGTATTGGCTATTGGATCTCAATCTTTCATGAATTGTTCTGCATTGGAAAATATTACATTACCCTCAACTCTCCGCTCTCTCGGCAGCAATGCATTTCAAGGTTGTTCCAGTTTGAAGAAAATCGAACTGCCTGAACTTTTATCCACCATAGAAGGAGGTACATTTAGTGGGTGTACAGCATTGGAGACTGTTAAGATAGGAAATGGAGTGACCAACGTTGGAGGAACCTGGCAATACCAAGTATTTGAAGGATGTGATAACCTCACAACACTTATCATAGGAAATGGTCTGACTACTCTGAACAACCAATTCAGTGGAAAAACAAAATTGGCAAATGTTACACTGGGAAGCAATTTAAAAGAATTGAATGGAACCTTCAATGGATGTGTAGCATTAGAAACAATTACATTGCCCGAACATTTAAGAGTTATTGGTAACGATGCATTCAGGGAATGTACCAATCTGACCAACATTAATATTCCGGATAGCATTCGTACCATTGGATCCGCTGCATTCTATAATTGCGGTAAACTGGACAACATTGTGTTGAAAGACAGCTTGAATAGCATTGGAGAATACGCTTTCACAAACTGCAGCAGCTTGAAAGAAATTGCGATTCCTGATAAGGTTGAAGCCCTTCAGGCATATACTTTCAACGGATGTACAGCATTGGAGACTGTTAAGATAGGAAATGGGGTGACAAGTGTCGGAGGAACCTGGCAATACCAAGTATTTGAAGGGTGTGATAATATCACTACACTTATCATAGGAAACGGTCTGACTACCCTGAACAATCAATTCAGTGGAAAGACCAAACTGGCAAATGTTACTTTAGGAAATGGTTTTAAAGAATTGAATGGTACCTTTAATGGATGTGTAGCGTTAGAAACAATCACATTGCCCGAGCATTTAAGAGTTATCGGTAACGATGCATTCAGGGAATGTACCAATCTGACCAACATTAATATTCCGGATAGCATTCGTACCATTGGATCCGCTGCATTCTATAATTGCGGTAAACTGGACAACATTGTGTTGAAAGACAGCTTGAATAGCATTGGAGAATACGCTTTCACAAACTGCAGCAGTCTGAAGGAAATTGCGATTCCTGATAAGGTCGAAGTTCTTCAGGCATATACTTTCAACGGATGTACAGCATTGGAAACCGTTAAGATAGGAAATGGAGTGACAAACATTGGAGGAGTCTGGCAATACCAAGTATTTGAAGGATGCGATAACATCACTACACTTATCATAGGAGATGGCCTGACTACTCTGAACAATCAATTCAGTGGAAAGACCAAACTAGCCAATATTACCTTGGGAAATGGCTTTAGAGAATTGCATGGCACTTTCAACGGATGTGTGGCGTTAGAACATGTCACTTTGCCGGATTCCTTAAAAACAATTGGCAATAGTACATTTGCCGGATGTGTGAATTTAAAGGAGATTATCTTTCCTGAAAAGTTAAAGGCAATTAACCCTGAAGCTTTCATAGGCTGTAATAGTCTGGATAGCATCGCTTTCCCCGATTCACTAATATACTTGGACAGCAGAACTTTCGCCAATTGTGAGAAACTTCGGATTGTCAACATGGGAAAAGGCGTTAATAGTATATACTCGTATAACAATACTTTTGAAGGCTGTCCCAATATAGAGAAAGTGTATTTCAGCCCAAGACTTACCACAATCCCTGCCATATTCAATGGAAAAACCAATCTCACTACAGTAGTGTTGGGTGATAGTGTGAAAACCATTGGGGGTAGTGCATTTGCCGGATGCGCTCAATTAAGCAGCATTAATATTCCTAATACCGCAACCACCATAGAAGATTATGCTTTCAACGGATGTGTGGGGTTAACGAATATTACATTGCCTGACAGCCTACGGGCATTGGGTGCATACTCATTCACGGGAGCGGGATTGGAAAGCATTACAATACCGAATAAACTTAAAGCCTTAAGAGAACGTACCTTTGCTTCTTGTCCTAATCTGAAAACAGTAGTGCTTGGCGACAGCCTTGAGAGCATTGTCGCTGATTATTCCGCAACATTCTATGAAACCCCCAACATTACTACGGTTAAGTTCGGAAAAGGAATGAAAGAGATTAACAATGCGTTTGGAGGACAGGCCAATCTTACTACAGTAATTCTGGGAGATAGTATAAAAGTCATTGGAAATAGTGCATTCAACGGATGTGCTGCATTAAACAGCATCAATATCCCCAATACAGCAAGAACTATCGGAGATTATGCTTTTGCCGGATGTGCAGCGTTGACAAACATCACACTGCCAGATAGTCTGCAAACACTGGGAGGGTATGCTTTTAGTGGAGCGGGATTGACTAATATCACAATACCTAATAAATTAAAAGAACTGCGTGAACGTACATTTGCCTCCTGTCCTAATCTGACAACCGTAGTGCTTGGAGATAGCCTCAAGACTATTGCCGCCGATTATTCCGGAGCATTCTATGAAACACCCAACATCACCTCCGTAACTTTCGGCAACGGAATCGAAGAAATCAATCATGCATTTAGCGGACAGCAAAAGCTCACAAAAGTAATCTTAGGAAAGAAGGTAAAAACAATCGGCAACAGTGCCTTCAACGGATGTGCTGCTTTGGCATCATTCAATTTTCCGGAAACTATAACCCAATTGGGTTCTTCTGCTTTTAGCAATACTGCTCTGCGTACACTTACGCTTCCCAGCAAGCTAACCCAGATTCCTGAAATGGCATTCTATAATTGCGATAGCTTGCGCTCCATTATTCTCGGTAAGCAAATTACCCAAATAGCAAATAATGCATTTGGAGAATGCGACAGTATACGTGAAGTGACGGTAGACAATACCATTCCCGAAATTATCAATATCGCTTCCAGTTTTGCAAACATGCGAAAGATTAGCTTCGGCGTATCTGTTACAGAAATTCCCGACAACTTATTGAGTAATAAGAGTAAACTGCAAGAAATCGTATTAGGCGAAAACGTTACTAAGATTGGAAGATCAGCTTTCAGCTCAACCGCTTTACGCTCATTTACATTTCCTGCAAAGGTCACTACTATCGGAGAAGAGGTCTTCAATACTTGCACCCAACTGAAGAAAGTCAAATTCAACACTGTCTTGACAGAGATTCCGGCCAATACTTTCAATAACTGTACAGCTCTTGACTCCATCGGTCTGCCTAACAGCATTCGCAAGATAGGTGCCCGTGCATTCAATGGTTGTGACTCGCTCCGTAAAGTCCTGTTGAATGCTGAACTAACAGAAATCAGTGCTTACGCTTTCTATAATGCAGGTAAAAAGAAACTGGAGAGCATCACTATACCAGCCAATGTAAAGAGTATAGGAGAATATGCCTTTGCTGGTTGTGACACATTAAGTACTATTGTTTTGGGAGCTGCCATCGATAGTATTGCCGGGTACGCTTTCCAGAATTGCCGCAATCTGAAAACGATAACACTACCTGCCAATACACGTATATTAGGAAGTAATTTGTTCGAAGGAACAGGCATCTCCAGTCTAGTTATTCCTGACAAAGTTGTGTCTTTGAACGAAACATTTCGAGGATTAAATGAGAAGCTAACTTCAGTTACCATCGGAAATGGAATGACCCAGCTTCCCGAAGCAATGTTCTCCGGATTTAGCCAACTGAAGAGTGCTAAACTTGGATCAGGTCTTACCAAAGTGCCACAGAATACTTTCTGGGGATGTTCTAATCTGACAAATGTGACTATCGGAGAAAATGTAACGAATCTGGATGCTTACAGTTTTGCATATTGTACAGCTCTGAAAGATTTAACCATTCCTGAAAAGGTTACAGTAATCCATCCGGATGCTTTCTACCAAACCTCTATCGGACAGTTTACACTAAACATGGAAAATATTCCCGACTATGCTTTCAATAATCGTTCTGACGTAACTAAGTTTGTATTGGGTACAAAGGTGAAGAGCATTGGTATTCAAGCTTTCAACAATACAAATATCAGTGAAATCACATTCCCGGCAACGTTGACTACCATTAAAGAAAGAGCTTTCTATGGTACCAAACTAAAAGCCGTGACTATTCCAGCCAGTGTTACTACTATCGGAGAAAATGCTTTCGGTTATTGCAACGAGCTCACTACTGTAACTATCGGTGCTGGTTCTACCCGGATTGGAGAAAGTGCCTTTGCACAAAACAATGCTTTGTCAACAGTGATCATGCAAGAAGGTGGTACCAAGGTTATTGCTCCTTATGCCTTCAATTCTTGTAACAACTTGCAAAAAGTCACATTGGCTACAAGCGACTCTATCGGTCAATACGCTTTCGCTTCTTGTAACAAATTGGCAGAAATTCATATTCCAACCCGTAAAATTGGCAAATACGCTTTCCAAAGCTGTACTACACTTTCTAAAGTTTCATTTGCAGAAGGACTGGATTCTATTTGTAGCTACGCCTTCAACGGTGCCAACACGATTAAGTCATTAATATTCCCCAATAGCTTGGCTTATATCGGAAACGCAGCATTCAGTTACGATGATTATAACTGGAGCTCTTCCAACAAGATCGAAAGCATTACCTTTGGAACCGGGCTCAAGGAAGTAGGCGAACGTGCTTTCTACGACAGTCCTAAACTGACTCGTATTGAACTGAAAGATAACGTAGAATTTATAGGAAAACAAGCTTTCGGCAATTGTACCAATGTACGTTCCATTACTGTGGGAAGAAGTATCAAAACCGTTCAACCCGGCGCTTTCAGCGGTACATCCGAACTACTGGCTATCCACTGGAATAGCGATACGAAAATAACAGAAGACTGTCTCTCTCCAGCTAAAAACTGCCTGATGTATGTAACTGCTAAAACGGAAGTACCTACCAAGTGGTATAACATTATTCGTGATGGAGTAGCCGATAGCATTGATATTGCAGACAAATATACCTACAATTGTGAAACCGCATTCAAAGCCAAGAAGATTGTCTTCCGTAAAACATTCAGTCTTCAGACTGGACGTGGAGAATCAAAAGGCTGGGAAAGCATTGCATTACCCTTCGATGTTACTTCTGTAATGTTCGGCTCACGTAAGCTGGCTCCATTCGGCACAGACATGACCAACGCAACTCCGTTCTGGCTCCGCGAGCTAAATCTTGATAAAGGTTTCAGTAGTGCCACAGGTATCGTAGCTCACAAACCTTATATCATAGCTGTTCCTAATAACAGTACATATGACGAGGACTACAACGTATCCGGAGAAGTAGAGTTTATTGCTGCCTCTACTGCTGGGGTAGATATTCCTGCAACCCCTACCACGCTTGAGAAATCAGAAGGACCATCATTTGACTTGGTACCTACGTTCACTACCGTACCCCAGGATATAGAGGTATATGCACTGAACTCAGACTGGCAATACACCAATGAAACATTAGGAAGCATGTTTGAGCGCGATAGCCGTAGTATACGTCCTTTTGAAGCCTATGTAGTAAATAAGCTGGAATTCAGTGGCGCATCTGCTCCACGCATGTACAGCATCGGCGGAAACGGTGACATAACTGGTTTAGGCGACATGATACAGAAAGATGCAGAATCGCTGAAGGTATATAGTAAACATGGAATTATCTATATCCACACAGATAAAGACCGGACAATCAACATCTACAACACAACTGGAATGCTCGTTCGTACTGTAGATGCAATTGAAGGAGAAAATCAAGTAAATGGTCTTGTTGAAGGAGTCTATTTCCTCGAAGGAAAGAAAGTGCTCGTAACAAAGTAAAAGACTAATTCTCTCTAATAAGAAGAGGTTTTCTCAAGCCATTTTGAGAAAACCTCTTTTTTATTATTCAGCACTTTCTAACTGTGAATGTTACTTGACTTATACTAGAAAAAGTAATTCTTTCACAATTTAGTTGAAAAGTATAGGTGGATTGATTTATCCTCAACATTTCTCTTGTTCATCAAGTGAAACAAACCACTTCCCGGTGCTAAACTCTTTATTTTTCAATATTACTTTTTCATGAGTCATTTAGCGTTGATTTTCAAACGCAGAATGCAGGTTGAATATAACGCGAATTAAGCAACTGATTATTGAATGTATAGATGGGACGCGTGGGAAATATATAGATACTACTTTACTTGAACATCGGCTGTGCAAACCACCGCTTAAACATCCACGTCACCACCACATACAGACCGAAAGCTGAAACAAAGCCTACAATCGAATCAATCAAATAGTGCGCCTGAATGTACACCGTGGCACAGCAAAGCAGTACATAGAAGGGAAACAGACAAGCAAACAACCTGCGGCTACCACGCCACGCCATAATCATTAGGATAGTGGAAATTCCCACATGCGAACTGGGGAAAGCAGCTGTAGGGCGTTCACCGATCTGCTGTGAACCCTCTACCAGATTGTAAAAGAATCCATGATCGTATCCCGGCCCAGGCAGTAGTTCCTGGTTATGATTGAAGTAATCTCCGATAGAAGGAAACACACCCTGCGCCACATTATCATCACCAATAGCCGGGAAATAGAACTGTGGACCTGCCACCGGAACAAAGATATAAATCAGATAATAGATAAAGAAAGAAGTGACCAGCACGAACGATAACTTCTCGAAAAGTTCAAAACGATAAATAAAGTACCACACTACCACAATCAAAATCATCGGATAGTAGAAGAAGTATCCCATATTGAACGGCTCGCTTACCCACATATGCGGGAAACGGAGGCAGAACCATACCGCCGGCTGACCACCGAACATCCACTGCTCCACCGAAGCAAACACATGGTCCAGATTCGGAAATATCCGGTTGAACTCAAACGTATCGGGATACCAATAGGAAAGCAAGGACATCTGGATAGCAATACGCACAAAGGCGGAAAACTTACAGGGTGCCAGCCGGTAAAGATACATCAATAAAAACGTCATGCCCGCAATCATTGCACGGTCAATCAACATCTGCACCGGATGATCCATTTCCTGAAAAAGAAACAAGATCAAAATCGAAGTCAACAAATTATATATAAGTGTTATCTTCTCAACTGCAAATAACCCCTTCCGGGTTTCTACCTTTTTAAATAAATCTAAAGCCATCCCTCGTTCTTATACCAGGCAATAGTCTCCCTTACACCTTGTTCCAGATTGTACTGAGGTGCAAATCCCAACTCTCTTACAGCCGGGCTGATGTCACATTGCCAATTGCGTTGTTTCATTATGTTATACTTATCAGAATTGAGAGTGCTGGGCTTCTTGCTACGCACCGCCCAGAATTCAGCGAGCAAAGATACAACTTTCAATATAATTAATGGGCATACTATCCGAATTACAAACGGATTACCCAATTCTTTTCGGATCAGGTCGGAAAAAGCGCGGCTACGGTACACCTGTCCGTCTGCCAGGAAATAGGCACGTCGGCATGCCTGTTTTTCAATACCGAGGAATACAGCCTGCACAATATCTTTCACATAAACAAACGTCAGATCCTGCCGGCGAAAGCCAACAGCAAAGTCCGTGTGCTGCTTGATGGACTTAGCCATCAGGTAGTAATCTTTTTCACGCGGACCGTACACTCCCGTGGGGCGATAGATGACATAAGGAAAAGCGGGAATACTTTGCAAGTAAAGCTCCGCTTTAAGTTTACTCAACCCGTAAGCAGTATTGGGCATAGGGGAGTCTTCTTCCGTAATCGGCTGATAAGTTCTCTCATGAACAGGGCCAAACACACTCAGCGTACTGATATAGATAAATTGCTTTGGTATCATATTCAGTTCACGAAGAGTATCGACAAAGTATTTCGTCTGCAAATAATTCACCCGGTCAAACTCCCGTTTGTCGGCACATTTGGTGACACCGGCACAATGGATGATATAATCGAACTTATTATATGTTCCCTTATGGCCGGAAAGCTGCGCACGCAATTCATTGGGGTGTGCAAAATCCAGTTCCAGGATGTGTATCTTACGGTTTCGCAGATACTCCCGGCTGCTGCTCGAACGGATACCCGCCCACACGCCGAACTTCCGCTTCAACGCTTCTTCCACGATGAAACTTCCGATAAATCCACTGGCTCCTGTTATTAATATACTTTCCATTACTTCTTGGGTTCTACATGAATATTAATCAGCGTACCTTCGCCAAGCATCGTTTTTAATTTATGTTCAATAGCCGTAGCCGTAGTATGAGCTTCTTCCAATGTAATCCCTCCATCCATACGCACATGTACTTCAATAGCGCAATAACTACCGATACGCCTCGTGCGGAGATGATGCGGCTCACTAACTCCGGGAAAAGAGAGCAACACTTGCTCAATATCTTTCTCCACTTCATCCGGCAAAGACTTTTCAAGTAACTCGTCAACACAAGGAATCAACAGTTGGATAGCTACCTTCATTATAAAGAAACTGACAATCACAGCGGCTATCGGATCGAGTACCCGCCAATGTTCGCCCAACAAGATTGCGCCTCCGATACCCACAGCCGTTCCTATAGACGAAAAAGCGTCGCTCCGATGGTGCCAGGCATTGGCTACTACTGCCTGTGAATTCAGACTCTTTCCCTTAATAACTGTATATTGATATAATATCTCCTTCAGCAAGATAGAAACAAGAGCAGCTATCAGGGCCACCATTCCAGGTGCTTCCAGCTGTTCTCCTTTCATAAAAGCCAAAATAGAAGAAGCACCGCTCCACAAAATTCCGAACCCCACCAATAATAATAAAATTCCAATAATAGCAGTGGCTAACGTTTCATACTTCCCATGTCCATAATCATGATCTTTATCCTGAGGTTTATTGGAAATACGGACAAACACGAGAACAATGACATCCGTCACAAAATCAGATAAAGAATGAACCGCATCTGCCAACATAGCAGCACTATGGCCTAGAATACCTGCCACAAACTTAAAGGCAAGTAGCGCAAAATTAGCAATACTACCGATAATCGTTACCTTGTATATTTCCTTCTCCCGAGACAGAGAAGCAACTTCTACGCTCATTCTATACTGATTATTAAAACAATAATGGCGCAAAGATATAAAATAAAAGCCATTTTGCATTTCTCATTTATTATTTGTTTATTTTCTAAGCCCCACTTTATCTCCACGCTGGGGTATATACATCTTTTTTGCATATATCCCCATTCTTTTCAAGACAGAAACAAAGCAAATTCGCAAAAAAATTGTTTTCTTTGTATCTATCATAATGCAATCCATTCAATAACCAATATATTATGGCCAAAAACAAAGAAAAAAAAGCCGGCAAGCGAATGAAGAAGAAAGAACTCATTTCTGCCCTTATGGATTTTTTCCATTCGAAACCCGATGAGGTATTGTCCCTGAAATACATATTCGAACAACTTCATCTCACCACACATCCCCTGAAGATGCTGTGTAGAGACATCCTAAGCGACATGCTACTGGATGATTACATCACCGAAATAGAGAAAAGCAAATATAAGCTGAACAATCATGGTGTGGAAATGACAGGTACTTTCCAGCGTAAAAGCAATGGAAAAAATTCTTTCATTCCCGAAGGTGGAGGCGACCCGATATTCGTGGCCGAACGTAATTCGGCACACGCCATGAACAATGATAAAGTCCGTATCTCCTTCTACGCCAAACGCCGTGGGTGCGAAGCCGAAGGAGAAGTGATAGAAGTGCTGGAGCGTGCCAACGACACCTTCGTAGGTACACTGGAAGTAGGCAGTTCATACGCCTTCCTGGTGACGGAAAACCGTACGCTTGCCAATGACATCTTCATTCCCAAAGAAAAGCTAAAAGGCGGAAAGACGGGAGACAAAGCTATCGTGAAAGTAGTGGAATGGCCTGACAAGGCGAAAAACCCCATCGGACAAGTCATCGACATCCTGGGCAAAGCGGGCGACAACACCACAGAGATGCACGCCATCCTTGCTGAGTTCGGCCTGCCCTACGTCTACCCCTCTTCTGTAGAAAAAGCTGCGAATAAAATCCCCGCCGAAATATCCGATGAAGAAATTGCCAAACGCGAGGACTTCCGGAATGTAACCACTTTCACCATCGACCCAAAGGATGCCAAAGACTTTGATGATGCTCTCTCCATCCGCAAACTGAAAGACGGCTTGTGGGAAGTGGGCGTACACATTGCAGACGTTACCCACTACGTAACCGAAGGCAGCATCATCGACAAGGAAGCCGAAAAACGCGCTACATCCGTGTATCTTGTAGACCGTACCATCCCGATGCTTCCCGAACGTCTTTGCAACTTCATCTGCTCCCTGCGTCCCGACGAAGAAAAGCTGGCATACTCCGTTATCTTCAACATCAACGAAAAGGGAGATGTGAAAGACTCGCGCGTAGTACATACGGTAATCAAGTCCGACCGCCGCTTTACTTACGAAGAAGCACAGCAAGTAATCGAAACGAAAGAAGGAGACTTCAAAGAAGAAATCCTCATGCTGGACACCATCGCCAAGGCGCTGCGTCAGAAGCGTTTCGTAGCCGGAGCCATCAACTTTGACCGTTACGAAGTGAAGTTTGAGATAGACGAAAAAGGGAAACCTGTCAGCGTCTACTTCAAAGTTTCCAAAGACGCCAACAAGTTGGTGGAAGAATTCATGTTGCTCGCCAACCGCACCGTAGCAGAAAAAATCGGCCGCGTGCCGAAAAACAAGAAGGCCAAGGTATTCCCTTACCGTATCCACGACCTCCCGGACCCGGAAAAACTGGATAACCTGGCACAATTCATCGCCCGCTTCGGCTACAAGATACGTACCGGTGGGACCAAGACAGATGTTTCCAAATCCATCAACCACTTGTTGGACGACATTCAGGGCAAGAAGGAGGAAAACCTTATTGAAACCGTATCCATCCGTGCCATGCAAAAAGCGCGTTATTCCACGCACAACATTGGACATTATGGATTGGCATTCGAATACTATACGCATTTCACCTCACCCATCCGCCGTTTCCCGGACATGATGGTACACCGCTTGCTGACGAAATATCTGAATGGCGGACGCAGTGTTTCCGAGACTAAATACGAAGACCTCTGCGACCACTCCAGCAATATGGAACAAATTGCAGCCAACGCTGAACGTGCTTCCATCAAATACAAGCAAGTAGAATTTATGACGGAGCGTCTGGGACAAGTGTTCGATGGTGTTATTTCCGGTGTTACGGAATGGGGGCTGTACGTTGAACTGAACGAAAACAAATGCGAAGGCATGATACCTATCCGCGATCTTGGCGATGACTATTACGAGTTCGATGAGAAGAACTACTGCCTACGCGGGCGCCGTAAGCACCGTACCTACAGTCTGGGCGACGCAATCACGATTAAGGTGGCACGGGCCAATCTGGAAAAGAAACAGTTGGACTTCGCACTGGTAGAATAAAAAGCGCGGATTACGCGGAATACACGGATCAAGGGTTGTTGATTAATGAAAGAAATCCGTGTAATCCGCGTAATCCGTGCCTGAATTTTCGTTCTCCTATACACCATAATTCTCCCTGTAAGCCGTGGGCGACATTCCTGTATGATGCTTGAAGTATCTCCCCAGATAGGATTGATCAGGGAAATTAAACTGATTAGCTATCTCCTGTATGGAAAGTGCTGTAGAGTGAAGTGTCACTTTAAGCTCAAGTATCACGTAATCGTCTATCCATTCTTTCGCTGTGTATCCCACCGTTTGCTGAATCGTCTTACTCAGATGCCGCGTAGTGACACAAAGTTTATCCGCATAATAATCTACCGAACGCTGTTCCCTGAACGACTCTATCACTAACGCAATAAAGCGGTCCTTCAACCGCCAACGCAAATAATTCGGCTTCTTTTGCCGATAAAGACGCTCCGACTGATTACAGATCTCATAAAACAACATCCGACAACAGTAAATCACCAGCTCACGCTGATATATATTATCACTGTCCACAGATTTCTGTTGCAGAAGTTTAAGATAATGATTGCATATCCCATCCCACTCTTCGTCTCGGAATGAACTATAATTATGCTCACGCATGAAGGATACCTTATCCGAAGGCAACGAATAGAAAATCTCATGTCGAAACTGTGCGGAAAAAGCAAAAACGGCCAGTTCAAGATCATCTGTAGCATCTTTATAAAACGTAATCTGTTCAGGGAAAACAAGTATTACACTTCCGGCAACTAAAGCATACTTCTGCTGGTTAATGTAAAGCTGTACTCCTCCTTGCAGACAAAACAGCAATTCTCCTCTCTCCATCCGATAAGGATAAGAAAACAAGTCGGATTTCTGCCGGGTATGAAACAGGTATTCCTCACTCATAAAGTTCTATTTTTGAAGTACAAATATACTCTTAAAGTAGCTTATGAACAAATTAATCCCACTTTTTGAACAATTCGCTTCGATTTTTGAACCGTGAGACAGGCAATAGAAGCCGTAACTTTGCAGCGGTTAATAATTTCGATTATTTGCTCATCAAAGATTGGATATATACGGTATAGAAAGGAGGAAAAAGAGTGATAAGGCGGTAAGGTGATAGGGTGATAAAGTGGCTGCGCTATAT
>ERZ1027221.817-NODE-817-length-18602-cov-6.600636_pt1 | contig 18602 bp, 19 predicted proteins | sample MGYA00519267_ERZ1027221 | MGnify/ENA primary metagenome ERZ1027221 (study PRJEB26926, sample SAMN06164533) | human gut metagenome | biome: ENVO:00009003; feature: ENVO:2100002; material: ENVO:00002003 | host: Homo sapiens | place: USA | collected 2012 ...
GAGATTTCTGCCTGTCTCGTGGGCTCGGAGATGTGTATAAGAGACAGGCCCATAGATGCCATCATGAAATGGGAGTCCATGATAATCAGCACGGTGCGGGAGCCTTTAATGGTGCACTCTCCGGTGATGACAGCGTCTTTCAGCCCCGTCATGGTCTGGAGGGATTCCACCTTTCTGGCATACCCCGGAAATTGCAGGGGATCTGCACTGTGCATCTCTGCATCATATTCCACAAACGAACCGCTGTCCACCGTCAGCCGCATGCGTTCTGCGGCGGTGAGCCGTGCATGATAGTTGCAGTGGGGGCAGACCTTGTTCAGTTCCTGAAACTTGCTTTCCGGCGTGGTCTGCTGGCAGCGGGGACACTTGAACACCGGCTCATGTTCCTCCGGTGCGTCGTCGTTAAATCGTTTGGTGACGTTCTTGAACAGTTCTTCCAATGCCATGTTACATTCTCACCTTACTTTCCGTTTTCCTTCTCGCCGTTCTTGGAATCCGCAAGGAATTTTTCCAAAAAGGTGTTGTCATATGTACCGGCTTCGAAGTCCTTGTTCTTGATCAGCCGCAGCTGGAAGTCAATATTGGAATCGATGCCGTCCACGATAAATTCCGCCAGTGCCCACCGCATTTTCATGATCGCCTGACTGCGGGTCGGGGCATGGACGATCAGCTTTGCGATCATGGAATCGTAGTACGGCGGAATGGTATAGCCCTGATACACAGCACTGTCCACACGGATTCCCGGACCGCCGGGGATATGGAGCGACCGGATCTTTCCAGGCGAGGGACGGAAGCCCTGCTCCGGATTTTCCGCATTGATGCGGCACTCGATCGCATGCCCGCGAACCTGAATGTCCTCCTGTGTAAACGGCAGGGGCTTGCCCTGTGCCACCAGCAGCTGAGTCTGTACCAGATCAACTCCGGTGACCCATTCGGTGACAGGGTGTTCCACCTGAATACGGGTGTTCATTTCCATGAAATAGAAGTTCCGGTCGTCGTCTACCAGAAATTCAATGGTGCCGGCGTTGTAATAGCCGCACGCCTTTGCCGCACGGACAGCGGCTTCCTGCATGGCTTTCCGCAGTTCCGGTGTCATCAGCGGGCTGGGGCTTTCCTCCAGCACTTTCTGGTTCCGCCGCTGCATGCTGCAATCACGCTCGCCCAGTGCCACAGTGTTGCCCATCTGGTCTGCAATGATCTGGATCTCCACGTGATGCGGCCCCACGATCAGCTTTTCCAGATAGACTTCATCGTTGCCGAAAAACAGCTTGGCTTCTTCCTTTGCCACGGACATCTGCTCTTCCAGCTGGTCTTCCCGATCGATCCGGCGAATGCCGCGTCCGCCGCCGCCGGCAGAGGCTTTCACCAGTACCGGATAGCCGATCTCTGCGGCGATCTTCTTGGCTTCTTCCACAGAAGAAATGGCACCGTCCGAACCGGGGATTACCGGCACGCCGGCAGCCTTCATGGTTTCCTTGGCACGGGCCTTGTCGCCCAGCATAGAGATCGACTCCGGTGACGGGCCGATGAAAGTGATGCCGTTATCGATGCAAAGCTGTGCAAACTCCGCACTCTCCGACAAAAAGCCGAAGCCGGGGTGCAGTGCTGTTGCACCGGTATTCTGGCACGCCGAGATGAGGGCGTTCATGTTCAGATAACTGTCCTGTACCGAGGGCGGTCCGATGCAGACGGATTCGTCCGCGATCTCTGCATGCAGAGCCGTCCGGTCCGCAGTGGAATAGACCGTGACGCACTGCAAGCCTGCTTCACGGCAGGCACGAATGATACGCACGGCAATTTCACCGCGGTTTGCAATTAAAACCTTTTTCAACATCTTGCTGCCGCCTTACTGCTCCACTGCGAACTTGATTTCGCAGGTCACGGCACGCTTGCCGTCTACGCTGGCGATCGCCTTGCCGACACCTACCGGTCCACGCTGTGCAATGATCTCCACTTCCAGATCCAGCACATCACCGGGAACTACCTGCCGGCGGAACTTTGCCTTATCGATTCCGGCAAAGAGAGCGATCTTGCCCTTGAATTCCGGCTGGGACAGAATGCAGACCGCACCTGCCTGTGCCAGCATCTCGACCATCAGCACGCCCGGTGTCACCGGCTTTTCGGGGAAATGTCCCTTGAACCAAAAGTCGTCTGCCTTAATATGTTTCCGTGCCACAACACGCTTTCCCACTTCCATTTCCAGAACCTCATCAATGAGGAGGAACGGGGCACGGTGGGGAATGATCTCCTTGATCTGTTCCTGATTGAGCAATACTTCTGCCATGTCTGCACTCCTTTACGAAAGAATCATCAGCGGCTGGTCATATTCTACCGCATCGCCGTTTTTCACCAGAATTTCCTGTACTACGCCGTCCACGTCGCTGGTGACTTCGTTCATCAGCTTCATGGATTCGATAATCAGCACCACGTCGCCCTTTTTCACGGTATCGCCCACCTGTACAAACGGCGGCTGATCCGGAGAGGGAGCCGCATAGAAAGTGCCTACCAGCGGAGCCTTGATCGACTTGCCTGCGGGCTTCTGGGGAACTGCCGGTGTTTCTGCCGGAGCTGCCGGCGAAGCAGCCACAGGTGCACCTGCCAGCGGCATCGGCGGCAGGCACTTCTTACCCTTTACGGTAATATATTTTTCACCGTCCGCAATGGTGATCTCGCCCAGTTCCTTTGCAGCCACGATGTCTGCCAGTTTTTCAATGGTTTCCAGATCCACCATGTTATAAATTTTTTCACTCATGTCTGATTCTCCTTAGTCTGTGCACTTCTTGAAGCAGAGTGTCGCATTGTGTCCGCCGAAGCCCAGCGAGTTGGACAGTGCGGCATTCACCGGCATCTCTACCGGACCATCCACACAGTAATCCAGATCGCACTCCGGATCCGGTGTGGTATAGCCGATGGTCTGGTGAATGAAGCCGTCCCGAATGGACAGGGCACAAACTGCCGCTTCCACTGCACCGGTACCGCCCAGCATGTGACCGGTCATGGACTTGGTGGAGTTGATCTTCACCTTTCGTGCCTGCTCCTCGCCCAGAGCGATCTTCACCGCCTTGGTTTCCAGCATATCGTTCAGGTGTGTGGAGGTGCCGTGGGCATTGATATAGGTGATGTCCTCCGGCTTCAGACCAGCTTCGGTGTAAGCCTCGATCATTGCCTTGGAAGATGCACCGCATTCGTCTGCCGGAGCTGTCATGTGGTATGCGTCGCAGGTCGCACCGTAGCCAGCCAGTTCGCAGTAGATCTTTGCACCGCGAGCCTTGGCGTGTTCGTATTCCTCCAGCACCAGTACCGCAGAGCCCTCACCCAGTACAAAGCCGCCGCGGTTCAGGTCGAACGGGGTAGAAGCCTTTGCCGGATCGCTTTCAGTAGTCAGTGCCTTCATGGTGCGGAAGCCGCCCAGTGTGAATTCGGTAATGGTGGATTCGCTGCCGCCGCAGAGGCAAACGTCCAGATAGCCGTCCTTGATCTTGCGGAACGCTTCGCCAATGGCGTGGGTCGCCGATGCACAGGCAGTGGTGGTGCAGAAGTTGTCGCCGCGGAAGCCGGTGCGGATCGCTACCTGTCCGGCAGCCATGTTGCCGATCATCATGGGCACAAAGAACGGAGAGATCCGTCCCGGTCCCTTTGCACGATACTTGTCGTGTTCTTCTTCGATTCTGCCGATGCCGCCGATGCCGCAGCCGATAATGGTGCCTACACGATACGGATCCATATCCTTGAAATCCGTGCCTGCGTCCTGCAACGCCTGAATCGCAGATGCCACGGCGATCTGGGTAAAGCGTTCCATGTGGCGAATGTCCTTGCGTTCAAAATATTCTGCGGGGTCGAAATCGCGGATAATGCCGGCAACGCTGACACCCAGTTCGGTGGTGTCAAAGCTGTCGATCTTGGAAACACCCAGTGTTCCCTTTTTTACGTTTTCCCAGAACTTTTCTACAGTGCTGCCCAGCGGGTTTACCGTACCCAGTCCGGTGATTACTACTCTTTTCATATTTCCTCGCTCTCTGCCGCCGTGCTGCGGCAAGCTTGTTTTTCATCTCAAAGCATTCTCAGACTGCCTTCCCTGAAAGAGAAGGCGAACCTGCGAAGCTGGTGGAAAGGTTTTTATGAGAAACCTTACATCATCAGTCCGCCGGAGATCTCGATGGTCTGACCGGTGACATAGCTTGCATCTTCCGAGCAGAGGAACGAGATCACGTTCGCCACTTCTTCCGGATTGCCGTACCGCTTCATTGCCACCAGTTCCAGCATCTTGTTCCGCTGTTCCTCGGTGAGAGCGTCAGTCATGGGCGTCTTGATGAAGCCCGGAGCAACGGCGTTGACGGTGACATTTCTGGCACCCAGTTCCTTTGCCACGGTCTTGGTCATGCCGATAATGGCAGCCTTGGAAGCGGAATAGTTGATCTGTCCCGGATTGCCGTACAGACCGGCTACCGATGCCAGACTGACAATGTGTCCGTGCCGCTGCCGCATCATGACAGCACCCACCAGCTTCATCATGTTGAACACGCTTTTCTGGTTGACGGCGATCACGGCATCATACTGTTCCTCGGACATGCGAACCATCAGACCGTCCTTGGTGATGCCGGCGTTGTTGACCAGTGCGTCGATCGAGCCGAAACGCTCTTTTACTGCCTTGGTCATTGCTTCGCACTGGGCATAATCTGCCACGTTTGCTGCGAACAGCTCTGCCTCTACGCCGAAGCTGCGGCATTCTTCTGCCACCTTTTCTGCGTTTGCTTTATCGGAATCGCTGGGGAAATGGTTGATCGCTACATTGTAGCCGTCCTTTGCCAGACGCTTTGCGATGCAGGCACCAATGCCCTGCGATGCACCTGTGATCAATGCTGTTGCCATAGTGATTTCTCCTTTATTTAGTATCTATCTGTATCTGCTGTCTTTCTGCATTAGTTCTTCCCTAACAACTGATATGCTTCTGCCCACATCTCGTCGATGACTTCCTTGCAGGGCTTGACATCGTGCACCATGCCGGCGATCAGACCGCACAGGAACGAGCCTTCGTCCACGTTGCCGTCTACCACTGCCTTGCGGAGAGAGCCGACTGTCATTGCCTCGAAATCCTCCGGCGGGCAGGCTGCCTTTTCCATTGCCTGCAACTTCTTGGTGTACTTGGTCTTGATGCCGCGGCAGGGGCTGCCGGAATAGAAGCCGGTGATCTGGTTGTCGGTGTCCTTTGCCTTAACAACCAGTTCCTTGTACTTCGGAGAGATCTGGCATTCCTCTGTTGCGAGGAACCGTGTGCCCAGCTGTACGCCCTCGGCACCCAGCATAAAGGCTGCGGCGATGCCTCTGCCGTCAGCGATACCGCCGGCAGCAATGACCGGAATGTCTACCGCATCGACCACCTGCGGCACCAGACACATGGTGGTGTTCATGCCGATATGTCCGCCGGACTCAGTGCCCTCTGCCACCAGTGCATCTGCACCGGAACGCTCCATACGCTTTGCCAGAGCTACAGACGGCACCACCGGAATCACCTTGATGCCGGCATTTTTCCACGCCTCCATGTACTTGCCGGGGTTGCCGGCACCAGTAGTCACGATCGGCACCTTTTCGTCAATGACCAGCTGTGCCAGATCGTCGGCGTTGGGGCTCATGAGCATGATGTTCACGCCGAACGGGTTCTGCGTTTTTTCCTTGCAGATACGAATCTGTTCCCGCAGGTAATCAATGGGGGCACTGCCGCCGGCGATCAGGCCGACTGCTCCGGCATTGGATACTGCAGATGCCAGTGTGCTCTCTGCGATCCACGCCATACCGCCCTGAATCATGGGGTACTTGCTCCCCAGCAGTTTTGTAATTCTGGTTTCCATAGCTATGTTCCTTTCTATTTCAGGAGATGTTTTCTCAATATTCCATAATCAGTGCTGCATAGGTCAGACCTGCTCCGAAACCGACCAGGCAAACCTTATCGCCACGCTGGATCTTTCCGGCACGGATCGCTTCATCAAAGGCAATGGGGATCGAAGCACTGGAAGTGTTGCCGTGATATTCGATGTTGGTGACGACTTTTTCCATAGGCTGCTTCAGGAACTTCATTGCCGTTTCAATGATACGGATATTTGCCTGATGCGGAACGATCTTATCCAGTTCGTTCAGGTCGAAGCCGATCTTTTCCGCTGCCATTGTTGCCGCCTTTGCCAGTGCGTGGGTGGCGAACTTGTACACCTCTCTGCCGTCCTGCAGCATGGTGTGTTCCCAGCCCTCCGGACCTGCTCCAATGCCGTCATCATATTCTGCCTGACGCTCCGGCTTCACAAAGGGCGACTGAGGCAGTGCACTGTGGGCATAGAGGAACTTTGCACCGGTGCCGTCTGCACCCAGATGGCTGGTGTACAGAGCATCTTCCTTATACTCGATGACTGCCGCTGCGGCACCGTCCCCGAAGAGAATGCAGGAAGAACGGTCACTGTAGTTGGTGATCTTGGAAAGGCTCTCGTTTGCAACAACCAGTGCATACCGCATGGAGGAATCCGTTTTCAGGAAGCGGTGTGCGGTGTCCATGGCATAGACAAAGCCGGAGCATGCCGCATTCATATCAAAGCATGCCGCATTGGCTGCACCGGTTTCCCGCTGAATGATGCAGGACATAGACGGGGTGCAGTACTCCGGTGTAATGGTGGTGTCGATCAGCAGACCGATCTCCAGCGGATCGATGCCTGCCGCAGCAATGGCACGCTTGGCAGCTTCTGCCCCCATGTACCATGTCGGCTCGCCGTCTGAAATGTGGCGGGTGCCGATGCCGGTTCTGGTGCGGATCCACTCGTCGTTGGTTTCAACGATCTTTGCCATATCCTCATTGGTCACCTGAAATGCAGGCGTATAGCTTCCTGTTCCTAAAACGCGAATTCCCATGGAAAAATTTCCTCCGTTCCTCTTGTCACTTTCCTCATTTTGTGGTATGATAGATAGGGAACGTACCGCAGACAGAGGTTTCGGTACGCCCTGTAAAATTTAGAGTTTCCCTGCAATCACAGGATACACTTTCTATTATAGAATATTTTTACGCAATTTGCAATGTTTCCGAGTGGTTTTTCAAGTCGTGAAAGAGGAAATACTATTTTTTGCACAAATCTAAGCCTCTGATTTTGTACATCTTTGTACAACTCTTATGAGAAAGGAATGGTAGTTATGGCAACAATCGCACTTTTTTCCGGACAGGGTTCTCAATATGAGAAGATGGGACTGGATCTGGTACAGCAGGACGCTGCACTGGAGGAAATTTTTGAAGTCGCTTCGGAGGTTCTGGGCTTCGATCTGTATGCGGTCATCGCAGACAGCGACGCACAGACACTGGCTCACACCATTTATGCCCAGCCGGCAATCATGGCAACTTCTCTGATCTGTCTGGAGGCAGCCAAGAAGCGTGGTTTCACCTATGACGCCGTTGCCGGCCACTCTCTGGGCGAATATGCCGCAATGGTCGCTTCGGGCATGCTCTCTCTGGAGGACGGCTTTCGGGTCATCAAAGCTCGTTCAGAAGCCATGGACGCTGCGGCAAAGGCAGCCGACGGTGCCATGTGTGCAATCCTGAAGCTGGCTCCCGCAGAAGTGGAACGCATCTGTCAGGAAACGGAGGGCTATGTCATTCCGGCAAACTACAACTCCAGCGTGCAGACCGTGATCGCCGGCGACCGTGATGCTGTGGAAAAGGCAGCTGCCGCTTGTGCCGCACTGAAGGCAAGAGCCGTACCGCTGGCTGTGGCAAGTGCATTCCACACCAAGCTGATGCAGCCGGCTGCGGATACCTTTTATAAAGCGATCCAGAACGTGAAGTTCTCTGCTCCGACGGTGCCCTTCTACTCCAACGTGCTGGGTGCTGTCCGGACGGACTTCTCCGATATGCCCAAGGCTCTGGCGGAACACATCGTTTCTCCGGTACGCTTCACCGACGAACTGGCAGCCATGCAGGCAGCCGGCATTGACACCTTTGTGGAATTTGGTCCCAAGAGCGTTCTCACCGGACTGGTCAAGAAAACCCTCAAGGGCGTGACTGCAAAGAACGTGGAAAATGTGGACACACTGGAAGGAGCACTGGCATAATGGAACAGTATACACTGATCGGACACCCGCTGGGACACTCCATGTCCCCGTTTATTCACGAACGGCTGTTCGCTATGGCGGGCAGAGAAGCCAGCTATACCCTCACCGACATTGCACCGGAGCATCTGGCGGGAAAAGAGCCCTATCTGCGTAGCTTACAGGGATTCAACATTACCATTCCCCATAAAATGGCGATTATTCCCATAGTGGACGAACTGGACGAAAGTGCAAAGCGGTACAACTCCGTCAACTGCGTGGCAAACCAGAACGGCAAGCTGATCGGCTATAACACCGACTGTGACGGCTTCACCATGTCTGTGAAAGAGTACCCCATGGACGGCAAGGTGCTGCTCATCGGCTGCGGCGGCGTAGGCAGAATGATCGCCACCGAAGCCCTGCGGCACGGGGCGAACCTGACCATTGGCATTATCCCGCAGGACAAGGAACTAGTGGAAGCGTTCATTCAGGAAGCAAAACAGACCATGCCGGAAGCCAAGGTGACCTATGCTGTCACTGCGGACATTCACGACAAGTTTGATGTCATCATCAACGCTTCTCCGGTGGGCATGTTCCCCAAAGTGGACGCGTGTCCGGTATCTGATGAACTGATCGACGGGGCAGACTATTTCTTCGATGTCATCTACAACCCCACCAAGACGCTGTTCCTCCGCAAGGCTCTGGCTCAGGGCAAGGTGGCAAAGGGCGGTGCCGCTATGCTGGTATTGCAGGCAGTCCGTGCCCACGAGATCTGGAACGGCGACAGCTATACCGACAAGCAGATCGAATCCATTATCTGTGACATGGAAGAACGCATCGACGAACAGAACCAGACAAAGTGAGGCTGCATATGACGATTTTTCTTTGCGGCTTCATGGGCTGCGGCAAAACCACTGTGGGCGAGATTCTGGCGAAGCAGCTGGGGCTGCCGCTGATCGACACGGACGCTTATATTGTGGAACAGGAAGGCAGGAGCATTCCGGAAATTTTTGCTCAAGAGGGCGAACCGTATTTCCGGAAGGTGGAGGCTCAGGCGATCCGCACCCTGTGCACCAAAAACGCCGTGATCGCCTGCGGCGGCGGTGCCATGCTGAATCCGGACAGTGCTGCCTACGCCCGCGAAAACGGAGCTGTGGTACTGCTGAACGAATCCTTCGACACCTGCTATGCACGGATTCAGGGCGACACCAACCGCCCCATTGTGCAACGCAGCACCAAAGAAGAACTGCACCAGCTGTTTGACCAGCGTGCCGGCATCTACCGTGCCCACGCTTCCCACGTGGTAGACGGCGGTGTTTCGCCGGAACAAATGGCGGAACGTGTCGCCGCAGCGGTACAGTGACCGAACACCACACAATAGAATCAAGAAAACGCCGTCCGACAGGAGCATATGCCTGCCGGACGGCGTTTTTTATCGTTATCTGTCCTGTTATTCTGTCCAACTCGGTGTCAGACCTGCACCCTTTTCGGCACAGTATTTCAGAATCATATACATATCGGTGGTGTCGATTTTTCCGTCCCCGTTGACATCTGCCGCGTCCAGTGCAGCTGCTTCGGCAGCTTCGCCGTCTGTGGTCAGAGTGACAGCTTCCTTGCCGGAACCTTTCCACGCCAGATACTGCATGACGGCATAGAGGTCGCTGCTGGTGATCGCCTCGTCATTGTCCACATCGCCGGTATAGTACGCAGCAGTCAGGTCTACCGGCTCTCCGGAAGTCTGTATACTCTCGGCTGCCGACATCAGATATTCCAGCCCCACTTCTGCGGCGGGATATGCCTCCTGCAATTTTTCTGCAAGAGCGATGCCGTCATAGATGGATTCTACCTTGGTAACGTTGATCGATTCCCAAGAAATGCCGTCGCTGTAATCGATATTTCGGATTTCCACTTCTGCATCAGAATCCACTGTCCGTGCCAGCCGGAGCACAGCATCTTTTTCGGATTCCTCCACATTTTTCACCCAGATGCTGTTGTAGTAGTTCCCCTCTGCTCCCATTGCACAAACTGCGTGATAGGTTGACTGGAGCAAAACGCCGGCTTTCTGCAAGTCACGGGTAAGCTTCAGCACAGCATCTCGCTTGTTTTCAAAATCAGCGGGATTTTTGGAATTTACGCCGTCTGCATTCTTCTCATCACACATGGAAATCAGCCAGTTCTTATCACTGTCCTGAATCTTACTGTATCCGTCGAAACCCAATGCCGCCTGATTTTCGGCGTAGACCTTTTCAAATGTATCCAGATCGGAAACCAGAATCCCCGTATTATTAAACATATAGTGTTCAAAAATATACAGATTTGCCGATTCGGCTTTTCCGTCGGTATAAACGGTATAGGCATCGCTGTAATTTGTCGCCCTTGCCAAAAAAGACTTATCGTCCAGTTCGGTGTATCCCTTGGGTGGTTCCAGACTGGTGCTGTAAAACGCCACCGCACCGGCAGACATACTGGAAACAGAAGCCGCCGCTGTAGTCACTGCCAACGCAGATCCCAGTATCCTTTTCCATTTTTTCATCATAAAAATCATCTCCTTTATAATAATGAGGGATTGTGTTCCCATTTTCATTATAATTATTTTATGCACATCCGTCAATATCAACAGCAGAATTTCGGTATCTTCAACAAGAAATGATACTCTATTTTGTTCCTCCACGAAAATATTGGAGAAATCTGGAAAATGCAAAAAGACCGCACATTTCAAATGCACGGTCTGAGTTTGCCTATTCTTCCTCATACACCGGAAAATCTGCCGGATCATAGGGAATGTGGCTGCGGTCGTAGTAGTCCCTGACCGCGGCACGGACTGCCTGCTCCGCCAGCACGGAACAGTGCAGCTTCTGTTCCGGCAGCCCGTCCAGAGCCTCTGCCACGGCCTGATTGGTGAGAGCCAGTGCCTGTGACAGGGGCTTTCCGGTAATCAATACCGTTGCCATGGAACTGGAAGCAATGGCAGTGCCGCAGCCGAACGTTTCAAAGGTCGCCCTGGTGATGATGCCGTCCTGAATTTTCAGGTAAATTTTCATGGTATCGCCGCAGCGGGCACTGCCCACCTGTCCCACGCCGTCTGCGTCCTCCATGATGCCGACGTTCCGCGGGTTCATGAAATGATCCATGACCTTTGCACTATATAACATGGGGCTTTCTCCCTTCTTCCAAGTCCCGCCAAACCGGCGACATGCTCCGCAGACGTGTCACCACTTCCGGCACTGCTTTCAACAAGTATTCCACTTCTTCCGGCGTGTTCTCCGCAGACAGCGACAGCCGCAGAGAGCCGTGTGCCGCCTCATAGGGCACGCCCACTGCCAGCAGCACATGGCTGGGCTCCAGTGAACCGGAAGTGCAGGCAGAGCCGGAGGAGGCACAGATGCCCTTTGCGTCCAGCAGAAGCAGCAGGGCTTCGCCCTCTACGCCCTCGAAGCAGAAGTTCACGTTCCCCGCCAGACGGTTCTTCCGGTCGCCGCTAAGCAGGCTGTGGGGAATGGTTTCCAGCCCCGCGATCAGCCGATCCCGCAGACCGGCAACATAGGCGGCGTTCTGTTCCAGATTTGCACATGCTTCCCGCAGTGCCGCCGCCATGCCTGCGATTGCCGGCAGATTTTCCGTGCCGGCACGCATGCCACGTTCCTGTGCCCCGCCGCAGATCAGGCTGTGCAGCGGTGTCCCCCGTTTGGCGTACAACACACCCACGCCTTTGGGACCGTGGAATTTATGGGCAGACAGAGAGAGCATGTCCACCGGCAATTGCGACAGGTCGATCGGCACATGTCCCACCGCCTGCACGGCATCGGTGTGGAACAGCACACCCTTTTCACGGCAGACTGCTCCGATCTCTGCAATGGGTTCGATCGTGCCAATTTCATTGTTGGCAAACATCACGCTGACCAGACAGGTGTCCGGACGAATTGCCGCCTGCACCGCTTCCGGTGTAACCATACCGGTTTCCGAAACCGGCAGCAGCGTCACGGAAAAGCCCTCCTCCTCCAGCTGTTTCAGGGTGTGGAGAATGGCGTGGTGCTCGATCGCGGTGGAAATGAGGTGCTTCTTACCGGACCTGGCACCGGCATAGGCGGCAGACCGCAGTGCCTGATTGTCGGCTTCGCTGCCGCCGGAGGTGAAATAGATTTCTCTCGCCGTACAGCCCAGACAGCCGGCAATGTCCTGCCGTGCCTGCAACAAGGCTTCTGCGGCAGCCTGCCCTACGTGGTGCAGACTGGAGGGGTTGCCGTAGTTCTGTTCCAGACAGGACAGCATGGCACGCACTGCCGCTTTAGAGGGCTTTGTGGTGGCTGCATTATCTGCGTATATTTGCAATGGGGATTCCTCCGTTTCCTTAGAACAAAAAGCGGGGATTGCCGCTGGTTTCCGGCACTCCCCGCTTTTCTATTGATAATCAGTTCTCTCTTACTTGACTGCTTCGAAGCCCTGCTCCAGATCTGCCAGAATGTCGTCGATATGCTCAATACCGATAGACAGACGAACGGTGGTCGGTGTGATGCCGGCTGCCAGCAGTTCTTCCTCAGTCATCTGCGAATGGGTCGTAGATGCCGGATGGATCACCAGAGATTTCACGTCTGCGACGTTTGCCAGCAGCGAGAAGATCTTCAGGGATTCCGTGAACTTCTGTGCCTGCTCCTTGGTGCCGTTCAGTTCGAAGGTGAAGATCGATGCACCGCCGTTCGGATAGTACTTGTTGTACAGTTCCAGATCCTTGCCGGTTGCCTGCGACGGGTGGTTGACCTTTTTAACCATGGGGTGATTCTTCAGGTAATCTACCACCTTCAGGGCGTTCTCTACGTGGCGTTCTACACGCAGGGACAGGGTTTCCAGCCCTTGCAGCAGCAGGAACGAATGGAACGGGGACAGGGTCGCACCGGTATCCCGCATCAGGGTGGTGCGAAGCTTCATGATATAGGCGATATTGCCGCATGCTTCTGTAAAGACAACGCCGTGATAGGACGGATTCGGCTTGGACAGTCCCGGAAACTTGTCGCTTGCTGCCCAGTCAAACTTACCGCCGTCTACAACAACACCGCCCATCACGGTACCGTGACCGCCGATGAACTTGGTTGCAGAGTGTACCACAACATCTGCACCGTGTTCCAGCGGACGGAACAGGAACGGTGTTGCGAAAGTGTTGTCCACGATCAGCGGCAGACCGTGCTTGTGAGCGATCTCTGCAATTGCTTCCATGTCTACCACGTCAGAATTCGGGTTGCCCAGAGATTCCACATACACTGCCTTGGTGTTCGGGCGAATGGCTGCTTCGATATTTGCCGGATCGTGTGCATCTACGAAAGTGGTTTCGATACCGATCTCTGCGTAAGTGTTTGCGAACAGGTTATAGGTGCCGCCGTAAACCGTCTGCGAAGAAACGATATGGTCGCCGCTGCCTGCGATATTGCGAATGGAATAGTCAATTGCTGCGGAACCGGTTGCGGTTGCCAGTGCAGCTGCACCGTTTTCCAGTGCGGCGATACGCTTTTCAAAAACGTCGTTGGTCGGGTTCATCAGACGGGTGTAGATGTTGCCCGGTTCTGTCAAACCGAAACGGCCGGCTGCCTGTGCGGAATCCTTGAACACATAAGAAGTGGTCGCATAGATCGGCACTGCTCTTGCATCAGTGGTCGGGTCCGGCTGTTCCTGACCGACATGTACCTGTTTGGTTTCAAAACGATATTCCTGATTTGCCATGGTGAATCTTTCCTTTCTATTTCGTCCGTGCCCTGCGGGCATTCAGGAAACACTGCAAGCAGATTGTGTGCAAAGCCGTCAGGCGGGCTTTGTGCAGTGTTTCTTTCGGTTTGGTTTCCTTTGCTATGGTTGTATTATATCACAATTCACCTATAGTGTCAATAGGTTTTCTATGTGTTTTAAAATTTTGACGTTTTAGACAGATACCGCACTGTGAAATTGCCCCACATCTGTGGAAATGCACAACATTCGGCAGCCGTAACAAAAACAACCCGACAAATCGTCGGGTTGTTTCCATTACAGTGTATATCCCTCTGCACGGAGGGCATCGATCAGGTCGCCCAGAATCTCGGCGTTGGTAGAAGACACCGCGTGCAGCAGGAGGATCTCGCCGCCGTGTGCGTGTGCCCTGAGCCGTTCCAGAGATTCTGCCGGATCCGGCTGGGCATCGGTTTTCCAGTCCACGTAGGCATCGCTCCAGAACAGTGTCCGATAGCCGCATGCCTGTGCGGTTTCCAGTGCCGCCTCGGAGTATTCCCCGCAGGGACAGCGGAAATACTGCATCTCATAGCCGTATTTGTCCAGCACATACTGGTGCAGATCCATAATTTCCGCCTTAGCTTCTGCTTCGGAAAGCGTAGGCAGGCTGGCATGTGTCATACCGTGGTTGCCCAGCACGTGTCCCTCTGCGATCATGCGGTTCACAAGATCTGTTTCCTTTTTGGCATAGTCGCCGGTGAGGAAAAAGACGGCGTGCACCTGCTTTTCCCGCAGGGTGTCCAGAATCTGTCCGGTATAGCCGTTCTCGTACCCCTGGTCAAAGGTCAGCAAGATCTGGCTGCGGTCGGGCGTTGTGGCGTAGGCATCGTATCGGGCATACTGTGCGTCAAATGCCACCGCATCAACGGGACGGTTTTCACTGTCCACCGCGGTGCCCTGCCCGTAGCCGATCACCTCGCCGCTGACGGCACTGACCGGCGAAACCGGAAGCACTGCCACTGTCAGCAAGCCGGACAACAGACCAGTCGTCCAACGATTTCTCATCTGCATTCCCTCCCTCGCTGCATTTGCAGCTGTAGAGAGTTTGTGCAGAATGGGCATAAAAATTCGTTGGAAATATCCCGCTGGGATATTTTCAAGTTATTTCTTTTTGAAAAAGGGCAGCCAGGGCTTCTCGCCCTGGATCTCGCCAGCATTTTTGAAAAACTGCTGGACTGAAAAACTTTACTTTTCGGTACAACTTTTCACCATGTGTACAGCACCTCGCAAGCAGCGATTCGTCTTAATAGAACGTTGCCACTTCCTGTTCCGGTGCACTTGTCATCACGACTTCCTGCACCTGCAACACCGGTCCCTTGCCGCGGTACAGCTTATGCTTCTGCACGTGGATCTTTCCGGTCACCTGCACCCACTGCCGTGTCTGGAGCACGCTTGCCTTTTCCCACTCTGCCACAACGCAGCTATACGTAATATCTTCCACACAGCAGGTCATCACGTGTCTGCCTACGGCAAACGTATTGGGCGGGAATTTCGGATCTACGGCAACAATACCGCGGAATGAAACGGTCTTGCCGTCATATTTTTTCGGGTCTTCCATGATGTCCCGATACCACAGAGCATAGTCCGTGTCTGCCAGCCGAATCACCGGTGCATTTACGTCAAAGGGCAGCGGATCCTCGATCTCATCGTATTCCACATGTCCGTCTGCATACTCATAGGCAATATCTGTCCGGCGGCTGACACCGCGGACGATCTTGTGAAATTCCATTTTGTCCATGTCCTTGCCGAACCGGTTGAATACTACCAGTTCGCAGGTGTTCAGCTTGTCCACCACAAGGCTCCGCATATTGGCGTTATATTGCAGGAACGTGGTGGCATCGGCAAAGAACATTTCCTGATACACTGCCCAGTCGTCCGGCAGATTCTGGAACAGCTGCTGTAGCTGCCACATGCCGTTGTACTCCAGCACCACGCGGGTAGCACCGCATTCTTTCAGCAGTTCCTGCAAGTGTGCCGGATTCAGTTCCTCCGGCTCCTCAATGGTGCGGATATAGATCTCCTGACAGGGCATAGCGGAAATATCGTATTCCTCCTCGCCCTCCTCACAGAGCAGCAGCATGGTCTTTTCGCCGGAATTGAACCGCTTGTCCTCTAAGGTTTCCTGAATAAACTTGGTCTTGCCTGCTTCCAGAAAGCCGGTAAACAGGTATACCGGAACGTCATTTTCCTGAGGCTGTTGTCCTCCTGCCATGATGTTGTCCTCCTTTTATTCTGCGTGGAACAGTTCGGTCAGGGCATCTTCGTGAATGCCGGAGCCAATGACACAAAGTCGTCCGGTGGTGCCGGCACTGCCGCTGCGAACGTCCGGTGTACCCGGTACATAGTCGAAGTGGATCCAGCTGCCGTCCTCTGCCGGTACAATGCCCTTGGCACGGAGGATCATGCCGTACTTGTCTGCGTCTTCCAGAGCCGTCAGAGCGTTGGTGATCTCCTCCTTGGTGTACTTCCGGGCAGACTCTACGCCCCAGCTGGTGAACACTTCGTCTGCATGGTGGTGGTGATGCTCGTGATCGTGGTCATGGCAGCCGCAGGTGCAGTTCTCGTCATGTTCGTCGTGGTCATGGTGGTGATGATGTTCATGTTCCTCATGATCATGGTCATGATCGTGGCAGCCGCAGGTGCAGTTCTCGTCATGTTCGTCGTGGTCATGGTGGTGATGGTGTTCATGTTCCTCATGGTCATGATCGTGGTGGTGATGATCGTGTGCAGCGGCTTCTGCCAGCAATTCCTGTAATTCGTCGTCCAGTGTGTTCTTCTGGGTCATTGCCTCAACCAGCTGCTTGCCGGTCAGTTCTGCCCAGTCCGTGGTGACGATAGGAGCCTTTTCGTTGCAGGTCCGCAGACGGCGAACGCAGTCGTCCAGCTTCTCCTGCGGCAGACCAGCGGTATGGCTCAAGATCAGGCAGCTTGCATAGGTGATCTGATTGTTGAAGAACTCGCCGAAGTTCTTCTGATACATCTTGCACTTCTTGGCATCGACTACTGTGGTGAAGCCGTCCAGTTCCACGTCATGGGCATGGATATTCTGGACTGCACGAATGACATCGCTCAGCTTGCCCACGCCGGAAGGTTCGATCAGGATGCGATCCGGATGGTACTGCTCCAGCACCTTTTCCAGAGCCTTGCCAAAGTCGCCTACCAGACTACAGCAGATACAGCCAGAGTTCATCTCGGTGATCTCTACGCCGGCGTCCTGCAAAAAGCCGCCGTCAATACCGATCTCGCCGAATTCGTTTTCGATGAGCACCAGCTTTTCGCCAACATAGCCTTCCTGAATCAGCTTCTGGATCAGCGTGGTTTTACCGGCACCCAAAAAGCCGGAGAATATTGTAATTTTTGTCATTTTTATCTGCACTTCTTTCTCTCAATCTCAACAGCCGGAAGCATATTTTCGCTGAGGCTGCATAATATTAGTATAGCACAGTTTTTCCGGAGATGCAAGGGCTTTTCGGGCAGTTTGCATGGAATTTTTATGAATGCAGAAGAACACGTTCCCAGCGAAACTGTTTCCCCAGAAAATGCAAAAGGACGGTTTTCACCGTCCCCTGCGTGGTTTCAGGAATATGGCACATTTTCCGCAAAAGATGTACAGATTTGGGAATTACCGTTTGACTGCCATTTCCGGCTGTTCCGATACAGCTGCTGATTCCGGCAGGATTCCCGCCGCCAGCAGCTGTGCGGCAATCCATGTGACAACGTCCTCCGGCTGCGGCTTGTCCTGCTGACGGGGGATTTCTGCCCACGCCTGCTGCACGTCCGCGTCCGGATTGTTCATGCCCTGCCGGATTGCCTCTGCGATTTCCGCCTGCACTTCCTCCGCAGAGGTGCAATATTGGTCTGCCACCTGTTTCCAAAGATTCTGCATATGAAAAAGCCTCCTTTTGTCAGACCTGTCGGGCGGCAAAGCCATTGCGATCGCCGATGGCTTCCGGCTTTTGCCGTTTCTGCGTTCCGACAGGTCTATTATATCAAATTCTGCTGTCGGCTTTTGTCGGAATCGTGCCGCAGTTTTCCCCTTTTCTGCCCCGATTCTGCCGGAATTCCGTACATTTTCGGATATATGTACGAAGTGTACAAATGTCAAATGAAAAAAATTGCAAAAAGTAGTTGACAAGGCGGTTTTTTTGTGCTATAATAATTTATGTTGCAGGTTTCCTGTACAAAACAATTTTCATAGGGGTATAGCTCAGCTGGTAGAGCAGTGGTCTCCAAAACCACGTGTCCCGAGTTCGATTCTTGGTGCCCCTGCCAAATGGAAAAACCGTCGCATGATATTGCGGCGGTTTTTGTTTTATCTGTATAAAGGAAGAAGCCCGATCCAGTTTTCACCACAAAGGCAAATTGGATCGGGCTTTTTTTCAATTCATCATATATAAAACAAAAAAGCGAATCACTTTCGTGATTCGCTTATCTTGGCTCCTCCAGTTGGACTCGAACCAACGACCCTGCGGTTAACAGCCGCATGCTCTACCGACTGAGCTATAGAGGAATATCTAAGAGCACATTTGCATGTGCTCTTGTGCCGGCATTGCCCAATTTTTCCAGATCGAGATGATCAAGTATCGTAGGCGTAAAAGAGCTTAACTTCCGTGTTCGGAATGGGAACGGGTGGAACCTCTTTGCCATAAACACCGACTAAAAGAAAAATGGTGACCCGTACCAGACTCGAACTGGTGATGCCGCCGTGAGAGGGCGGAGTCTTAACCGCTTGACCAACGGGCCTTAATTGGTGCACCATCGGGGACTCGAACCCAGGACCCACTGATTAAGAGTCAGTTGCT
>ERZ1027221.821-NODE-821-length-18532-cov-5.464469_pt1 | contig 18532 bp, 13 predicted proteins | sample MGYA00519267_ERZ1027221 | MGnify/ENA primary metagenome ERZ1027221 (study PRJEB26926, sample SAMN06164533) | human gut metagenome | biome: ENVO:00009003; feature: ENVO:2100002; material: ENVO:00002003 | host: Homo sapiens | place: USA | collected 2012 ...
CGTGGGCTCGGAGATGTGTATAAGAGACAGCAATAAAACATCAAATTTGATATTTTATTGCATTAAAACTCAGAAAAAAGATATTTATTTATTCTTTTTCATCGACTTATAGACAGGAATAAAGACTAATGCTGCCGAAATGACAAGCATTACTATCGTCATACCGTCAATACGTTCGGCTTTTGTGAGAACTAAATAGCAAAGCGCCAGCCAAAGCAGGCTGACGCAAACTATTTGTGATTTTGATAACGGCCTTCTCATCGGCTTTCGTTTTTCTTCTTCACTACGATGGCGTCGATCACGGCTACGGCTGTGATGTTCACGATGTCGCGGACAGAACTTTCAAAGTCAGTGAAATGGATAGGCTTGTTCAGTCCCATCTGGATAGGGCCGATGAATTCCGTATCAGGGTCCATTGCCTGCAGCAGTTTGTATCCTGCGTTGGCGGAGCTCAGGTTCGGGAAGATCAGCGTATTCACGTCTTTACCTTTCAGGCGGGTGAACGGATACTTGGCGTCACGCAGTTCGCGGTTCATGGCAAAGTTCACCTGCATTTCACCGTCGATGGCGAGTTCCGGATATTCCTTCTGCATATAGTTCACTGCTCCGTGCACTTTGACAGGGCTGCCGGAGGTATCGGCACCGAAGTTGGAGTACGACAGCATCGAGATGACCGGTGTATGGTTGAAGAAACGGACTGTCTTGTCAGCCAGTTTGGCGATGTCAATCAGAGTTTCCGTATCCGGATGACGGTTGATCAGCGTATCTGCCAGGAAGTAAGTACCCTTCTTCGAATTAAGAATGTGCATTGTTCCGAAATGGTTGAATCCGGGCTGGATGCCGATTACTTCCTTGGCAACTTTGATGGTGTTGCTGTATCTGGTGTAGAGTCCGGTGATAAATGCGTCTGCATCTCCGGTTTCTACCATCATCATACCGAAGTAGTTGCGTTCGAACATCTTGTCGTTGGCTTCTTCGTATGTAAAGCCTTCGCGGGCACGTTTTTCGGCAAGGATGCGTGAGTAGCGTTCGCGGCGTTCCGACTCGTCCGGATGGCGGAGATTGACGATTTCGATGCCTTCCAGGCTCAGGTCGAGTTCTTCGGCCAGTTTGCCGATTGCTTCGTCGTTTCCTAATAAGATAGGATGGCAGATGCCTTCGGCTTTTGCTTCGACGGCGGCTTTCAGCATGTTGGGATGGATGCCTTCGGCAAATACGACACGTTGCGGGTTGCGGCGGGCGGTGTCATAAAGCTGGCGGGTCAGTTTGGATTCGTATCCCATCAGTTCGCGCAGATGCACGCAGTAAGCGTCCCAGTCTTTGATTTCCGTGCGTGCCACTCCGCTTTCCATGGCTGCTTTGGCTACGGCACAGGAAACTTCGGTGATGAGGCGCGGGTCTACCGGTTTCGGGATGAAGTATTCCGGACCGAAAGAGAGGTTGTTGACGTGGTATGCTGTGTTCACTACATCAGGTACAGGCTGTTTTGCCAGATTGGCGATAGCGTGTACTGCTGCGATTTTCATTTCTTCGTTGATCGCTTTGGCCTGTGTATCGAGTGCGCCGCGGAAGATGTACGGGAAACCGATTACGTTGTTGATCTGGTTCGGATAGTCGGAACGTCCGGTTGCCATCAGTACGTCGGGGCGGGCGCTCATTGCATCTTCGTAAGAGATTTCCGGTGTCGGGTTTGCCAGTGCGAATACGATCGGCATGGGAGCCATGCTGCGCACCATGTCCTGACTCAGTACGTTACCTTTGGACAAGCCGAGGAATACATCGGCGCCTTTGATCGCTTCTTCCAGTGTGTGGATATCCGTGCGGTCGGTGGCAAAATATCTCTTCTGTTCGTTGAGGTCGGTACGTGTCTTGCTGATAACGCCTTTGCTGTCCAGCATGACGATATTTTCGAGGCGTGCCCCCAGTGATACATATAATTTGGTACAGGATACGGCAGATGCTCCGGCACCGTTTACGACGATTTTCACATCCTCTATTTTCTTTCCGGCCACTTGCAGGGCATTTACCAGTCCGGCGCTGGAAATGATAGCGGTTCCGTGCTGGTCGTCGTGCATCACAGGGATGTCAAGTTCTTCTTTCAGACGGCGTTCGATTTCGAAACATTCGGGAGCTTTGATGTCTTCCAGATTGATACCGCCGAAAGTAGGAGCGATTGCTTTTACGGCAGCGATGAATTTCTCCGGGTCTTTTTCGTCCACTTCGATATCGAACACGTCGATTCCTGCGTAGATTTTGAAAAGCAGACCTTTGCCTTCCATCACCGGTTTGCCGCTCAGTGCGCCTATGTCACCCAGTCCGAGTACGGCTGTACCGTTAGAAATAACAGCTACCAGGTTGCCTTTGGCTGTGTATTTGTAAGCGTCCTGCGGATTCTTCTCTATTTCGAGGCAAGGCTCTGCCACGCCGGGAGAGTATGCAAGTGATAAATCAGTTTGTGTACTGTAAGGTTTGGTAGGAACTACCTCGATCTTACCGGGTTTGCCCTGTGAATGGTAGAGCAAAGCGGCTTCTTTGGTTATTTTAGCCATGGTATTGGTATTTTTATTAATAAGTTATCATTTGGCTGCAAATGTAGGAATAAAAGTTATACATTGTTGTCTTTAGATGATAATTTCTATTAATTTTATAGCAAAATGACTGATTTTGCACAAACTTATGGTTGCTATCCGGCCATCTGTACTCCTTATATATTATAGCTGTTTCTTCTTTTCCGATGGTGTGTGAGTGGTGCGCCAAAACGTATTTTTCACTTCACGTGCCACCTCTTTCCAGCTCGGCATACTCTTCAGCGAACGACGGACCGGAAAGTCATAAAGCAGCAGCAACAGGAACAGGAAGATGCAGGCATAAGCCACCCAGCCATAAATCTGTTTGATGCTGACTTCCATCATCTGACTGATAAATTCCTCCATATAATGACCGAGATTGAACGGATTGCTGCTGAACGATACATGATCGATGGCCGATCCGTAGCGCGACAGATTATCCGGAACGTAATAAGCCAGTCCTTGTGCATAGACTGCGCAGCCCAGCACACCTCCGACTACCATGTGAAGCATATTGAACACGCTCAATCCCTGAAAAAAATGCTGGAAAGTCATAATTTCTTCCAGGCAAACCATAAAGGTGGCGCTCAATACGGCATAGGCAAAGCCACGGCAGATGGTAGGCAGATAGAGCTGTGAAATATGTATGTCGGTGGAGAGCGTCAGGTAGAATCCTATCAGATAGCCGATCAGTCCGATGAACCCGACGATGACAAGACGTACATAATTATACTGTTTGACGTGCATCCACCAGTAGGAGAATACGCAGCCGGCTACTATACCGATCATGGCGAACCAGTCCAGCTGAACGCTTACCAGCTCTTCATACTTCATAACTTCTTCGTAAAAGACCTCTTCCAGTACGTGCTCGGTAGCCAGAAATGCTTCCACCAGAGTTACAAGCCCCAGGAGAGACCAGTAATGGCGGTAAGTCCACATTTTAGGTTCGAGAAAAGGATGGCGGATAGTCATCATTCGCCAGATGCAGAACCCTAAAGTGATCAGAATAGCTATCGACAACTGACGGATGACCGGACTGTTCCACCAGTCATACCAGTCGCCATAGTTGAAGAGGAAAGCGATTTCGGCAAGTAAGGCAGCCCAAAGCGCAGCGCCCAGCCAGTCGATGCCGAATAGCGGAAACTTCTTCATGAACCGGAAATGCTTGATACAAGTCGTTTGTATCAAGAGAACGATCAGCATCAGCCCTGCGATGAACAGGTTCATGTAGGTCCAGTGATAATGATACATCAAATAGGTCGTAATCAGGTCGGACAATTGAATACTGCCAAGAATGACAATGTGAAGCCACGGAAAGAAAACGGTAAAATCCCGTTTCGGCGTCATCCATAACTGGATGTTGGACATACATTCAAAAGTTCCCTGAATCTTGCACATTCCTTCGATGAAGCATATCAGCCACAATAACGGCAGGAAAGTGATGTGCGGCGCTATCAGGTTGCAGAGTAGTACACCCAGTGCGGCAGACGTAAGCAGTGTCTTATTGGTAAAGCGGAACTTCATACGGAACAGCAGCGGGAAGTAGATTGCCATGCCCGCCAGGTTGGCGTACATACACATCAGGATATCTTCGCGCATCAGCGACATACTGCCGATCATCTGGTTCAGCGCTCCCAGATACACCCCTCCCGACAGCTGGAAAGTGACGGCAATGAAGAGATAAATCCACGGCTGCATCTTCCGCGGCACAAAGCTGCGGAACATCGGCATCACAAAAGGACCATTTAAAACAGGTGCTCCCATACTTTAATATTTCATCTCACATTCTACGTTGAAACCGGCACGCAGGCGTTTCAGCTCTTCCGGTTTATTTCCTTTCAGACTGATGCGGACCGGAATGCGTTGTTCTACTTTGACGAAGTTGCCGGTAGCATTGTCTTGCGGAATCATGGAAAAGGCTGCTCCTGTCGCATCGGAAATAGATTCGACCATTCCCCGGAAGGTAACGCCGGGCACTGCATCCGCCGTCATTTCCACTTCGGCGCCTTCTCGGATGTTGGAAAGCTGGGTCTCGCGGTAGTTGGCTATCACCCACAGGTCACGACTGTCTACGATGTCGACCATTGTCTGTCCGGGTTGGACTAACTGTCCTTCCAGAATCTCTTTCTTTCCGGTAGTACCGTCACATGGGGCGGTGATTACCGTATAGGATAGATTCAGCCGGGCAAGCTCCAATGCCGCTTCCGCTACACGGACGCCTGCCTCATTCTGTCCCAGCCGGTGCGTTTGCTCGCTTTTGACCAGAGACGTTGACTGCTTGGCACGGGATACTTGCTCGTAGCGTGCTTTGGCGGCTTCATAAGCTGTGTGTACGTTGTCATATTGCTGTTTGGTCACTGCGTCTTCCTGCAGCAGTTTTTCGAAGCGGTTCAGTTCGCGTCTGGCGTTTTCCATCTGTACGCGTACCTCTTCGATGCTTGCGTCGCTTACACTCAGGTTGTTCTGAGTGGTGGCGATTCCTATCGTGGTGGCTTTCCGTCCTGCGGTGGCATTGGCAAGGTCTGCTTCTGCCTGGGCCACCCGGAGGCGAAATTCAGTGTCTTCGATGATGAGGAGCGTGTCGCCTTTGCGTACTTGCTGATACTCTTCGAAACATATCTTCTTGATAAATCCCGGTACGCGGGTGTTGATCGGAGTGATATGTTGCTTTACCTGTGCATTGTCGGTATACTCGATGTTTCCCAGATGGATGAATCGGGAACAAACATAAATGGCTCCGCCAATAAGGAAGCAAAGAATAAGAATATTGTATATCAGCTTTTGGACTTTTCTTGCAATCATGATTTGTGCTATTTTTAATAGGTTGAATGTTAATGAGTTGTTCTCTGATGAGATGTTTTAAAACAATAAGACGTTTTTACAGCGTATGGGTAATGTATTTCATCTTGTAAAAGCTGTAGACTACGTTGATGCGTGCGTTTACCAGATTTAAGTCGGCGCTCAGCTTCATGTTGCTGGCATCGAGCATATCGGTGAGCAGAGCCAAATCGTTTTTGTAGCGGTTGCTGGTCACGTTGTAGTTCTGATCGGCCAGTTCCACACTTTTCTCTTGCGTGCGGAGGTCGGTGAAGGAAGTCAGGAAGTTGACGTAATTCGCCTGCACGCCGTTTTCTATCTGCTCTTGCGCTAATGAATATTCTTCCTGTGCTTTCCGCATATTAAGCTTTGCCTGCCGTACCTTCTTATTGTTTTTGAACAAGGAAGAAAGGTTGTACTTTATTCCGACTCCTACATACCAGTAATTGAAGTTGTTGTCCAGTACGGGGACTTCGATGGTGATCGGTCCGTCCAGATGTTCTCCGGCTACGAGTGCTACTTTGGGAAGAAGTTCCGAGCGTTCCAGCTTCACTTTCTGCTCGTTCATCTTTACCGCCAGCTGTGCTTGCTGCAAGCCTACATTGCTCTGCATGGCCAGCAGTTGCCAGTCATTTTCCGCCAATGCCCTGACTTCTTCGTCCAGTAAGGTGGAGTCGGGGACTATTTCTGTTCCGGCTGGCAGGTGAAGGGTAGTCACCAGCTGATGATTCATGATCTTGCAGGCGTCCTGCACCTTTGCCAGTTGTAGTTTCAGTGTTTCTTTCTGGAGTTCGTAGCGGGTGATATCATTCTTTAGAGCCGTCCCTTGAGTACGTCTGGCTTCCATGTTGCGAATCACCTGTTCTGTCAGATCAAGGTTTTTCTGTAATACCTGAATTTGGTTGTTCAGTTTGTATAAATCCAGATAGTAGCCGGTCAGAAGAAAGCGTATCTCCTGACGATTTTTCTGCCAGTCCAGTGCGGCCATCTGTTGTCCGAGTTCCGCCAGCGTGATACTGCTGTTGATAGCTCCGCCGGCGTAAATAACCTGTTGGGCTTCCAGAGCGAAGTTATTGCCGAAGTGGGGCATAGGGATGTTCTGACCGTTTTTGAAGTCACGGTCCCACAGATACCCGTCGCCCAGATAGCTGAACGAGAGTGAGGCGCCAATGTCCGGCAATCGTTGTGACTTGGCGGCTTTCAATGCTTCATCCGCTGCTTCTTTTCCGGTTTTATACGTTTGAATACTCTGACTGTTCTCGTCTGCCAGACGGAACATTTCATTAATACCCAGAACTTTCCTGCCAGGCGTCTGGGCAAATAGTCCCTGGCTGCACAGTACTGCACAAAGCGGCACTATGAGCCATCTTTTTTTGCTCATAAAGTGAAAAAGAAATTAAATTGATAATGATAAATATACGGTCCTATATCACGGGACTCCCTGAGAAGGAGTTATCGTTTCGCGTCGTGGCGAGTCGTTTTATGAGAATTATCAAATCTGTGCAGATACTCCCCAGCCGTGGAAATCATGCATTTTGTTCTTGTAACGAATGGCTATTTGATAATATCTCACTTTCATCTTGATACCTGTTTTCTATTTTTGACTTGCAAAATTATGAAAAATATCAGGTAAGTTGTGACTCTGTATATACGCAAATATAATGTTTTTTAACGATTCTATGTGGGAGAATAGGTCGCGAAGAAACGGATGGCAGGTATCAAATCATCGGTCCGACCGGATACCTTTGATGAAGTACATACTATGTCTTTGTTCTGAAATAGTCCGGTTTTGTTCTGATTTGGTCTATAGACGTACGCAACAAATGCTATACCTTTGCCTCCGAAATAAAAAAAACAATTGATTATGAATGCAATAAATAAGGAGAACTCAAAGGTGTTTTTGCTGATACTGTTAGGTATGTTATCAGCGTTCGGTCCTTTTGTGACGGATATGTATTTACCTAGTCTGCCAGCTATGGCAGACTATTTTTCTGCCAGTTTGCCAATGGTGCAGATGGGTCTGACTACGAGTATGATCGGGCTGGCGCTGGGGCAAATCTTTTTCGGTCCGCTTAGCGATAAGTACGGCAGGCGTCCGTTATTACTGGTTTCGATGCTATTGTTTATCGTATCCACGCTGTTTTGTCTTTTTGCACCGGACATTTATTCGTTTGTCACTTTGCGGTTGATACAAGGTATAGCCGGGGCAGGGGGAATTGTGATTTCCCGTTCGGTGGCAACAGACAAGTTTTCGGGAAAAGAACTGGCTAAGATGCTGGCTGTGATCGGAGCAATCAATGGAGTGGCGCCGGTGGCTGCTCCGGTCATCGGAGGTTTGCTGACAGGGAGCGTAGGCTGGCAGGGAATTTTTATGATTCTGCTGTTCATCGGCATTTTGCTGGGCATCGGATGTATCCGCTTCAAAGAGTCGTTGCCGGCCGAGAAACGTTCGAAGACAGGCGTATGGGCAACGTTCCGCAGTTTCGGCATCATCGTTCACAACCGCCGTTATATGCTTTATGTATTTCAACTGGCTTTCGCACAGGGAATCCTGTTTGCCTATATCGCTTCATCTCCCTTTATCATTCAGCAGCATTACGGGTTTTCTCCTTTTGCCTTCAGCATCTGCTTTGCGGTAAATGCAGTGGCTATCGGAGTGGCTGCCGCCCTATCGGTGAAATTTCGCCGCACCGAGAACGGAACGCTGACCGGATGCATTGGGATGCTGGTGTTCGCAGTCCTTCAGATGGCGGCACTTTATAGCGGCTGTGGCTTCTGGACATACGAACTGCTTATGTTTGCGTTGCTTTTCATGATGGGACTGACTTTCACGTCTTCCACCACTCTGGCGATGGATTGCGAACGTCGGTATGCGGGAGCTGCTTCTGCTCTGCTGGGAGCACTCTGTTTTGCATCCGGAGGCATCGTCTCTCCGCTGGTAGGATTGGGAGATATCCTCATATCCACCGGGGTGACCTTTGTGATTTGCGCCGTTTGCTCGCTCCTTTGCGCCTTGTGGGCTGTGAAGCGAACGGGGGCGAAAGTTGCACTATGCCGTATTTAGCACCTGCTATATGACATATCTGTTTTGATATTCTCTGGGCGACATTCCTTCATGCCGTTTGAAATATCTTCCTAAATACGACTGGTCCGGGAAACCGAGCCGGTCGGCTATATCCTGCATTGTCAGCTCCGTAGACTGGAGCAGTACTTTGATCTCTAGAATGGCGAAATCATCAATGATCTTTTTGGCAGAATCTCCGGTCACACTGCGGCAGATGCCTGTCAGGTATTTGGTCGAAATACAAAGTTCGTTGGCGTAGAAGTTAACTTCCCGTTGTGAAATGCAGTTTTCGTGCACCAATGCGACAAACTTCTTGAAGATTTCGTCCTGCCGGCTTCCCCCTTCTATTTCCTGTTTGTCGAAGTAACGGTAGCATTTATCGTAAATATCCAGCATGAAGGATTGGAGATGATTCTTGGCTATCTGGTTGCGGAAGCGGTTCTCGCGATCATTATAAATAGCAGTTGCCGCCTGTATCAATCCGTTGATTGCTCCGGTATCCTTATCGGGAAGCACATAGCACGGTCTTTCCTTCATAAAGCGGAAAAAGGTCGGTTCTAACCGCAGGCAGGCTTCCCGAAACATATCTTTGGGAAATCCGAAAAAGGAGGCTGTGAAGTCACTGCTGCTGCCATTGATACGGATAATGCTTCCCGGCAGCAGTACCACCTGAGTGTTTTTGACGATTTCGTACTCTTTCAGATCGATGGTGACGTGTGCCCATCCACTGCGGCAGAAATAGATGGCACCCCCTTCCATTTTCCAGAGGTGATGCATGATAGGTGACAAATTCTCATCGCTTCCGGCAACAAATGATTCCCGGAGAACGGCAAGGGTAGAGTTTCTCTGTATCATAACTATTCTTATTTAGTGGGCAAAAATAGGACTTTTTCACTAAATATCGCTCATATTGTTCCGAAAATGAACAAAACTCTAAACACTATGACCAGTTTTCTGTGGTGAAAAGAGTCTACCTTTGCCGCGATCAAAAATTTTAATAGGTAACACAATGAGTAAAAAGGTATGTAAAATGAAGCAAGGGCTATTGTTGCTCGGTTGTCTGGTTGCTGCTGTAGGTTGTAAGCAAGCTCCACCCACACAAATGGAAACAGGATATGAAGTAATGACCGTTTCTCCGACCGACCGGATGATTTCGAGTGCCTATTCGGCGACCATCCGCGGACGTCAGGACATCGATATTTATCCACAGGTAGGCGGTACGCTGACAAAAGTCAGTGTCACCGAAGGACAGCGGGTGAAGAGCGGACAGACGCTGTTCATCATCGACCAAGTGCCGTATGAGGCAGCCCTGCAGACGGCAGTGGCGAATGTAGAGTCAGCCAAAGCGTCTCTGGCAACGGCACAGCTGACTTACGACAGCAAAGAGGAACTGTATAAGGAGAATGTAGTTTCCGCTTTCGATCTGAGTACGGCAAAAAATTCTCTTCTGGCTGCCAAAGCCCAACTGGCACAGGCCAAGGCACAAGAAGTGAGCGCCCGTAATAACCTTTCTTATACGGTAGTGAAGAGTCCGGCAGACGGAGTGATAGGTACATTGCCTTATCGCGTAGGTGCGTTGGTGAGTTCCAGCATTCCCGAACCGCTGACCACCGTTTCCGACAATTCGGACATGTACGTCTACTTCTCGATGACGGAAAACCAGTTGCTGGGATTGATTCGCCAGTATGGCTCTAAAGACGAGGCGCTGAAAAGTATGCCTGCCATCGACTTGCAGCTGAACGATAAATCGGCTTATCCCGAACAGGGACAGATCGAGTCTATCAGCGGAGTCATTGACCGTTCGACGGGTACTGTCAGCCTGCGTGCCGTTTTCCCTAATAAGGACGGACTGCTGCACAGCGGCGGTGCGGGTAACGTAGTGATTCCGGTACAGAAAACGGGAGCTTTGGTGATTCCGCAGGGAGCTACGTTCGAAATACAGGATAAGAGATATGTATATAAGGTAGTAGACGGCAAAGCGCAATCTGCTTTGGTGCAGGTGACCCGTGTGAACGGCGGCCGCGAATTTATCGTGGATGAAGGACTGGCTCCGGGCGATGTGATTGTGGCGGAAGGCGTAGGATTGCTTCGTGAAGGTACTCCGATTAAGGCAAAGATTGCCCAGACATCTACGACAACTACTGAAAATTAAACAAAGGAGGAATCATCCATGAATTTAAGAACCTTTATTGAACGCCCCGTATTATCGGCAGTCATCTCTATTACGATTGTCGTTGTGGGTATCATCGGGCTGTTCAGTCTGCCCGTCGAACAATATCCCGATATTGCTCCGCCGACCATTATGGTGAGTACCACCTATTATGGCGCCAGTGCGGAAACTTTGCAGAAGAGTGTGATTGCTCCTTTGGAAGAAGCGATCAATGGTGTGGAAGACATGACTTACATGACTTCCAGCGCCACCAATGCCGGTACAGTGAGTATCACCGTGTACTTCAAGCAGGGAACAGACCCGGACATGGCAGCGGTCAACGTACAGAACCGCGTGTCGAGAGCGACGGGACAGCTTCCGGCAGAAGTAACGCAGGTCGGTGTGACTACTTCCAAACGTCAGACAAGTATCCTGCAGATGTTCTCGCTTTCCAGTCCGGACGATAGCTACGATGAAAACTTCCTTTCCAACTATATCAGTATCAATCTGAAACCGGAGATTCTGCGTATCTCGGGTGTAGGCGACCTGATGATTATGGGAGGTGAATATAGCATGCGTGTATGGATGAAGCCGGACGTGATGGCCCAGTACAAACTGATTCCATCGGATATCACCGGTGTGCTTGCCGAACAGAATATCGAATCGGCCACCGGTTCATTCGGTGAAAACTCGAACGAAACCTATCAGTATACAATGAAATATAAAGGACGTCTGATCACTCCGGAAGAATTTGGAGATATTGTCATTCGTTCTACGGACAATGGTGAGGTCCTGAAGTTGAAAGACATCGCCGAGATACAGTTGGGACAGGATAGCTATGCTTATCACGGTGGAATGGACGGTCATCCGGGCGTTTCGTGCATGGTGTTTCAGACGGCGGGCTCCAATGCGACCGAAGTAAACCAGAACATTGATAAATTCCTTGAAGAAGCCCGTAAAGACCTCCCGAAAGGAGTGGAACTGACACAGATGATGAGCTCGAACGACTTTCTGTTCGCTTCTATCCATGAGGTGGTGAAGACGTTGATCGAGGCGATTATCCTGGTGATTCTGGTGGTATATGTGTTCTTGCAGGACTTTCGTTCTACGCTGATTCCTTTGGTGGGAGTCATTGTTTCGCTCATCGGTACGTTTGCTTTCATGGCGGTGGCAGGATTCAGTATCAATCTGCTCACGCTGTTTGCGCTCGTGCTCGTCATCGGTACGGTGGTGGACGACGCCATTATTGTCGTCGAGGCGGTGCAGGCACGCTTCGACGTGGGATACAGGTCGTCCTATATGGCAAGTATCGATGCAATGAAAGGTATCAGTAATGCTGTTATCACCTCTTCGCTGGTGTTTATGGCAGTATTTATTCCGGTATCCTTCATGGGCGGTACTTCCGGTACGTTCTATACCCAGTTTGGTCTGACGATGGCGGTTGCCGTTGGTATTTCCGCTATTAATGCGTTGACGCTGAGTCCGGCATTATGTGCGTTGCTGTTGAAACCTTATATCAATGAAGACGGTACGCAGAAGAATAACTTTGCGGCACGTTTCCGTAAAGCATTCAACTCGGCTTTCGATATTCTGATAGAGAAATACAAGAATGTGGTACTGATCTTTATCAAACGCAGATGGCTGGCATGGTCGCTGCTCGTTTGCTCCGTAGTGTTGCTTGTATTCCTGATGAACACGACAAAGACCAGTCTGGTGCCGGACGAAGACCAGGGTGTGGTATTCGTCAATGTAAGTACGGCGGCCGGTAGTTCGCTGACTACGACCGACGAAGTGATGGAACGCATCGAAAAGCGTCTGATGGATATTCCGCAGATTAAGCACGTGCAGAAAGTGGCCGGCTACGGATTGCTGGCAGGACAGGGAAGCTCGTTCGGTATGTTGATTCTGAAATTGAAGTCGTGGGACGAACGTCCGAATGATGAGGATAATGTGCAGGCAGTCATCGGTCAGGTGTACGGTCGTACGGCCGATATCAAGGATGCCAGTGTCTTCGCTATTTCGCCGGGTATGATTCCGGGTTACGGTATGGGTAATGCGCTGGAACTCCATATGCAGGATAAGATGGGCGGTGATATCAACGAATTCTTTACCACTACCCAGCAATATCTGGGAGCATTGAACCAGCGTCCGGAAATTGCGATGGCATATTCTACGTTCGACGTGCGCTATCCGCAGTGGACGGTAGAGGTGGATGCAGCCAAGTGTAAACGCGCAGGCATTACACCGGATGCGGTATTGAGCACACTGTCCGGTTATTATGGCGGTCAGTATGTGTCCAACTTCAACCGTTTCTCTAAAGTATACAGAGTCATGATTCAGGCAGACCCGCAATTCCGTCTGGACGAAACTTCACTGGACAATGCTTTCGTACGTATGTCGAACGGAGAGATGGCTCCGCTGAGCCAGTTCGTAACGTTGACACGCAGCTACGGTGCAGAGTCGCTGAGCCGTTTCAATATGTACAATTCCATCGCCGTGAATGCGATGCCGGCAGACGGATATAGTACGGGAGACGCTATCAAGGCCGTACAGGAAACAGCCGTACAGTCTCTTCCCAAGGGATATGGCTATGATTACGGAGGCATCACCCGTGAAGAAAATCAGCAAAGCGGTACGACTATGATCATCTTTGGTATCTGCTTCCTGATGATTTATCTGATTCTGAGTGCATTGTACGAGAGTTTTATCATTCCGTTCGCCGTGCTTCTGAGTGTGCCTTGCGGATTGATGGGAAGTTTCCTCTTCGCATGGATGTTCGGACTGGAGAATAACATTTACTTGCAGACAGGTTTGATTATGTTGATCGGTCTGTTGGCAAAGACAGCCATCCTGTTGACCGAATACGCTGCCGAACGCCGTAAGGCAGGCATGGGACTGATCGCTTCTGCGGTAAGTGCAGCCAAAGCCCGTCTGCGTCCGATTCTGATGACAGCATTGACGATGATCTTCGGTCTGTTCCCATTGATGTTGTCCAGTGGTGTAGGAGCCAATGGTAACCGTTCGCTGGGTACGGGTGTAGTCGGTGGTATGACGATCGGTACGCTGGCATTACTTTTCATCGTGCCTACTTTGTTTATCGCTTTCCAGTGGTTGCAGGAACGCTTACGCCCGGTGCAGAGCAGACCTACGGAAGACTGGCAGATCGAGGAAGAAATCAAGGTGAGTGAAGAAGAAAAATCTAAAGCAGGAAAAAAATAATTGATGATGAAGAAAATATTAATCTTATCCGCAGCAACGCTCGTGTTGAGCAGTTGCGGTATCTACAATAAATACAAACCTGTATCGGAAGTCCCCGAAGGACTTTATGGAAGCGAGACCGTCGCTTCCGCCGATACGGCGAACTTCGGTAATCTCTCGTGGAGAGAGGTCTTTACTGACTCGTATTTGCAGAATTTGATCGATTCGGCTTTGGTACGGAATACGGATATGCAGACAGCGCATCTCCGTGTGAAAGAAGCGGAGGCTTCGTTGCTGACGTCCAAGCTCTCTTATCTGCCCTCTTTGTTTCTCGCACCGGAAGGAGCTGTGAGCAGCTTCGACCGTGGCAAAGCGACTCAGACCTACTCATTGCCGGTGACTGCCTCGTGGGAACTGGATATCTTCGGAAAGGTGACCACGGCCAAACGTCGGGCAAAAGCGGCCTATGAGCAGAGCAAGGAGTATGAACAGGCGGTGAAGACACAGTTGGTGTCTGCCGTGGCAAATACTTATTATACCTTGCTGATGCTCGACGCTCAATATGAGATTTCCGTGTCCACCGAAGCGGCATGGAAAGAGAGCGTGCGGACAGCCCGTGCCATGAAGAAGGCCGGTATGATGACCGAAGCCGGACTGGCTCAGACGGAAGCCACCTATTATAATATATGTACGGCAGTGCTCGACCTGAAAGAACAAATCAATCAGACGGAGAACTCAATGGCTTTGTTGCTGGCGGAAACACCTCACAAGATGCAACGGGGCAAACTGGAAAACCAGCAGTTGCCGGAAGACTTCTCTGTAGGGATTCCTTTGCAGATGCTTTCCAACCGTCCGGATGTACGTAGCGCGGAGTTCTCTTTAGCGCAGGCATTCTATACGACGAATGCTGCCCGTGCCGCTTTCTATCCTTCCATCACGCTGAGCGGGAGTGCCGGATGGACAAACAGTGCCGGTAGCATGATCATCAATCCGGGCAAATTCGTTGCTTCTGCCCTGGCTTCACTGACGCAGCCTTTATTTAACAAGGGAGTGAATATCGCCCAGTTGAAAATAGCGAAGGCACAGCAGGAAGAAGCCCGCCTCAGCTTTGAACAGACATTGCTGAACGCAGGTGTGGAAGTAAACGAAGCACTGGTGCAATATCAGACGGCCCGTGAGAAATCCGCTTTCTACGATAAGCAGATCACCTCTTTGCAGACTGCTGCCAGAAGCACTAGTCTGTTGATGGAACATAGTAATAATACTACTTATCTGGAAGTACTGACCGCACAGCAGACATTGCTGAACGCCAGACTTTCACAGGTAGCCAATCGCTTTACCGAAATCCAGGGCGTGATTACACTGTATCAGGCTTTGGGCGGAGGCCGGATGTAGGAGGATAGTATGAATCCTGAAAAAGTACGGTGTCAGATAATCGAATACACCAAACACGAGATGTATCTGCACGGTGCTGACGGACTGACCATGGATGACATAGCCAAGGGGATGAAGATGTCGAAGCGTACGCTTTACAAGCTGTTCCCCAGTAAGACTTGTCTGTTCCGCATCTGTCTTTCTGATTTCACCAACGGGATCAGAAGTTGTCTGAAACAAAGTCAGATGCGGATGGACAGTTCGTGTATGCAGGTGCTTTTTGCCACAGTGAACGGGTATCTCACGTTATTGCATTCGTTAGGAAAGACTTTATTGCTGGATATCGCCGCGAACGAAGATTACCGCGCTTCCTTCAAACGGGAAGAGGCCTTCTGGTTGCAGCAGTTTATCGACGTACTGACGCATTGTAAAATCTGTGGTTACCTGCTTCCGGGAGTCGATCCGGATCGCTTTGCGGCAGATTTGCAGGAGGTTATTTATCAGAGTTGCCTGCAAGGTACTCCGTATGTTGTTCAGCGTGCGCTGAACCATACTCTCTTACGAGGACTTTTTGAGGTGGACGGCATTCGGTATATTGACGAACACCTGAAACTGGATAAATTCAATGTTTGTGTATGAAAGGAAGGGCGTGTATTGCTTTTTAAGCAGGCACGCCTTTTTATTTGTTTGAAATGAGTTATTCTCTGAAATTCCCGATCATGTGATATATTAAGTTGTTTTTTAAATCTTGTCAATTAAACCCGGAGATAAGCAGAAAGGCAGTTAACCGTTGGCAGGTTAGTATAAACGCTTTTATTCTCATGCCCGTGAGAACATTTTCTCATCGCATTGAGAAATAATTCTCAAAGGCATGAGAACTTTTTCTCACTGTGGTGAGAATTTTTTCTCAAAGGCATGAGAATACTTTGAGAATATAGCAACTTGTATTATGCTATGTATTAATCAGATAGCAGTACAGCGGTATCTGTCTTATAACTGCTGTTTTATGACTGCTCAAAACGTTTAATTTCTAATAATGTAGTTCTTCGCTTGTTTGGTTAAGGCGGATGGACTGTCCTTTGTCTCTGTATGAAAACTTGACAAATGATCAATCTAAAGCCCTTTCACCACATCGACAGACAAACCCGTGCATTCTGCTATCACATCATCCGCTATACCTTTCTGCTTGAAATTGCGGGCTATCTCTATGGTTTGGTTGTGCTCTTTGAGCGCGGAGAACACCAGACCGGAAAGATATTCAAGTGTACTGTACAAGCGTTCCCGATTTTCCTTCCGCTGATAATCCACACTAAAAAATGTGGAACGCTTACGGTGTAATATCAGGTAATATGTCCCGGCAGTAAGAAGTCCCGCTATTATATCAATTGGGATACCCGTTCCTTCAAACAAATTTTTGTATTCTTCTATAGCCACTTTGTAATGCTTTTCCCTGCTTCGTGCCATACGTCTTGTGGTCGAATTGTCTGCTTCGAGTTCCCACACTAGCAAGTGCTGCATATCGGTATTGTCATATAAGTAATTTGCCAAAGCCTTTAAGGTGCTTTTCATGATGTCCTCGTTGGCTTTGTCTGTAGGGTGTTCTTCATCGAATAAATCGTGTAGCCAATAATCAGAGATGTATGCGTACTTATCCAGCAACCGCTCAATATTCTTATAGTTATTGAGCAGGACGGACATTTGTATGTCGGCTCTTTGCATAATATCCGTAAAGGTAATTTGCGCCAGACCTTTTTCACTTGCTAACTGCCGGATGGCATCAAACACGTCCGCTTCCAGTTCGGCGCGGGTACGGCGTGCACGTTTATTCTTCGATTGTTCCATGTTTACTTCTTTGTTGCATACAAAAGTATGAAAAATAAGTATAAGTCACTTATTTTCCTTTATAAAACAGATTTATGAAACGGTTCGGTCACCGAACAAATTTATTTCTATCTTTGTCTTATTAGTATTTAGAGAATAGAAAAACAAAGAACACTGGGGAAAGCAGAGTGGGTAAGGGAACTGCTTTCTCTACGAACGTATCTTTTGAGTATTATTTAAATCAGTAGAAAATGGGGAATTTAATTTCGTTTATGAAGGAAGTAGCCGATGGGCTGCGGGAAAGTGGGAATTTTGGGACTGCCCATATTTACAGGAGTAGCCTGAGTGCAATCCTTGCCTTTCATGGAAGTGATAAGCTTCCTTTCCGGAAAGTAAGTCAGGAGTTTCTTAAAAGTTTCGAATCGTATCTGCGTGGCAGGAACTGTAGCTGGAATACAGTTTCCACTTATATGCGTACGTTGCGTGCAGTGTATAACCGTGCGGTCGACCGCCATCTTGCGCCTTATGTGCCTCATCACTTCCGGTATGTCTATACAGGAACGCGCGCGGACAGGAAACGTGCGCTGGATAAGGAAGACATGGAGCGTCTGATGAAGGAACTTCCGAAACAGCTGTGTCAGGACAACAAGGAACTACAGCGTACTCGTGGTCTTTTCTTTTTAATGTTTTTACTTCGTGGGATTCCTTTTGTGGATCTTGCCTATCTGAAAAAGCATGATATCGATGGGAATGTAATGACTTACCGCCGTCGAAAAACCGGCAGGTTATTAACAGTGACTCTTGTGCCTGAAGCCATGAAGCTGATCAAACGGTATATGAATACCGATCCTGCTTCTCCCTATCTTTTTTCGCTGATCACCAGTGGAGAGGGAACGGAAGCTGCTTACAAGGAATATCAGCTGGCATTGCGCAACTTTAATTATCAGTTAATGATTTTGAAACAGGTTTTGGGATTGACATCTGAAGTAAGCTCGTACACTGCCCGTCATACCTGGGCTACGATGGCATACTATTGTGAGGTACATCCCGGTGTTATTTCCGAAGCGATGGGGCATTCTTCCATCACCGTGACGGAAACGTATCTGAAACCTTTCAAGAATAAGAAAATTGATGAAGCGAATGTAGCGGTTATTTCTTCCTTAAAGAAGGATTGTGGTGTATGTAAGTTCTTGATTTAGAGAACTGTTACTTTGTAGGTAACGGGAAGAAAAGACGCTGCAAATATGGGTATATTTTGGAAAACATGCAAACAAAAATGATATTTTTTCTGATAAACTACTAAAAAAAGGAAATACACCAAACAAAACTGCGGATTTTTTGTGAAGAACACACCATGCTCTCTTATTATTGCAAAAGATTTCCCTCCCCTCTGCTGCTATTCTAAAGCAGGGGTTAAATATATTTTGATACTTATGTTTCTTGTCTACCCTTCAGACGCTTCTTCAGAAGTAGCTACAGGCTGTTTCCCGTTACCTACAAAGTAACGGGCGAATACTGTCTCTTATACACATCTCCGAGCCC
>ERZ1027221.832-NODE-832-length-18363-cov-5.659165_pt1 | contig 18363 bp, 14 predicted proteins | sample MGYA00519267_ERZ1027221 | MGnify/ENA primary metagenome ERZ1027221 (study PRJEB26926, sample SAMN06164533) | human gut metagenome | biome: ENVO:00009003; feature: ENVO:2100002; material: ENVO:00002003 | host: Homo sapiens | place: USA | collected 2012 ...
AGCAGATGGCGTGCAAAGTCGCCAGACGCTCTTTGTGCGGTATTGCCTAAGGAAATTGTTGAAAAGTGTGTAGGAAGGACGTGGAGCATATGCAGGAACAGGAAAATGTGAGAATGCATGTGGTGGTAGTGACCGGAATGTCCGGTTCGGGAAAGTCTGTGGTAATGGACGTTCTGGAGGACATCGGGTATTATTGTATCGATAATCTGCCGCCGCAGCTGATCGGGAAATTTGTGGAGATTTGCAGGGAGTCAGAAAACCACCTGCAAAAGCTGGCAATTGCCGCAGACCTGCGTTCCGGCGATATGTTCACAGATGCCTATCGGACACTGCTGGAGATGAAGCAGCAGGCAGATCTGGACGTGAAGATCCTCTATATCGAAGCCGAGGACGAAGTCATCATCAAGCGGTATAAGGAAACCCGCCGGAAGCACCCGCTGGACGAACGGTTCGGGGGCTGCCTGCACAATGCCATTGCCTACGAACGGGAGCAGCTGCTCCGCGTGAAGGGCATTGCAGATTATTATATTGAAACGTCCTATTTCTCGGCTTCGCAGCTGAAAGAACAGATTCGGGAGATCTTTCTGGACAATTCCTCTGACTCCATGTCCATTAAGGTGACTTCTTTCGGATTCAAGTACGGCGTTTCTACGGAATCCGATCTGGTGTTTGATGTGCGTTGCCTGCCGAATCCGTACTACATTCCGGAACTGCGGCATCATACCGGCTGTGAAAAGTGCGTGCAGGAATATGTCATGTCCTTTGAGCAGTCCCGCACGCTGCTGGAAAAACTCAAAGATCTGCTGGATTTTTTGATCCCGCTGTACATTCAGGAGGGCAAGAGCCGTCTGGTGATCGCATTTGGCTGCACCGGCGGCAAGCACCGTTCGATCACATTTACTGAACTGATAGGGGACTACCTCATTTCCAAGGGCATGCATGTTGTGAAACAGCATCGCGATATTGGAAAGGACCGACCATAAGGAGAAAAGGAAACCGTGTCATTTTCCAATGATGTGCGGGAAGAGATCGCCAGAAGCATCACCGACCGCGACCGGCAGTTTGCCTGTCTGTACGGCATTTTGCTGTATTCCCGCATTTTTACCCAAGAACAAGTGGTGCTGCAAAGCGAAAGTCCGGTGTTCGCACGGCTGATGCCCATGCTGTTCCGTGCGGTGTTCCGGACAGAATTGCAGCCCGATGTGCGGACGATCTCCCGCGGCGGCGACCAGTCCATGGTCAGCTATACCATTACCGATGCGGCACAGATCAGCCGCATTTGTGAGGTCTATCACATTCGTCCGGAAAAGCGGGAGATCCGTCTTTCCAATCTGGTGAACAACAGCCTGAGTGCTTTTCTGGCAGGCGTATTTTTCGGCTGCGGCAGCATGATCGACCCCAACAAGGAATATCATCTGGAATTCAACACGCCGTCGGAACTGCTCTGCTCCGACTTGCAAAAGCTGCTGGGGAGCATCGGCATCAGCGGCGGTCAGCTGCTGCGGAAAAACATGTACGTGCTGTACCTGAAAGACAGCGAGCACATCGAGGACACCCTCACCTATATGGGTGCCCAGCAGTGCACCATTGCCCTGATGAATATCAAGATCCGCAAGGATATGCGGAACAAGGCAAACCGTGTGCGGAACTGCGACGAGGCCAATATCAACAAGGTTGTCGGTGCCGCCATACGGCAGATACAGGACATTCAGTGGATCACCCAGTGCGGGCAGCTGGAGGCACTTTCTCCGGAACTACAGGAACTGGCAGAACTGCGGCTGGAAAATCCGGAACTTAGTCTGAAAGAACTGGGAGAACTGCTGTCCGAACCTATCGGGCGTTCCGGTGTCAACCACCGCTTTCAGAAAATCGCCGCTTTTGCAGAGGAGTTGAGAAAACGTGCCGCAGATGCCTGAAAATGCTTTTGTACATCTCCACGTCCACAGCGAATACAGCCTGCTGGATGGTGCCTGTCGGATTCCGGAACTGATCGAACAGGTCAGGGCAATGGGACAAACTGCGGTCGCTTTGACTGACCACGGCGTGATGTATGGCGTGATGCCGTTTTATCAGGCTGCCAAAAAAGCCGGAATCCAGCCGATTCTGGGCTGTGAGGTCTATGTGGCAAGGCGTACCCGTCACGATCGGGAGCACCGGCTGGACAGCAGAAGTCACCACCTGATCCTGCTCTGTGAAAACCAAAAGGGCTATCAGAATCTGGTCAAGCTGGTTTCGCTTGCCAGTCTGGAAGGCTTCTATCAAAAGCCCCGTGTGGATTGGGAATTGCTCTCCCGCTATCATGAGGGCTTAATTTGTCTGTCCGGCTGTCTGGCTGGAGAAGTGCCTCGTCTGCTGTCGGCAGGGGACTATGCCGCGGCAAAGGCGACTGCCCTGCGGTATCAGCAGTTGTTCGGCAAGGGCAACTACTATCTGGAGATCCAGAACCACCAGATTCGGGAGGAACTGCAAAACCTGCCCCTGCTGCTGCGGCTTTCCAGAGAAACGGGAATCCCGCTGGCTGCCACCAACGATGCCCACTATCTCCGGCGGGAAAACGCTGCCATGCAGGAAGTGCTGCTGTGTATCCAGACCGGCAAAACGCTGGACGATCCGGAGCATATGCACTTTGAAACGCCGGAGTTTTATCTGAAATCTACGGCAGAAATGGCGGCACTGTTTGCTGATGTGCCGGAGGCAGTGACCAACACAGCAAAAATTGCGGCAAGATGTCACGTGGAATTTCAGGAGGGACAGATCTATCTCCCGAAATTTTCCATGGAGGGCGTGGCGGACTGCCGGAAGCTGTTCCTACAGCTTTGCATGAACGGCTTGAAGAAGCACTACGGAGAGCACCCGTCACCGGAGGTGCTGGAACGGCTGCGTATGGAGATCTCTGTGATTACCCAAATGGGATACGTGGATTACTTCCTGATCGTGTGGGACTATATCAATTTCGCCAGAAGTCACGACATTCCCGTTGGACCGGGGCGTGGTTCCGGTGCGGGAAGTCTGTGTGCCTACTGTATGGGCATTACCCAGATCGACCCGCTGCGATACCAGCTCCTGTTTGAACGCTTCCTGAATCCGGAGCGTGTCAGCATGCCGGATTTTGACATTGATTTCTGCGTAGAGGGCAGACAGCGTGTCAAGGAGTATGTGATCTCCCGCTATGGTGCCGATCGGGTGTCGGAAATCATCACTTTCGACCTGATGAAGGCACGGGGAGCCATTCGGGATACCGGACGGGCAATGGGGATTTCCTACGGGCTGTGCGACAAAATTGCAAAGTCTATCGATTCCCGAAAGAGCATTGCGGAATCCATGGAGGGCAAGGACGGGGAAGACCTGCGGAAACTGTATGAAACCGATTCTACAGCAAAAAAGCTGATCGATATGGCAATGCAGGTGGAGGGCATGCCGCGGCACGCTTCTACCCATGCTGCCGGCGTGTTGATCTCTGCGGTGCCGATCACTGATTTGGTGCCGCTGCAGCGAAATGAGGAAACCGTCATCACCCAGTATCCCATGGGCGTTCTGGAAACTATGGGCTTGCTGAAATTTGATTTTCTGGGGCTGCGGAACCTGACAGTTATCTGGGACTGTGTCCGTGCCGTTCAGAAGTATGAACCGGCATTCTCCATAGATGCGATCCCGCTGGACGATGCGGCAGTTTATGCCATGCTTTCCCGCGGAGATACCACCGGCGTGTTCCAGTTCGAAAGTGCCGGTATGCGGCACGTGCTGATGCGGCTGAAGCCCACCTGTCTGGAGGACCTGACCATTGCCCTGTCCCTGTATCGTCCCGGACCGCGTTCGTCCATTGACCTCTATCTGGAAAACCGGCGGAATCCGGAGAAGATCGTCTATGCCCACCCGCTGCTGGAACCGATCCTGCGTCCCACATACGGCTGCATGGTCTATCAGGAACAGGTCATGGAGATCTGTCGGGTGCTGTCCGGCTATTCCTATGGCAGAGCCGACATTGTCCGCCGTGCTATGGCGAAGAAAAAGCAGGATGTCATGGCACGGGAACGGCAGGCATTCATTTACGGCAGCGACGGCTCCGACGGCAGTTCTCCCTGCTGCGGGGCAGTGGCAAATGGTGTACCGGTGGAAACTGCCAACGCGATTTTCGATGAGATCGCTGTGTTTGCGGATTACGCCTTTAATAAAGCACATGCGGTTTCCTATGCCTATCTGGCGTACCAGACTGCCTATCTGAAAGTGCACTATTTCGCAGACGATATGGCGGCACTGCTCACCAGTGTCATGGGTGATACGGGGAAAACCATGGAATACCTCACCGCCTGTCAGAACGCCGGCGTAAAGGTGCTGCCGCCTCATGTGAACGAGAGCACAGCAGATTTTCTTCGCTGCGGTGAGCATATCCGGTTCGGACTGCTGGCAGTAAAAGGGCTGGGGCAGGGGTTGATCCAGAAGATGACGGAGCAGCGGCAGAAAGCCGGAAAATTCACCGGTCTGGCAGATTTCTGCCGGCGTATGCTGCCGCTGGGACTGAACAAACAGGCACTGGACAGCCTGATTCGCTGCGGTGCTCTGGACAGTCTGGGACTGAACCGCCGGCAGATGCTGGAGTATCAGGAACAGGTGCTGATGGACTGCCGCGAGGAACGCAGCAGCATTGTGACCGGACAGATGAATCTGTTCGGCGGCGAGAGCGAAGCCGTGCGGGAAACGCCGATTCCGTCGCTGCCGGAACTGGAACGCTCTGCACTATTGCAGCTGGAACATGAAAGTCTGGGGCTGTATCTCTCCGGTCACCCGCTGGAACAGTCCCAGTGGCTGCGGCAGCTTTGCCGTGCCACGCCGGCGGCTGCACTGTCGGAACAGCCGGACGGCGGGAAAGTACTGTTGATCGTTACGCTACAGCATGTCAAGCAGCACACCACCAAAAAAGGGGAAACCATGTGTTTTCTCACCTGTGAAGACCAAAGCGGTTCGGCGGACTGCGTGGTATTTCCTGCCCTGTACAATTCTGTAAAGCCGTACTTGCAGCAGGACGCGGTGCTGTATCTCCGCGGGAAAATTTCCCAGAAAGAAAACGCCGTCAGTGTGCTGTGCGACAGCGTATTGCAGGAAGAAGCCTTTTTCCGGACGTTGCCGCAGGGGCGGCTTTGCGTGAAGATCGATTCCCGCCAGACGGCGGAATTACAGCAGCTGCTGGCAGTGATCGGACAGCATGCGGGAAATGTGCCGGTCTGCTTTTACCTGACAGACCGGAAGAAGATGCTCTCTCTCCGCGGCGGACAGGCGGTGGCGGTGAATTCGGAATCCTATGCCGCACTCTGTGCCGTGGTTTCACCGGAGCAGGTGGGATTTCTGCCGCCGGCGTAACTGCAACAGGTTTGGCAGTAAAGGAAACACTGAATACAGCTGTTGTGATTTTTTGATAAAATATGTATGGGACTTGTTAACTTTTTCGAATACCACTTGACAACCTCTGAAATATCAGTATAATAGAATAGGAATGGAATGGTGAAAGCATAAGCAGCGAATGTGCTGTGCAGCCGTTTCAAAATTTTGCCATGCGGCGGAATGGAGAATACGTTTATGATTAAAACGATTGGTGTATTGACAAGCGGCGGCGATGCCCCGGGCATGAATGCAGCGGTACGTGCCGTTGTCCGTGCAGCTCTGAAAAAGGGCATGACAGTATATGGCGTAAAGCGTGGCTACTGTGGTCTGCTGGAAGACGATATTGAGCCGATGGACGAAATGAGTGTAGCAGGAATCATCAGCCGCGGCGGTACTATGCTGTACACCGCAAGAAGTGCAGAGTTCCGCACCGAACAGGGCGTTCTGAAAGCAAAGGCTACCTGTGAAAAGTACGGTCTGGAAGGTCTGGTCGTTATCGGTGGTGACGGTTCGTTCCGCGGTGCCGCAGATCTGTCTGCACACGGCATTCTGTGTGTAGGTCTGCCGGGTACCATTGACAACGATATTGCCTGCACAGATTACACCATTGGTTATGATACCGCAATGAACACTGCAATGGAGCTGATGGACAAGCTGTCGGATACCAGCCAGTCCCACTATCGCTGCAGCGTTGTTGAGGTTATGGGCCGTGGTGCTGGTTACATTGCACTGAATACCGGCGTGGCTTCCGGTGCACTGGAGATCATCACTAAGGAAAAGCCCTATGATCTGGACAAGATCGCGAAGAAGATGATGGAATTCAAGGCAAGAGGCAAGCAGAATTTCATTATCGTTGTTGCAGAAAACATCGGTCATTCCGAAGAAATCTGCAAGCTGATCCAGGAAAAGACTGGTATCGAATCCCGTGCGACCATTTTGGGTCACGTACAGCGTGGTGGTTCTCCGACAGTCCGCGACCGTGTAGCAGCAACAGAAATGGGCTACTATGCTGTAGAACTGCTGGAACAGGGCATCGGTAACCGTGTTGTCGGCATGCAGGGCGGCAAGATCGTAGACTTTGACATTCAGGAAGCTCTGGCTATGGAAAAGCCGTATGATGGAAAACTGCACCAGATCGCAGAAGATATTGCATTTTGATCGGCGTGTAGACGCTTGATAAAAGAGGGGTGGGCGTGCGAGAGTGCGTCCACTTTTTCTTTTCTAAGGAAACACTGCACGCAATCTGCGTGTGGTATTGCCCTAGAAATATACGCTGAGGACTTGCATTTTTTGCTGTTTTGCAGTATAATATATCCATGAAAAATGTCGTATTTTCGAAAAAACGGCAAAATTGAAAGAGGGAAAGATTCATGAATACCATTGGTTTTATTGGTGCCGGCAATATGGGCAGTGCCATTTTGCGGGGCATTGCCGGAAGCGATATGAAGCCGGAAGCGGAACTGTTCGCCTATAATCCCACGGAAGCAAAAGTGGACGCTCTGGCAGACTGCGGTGTGCAGAAGTGCAAAAGTGCCGCAGAAGTGGTGGAAAAGAGCCGGTATGTTTTTCTGGCGATCAAGCCCCAGAAATTCGAGGAAGTGCTGCCGCAGATCGCGGATGCTGTAACGGAACAGACAGTTCTGGTGTCCATTGCTGCCGGAATCGGTGCGGAGTTTATCCGGAAGCTGACAAAGCCTTTTGCAAAGGTGGTTCTGGCGATGCCAAACACCCCGCTGCTGTTGGGAGAGGGTGCCACGGCACTGGCAAAAGACGATTCCGTCAGTGATGCAGAATTTGCAGTGGTGCGGAATATCTTCGGCAGCTGCGGCATGACTGCGGTCATTGCACCGGAGCAGATGAAAGAAGTCATTGCCATTAACGGCAGCAGTCCGGCATTTATCTATCTGTTCGCCAAGGGCTTTCTGGATTATGCTGCCAGAGTGGGACTGCCGGAACAGTCTGCCAAGGAACTGTTTGTGCAGTCGCTGATCGGTTCGGCAAAGATGATCACCGATTCCGGTTGCTCCATTGACGAGCTGATCCGTCAGGTGTCCTCTCCGGGCGGCACTACGCTTGCCGGTCTGGATCAGCTGTATGAGGGCAAAATGCTGGACGCAGTGCAGAACGCCTGCGACAGCTGCACTAAGCGTGCATACGAACTGTCTAAGTAAAGGCAACACTGCACAAAGCCCGCCTGACGGCTTTGTGCGGTGTTGCCTAAAGCCCCGGCATTCATAACCGGTGTGCCTTTCGCATAGGATAAAGCAGGTACAAGCCAATTTGCAAAGCAAAGGAGAGATCTGCAATGATCCGAAAGCGAACGACATTGACAACAACGGAGCGAAAACAACGGTTGTTCTGCCTGCTGTTCGGCAGCGTTTTGCTGGGGGCAGCACTGGGGATTGTCATGCTGCGGTGGCAGTATGACGGCGTTCCCACCTCGTGGGCGTGTTTTCTGGGCATGTTTCTGGAAAAACGGTCTAGTCTGGCAGCCCTCTGGCTGGGGAGCATCGGGAACATTTTGCTGTTTCTGATGACCTTTTTCCTGCTGGGGTTTTCCGCGGTGGGACAGCCTTTTGTATGGCTGCTGCTGCTGACTTACGGCGTTTGTATGGGCGGTGCCTTGCAAATGCAGTGCGGCTCCGGAAATGTGCTGGTGCGGAGTGTGCTCCTGCTGATTTATTTTGTGCCGGTTTCGGCACTGCTGGCGGTGGCATCGCGGGAGTCCCTGCGGTTCTCTGGAAAATTCACTGATTATGGATTTCGGGACGAACCAACAGATCAGATGTGCCACCAGCTGCGAATGTACTGTGCCCGTTTTGTCGTACTGCTGGTGCTGCTGGTACTGCATACGCTGTTATATAGTGCGTTGTTTTATGCAATTGAAATGTAGCACTGCATAGATCTGTGCGGTGCTGCCGGAATAAAAGATGTATGCTGCTTTTTTCACGGAAAGCAGCTTGAAGAAAGGAAGTTTGTCTATGGGATTATTCGGAAATCATTACGAGCGTGCCGGTTCCGGTATCGCGAAGAATGCCCCCAAGAAAAAAGGAATATTCCGCTTTTTTGAGATATTCGGCAGAAAGTTCTGGAAACTGTTTGAACTGAACCTGCTGTACTTTCTCAGCTTTTTGCCGGTGATCGGTGCAGTCGCCCTGTTTTTTGCGGTGGATTCCCAGCTGGGAACCATTCTGGCGGCGGCATGTCTGGTGCTGTTTGCAGTGATCATCGGTCCGGCAACGGCGGCACATACGAAAATCCTGAAAAATTTTATCATGGAAAAGCCTACGTTTCTGGCACATGAATTTTTCCACACGTTCCGCACAGAATTCAAGCATGCCTGTATTGTCGGCGTGCTGGACTGTGTGCTGGCGTGCTGCATCTCGGCGGCATTTTACGTGTATCCCCGCCTGATCGAACAGACCGGCAGCAAGATGTTTTATGTGCTGTTTGCCATTACCCTGAGTATCGGTGTTATTGCACTGCTTATGAACTTTTACATTTTCCCGATGCTGGTTTCCACGAATCTTTCCCTGAAAAACGTGCTGAAAAATTCGCTGGCACTGTCGGTAGTTGCCCTGAAAACCAACATCATCACCATATTGGTATTGGCAGCAGTCATTGCGGTCTACGTGCTGGTGCTGATGTTCGTGAATATCCGGTATTCCATGATCCTGCTGTTCCTGCTGCCGGTAATGCCGGCTTCCTGGCTGGGTCTGGTGATTACGTTCCAGTCCTATCCGGTCATTCAGAAGTACATCATCAATCCCTACTATGAACAGCGGGGCGAGGTCAATCCGGAACTGGCACAGACCGTGACAGACGAGGAGGAAACCGTGTTCGAGGACCGCGGCGGCGAGGAAAAACCGATCGAGCCGGCAAAGAAATCCGGCGGCAAAAGCTCCGGCGGACGTTCGCACAAGGGAAAAGGAAAAATTATTTCTTAATTCACAAAATAAGCACTTTACAAATCGAAAAAGATGTGATATAATATATTTTGTCATGTACTTGGAATTTGGAGTAAGCCCGCAGGGGTGCATGCTTTGTCCCGTCGGGAAGTCACCTGCCTCTTTCTATGTGCATTGATGAAATATTGAATGAGGTGAAAGAACATGCTGTTGAAAGAAGAAAAAACAGAAATCATCGAGAAAAACCGGACCCACGAGAACGATACTGGTTCTCCGGAAGTACAGATCGCGATCCTGACGAAGAGAATCAACGATCTGACTGCTCATCTGAAGTCCCACAAGAACGACCACCACTCCAGACGTGGTCTGCTGAAGATGGTTGGTCACAGAAGAAACCTGCTGAACTACCTGAAGAAGAAGGACGTTAACCGTTATCGTGCGGTTATCGAGAAGCTGGGTATCCGTAAGTAAGAAACAACGATTGAAAAAGGAAAGGCAGCACAGAGCCAGTGGCTTTGTCTGCCTTTCTGTGTATGAAATCGATTCCAAATTCAGGTATTCGCAGGAAGCCGTGTGCTTTGCAAAAGGTGAGGAGAGAGCATAGGGCTTTTTGCGAATTCGAAGGATTGGAATCAGGAAAGGAATTTCGAATTATGTTTGAAAATGTACAGCGATTTGAAACTACATTTGCCGGAAGACCCCTTTCGGTAGAAACCGGAAAAACCTGTGCACTGTCCAACGGTTCCTGCTGGGTACGCTACGGTGATACCGTTGTTATGGCGAATGTCACAGCCAGTGCCAAGCCCAGAGAGGGAATCGACTTTTTCCCGCTGTCAGTAGACTACGAAGAACGTATGTATTCCGTAGGCAAGATTCCCGGCTCCTTCACCAAGCGGGAGGGAAAGCCCTCTGAAAAGGCGATCCTGACTTCCCGTATGGTAGACCGTCCGATTCGTCCGCTGTTCCCGAAGTCTATGCGGAATGACGTTTCTGTAGTCATGACAGTCATGGCAGTGGATCCGGACTGTGCACCGGATATTGTAGGCATGATCGCCACTTCTATCGCTCTGTCGATCTCCGATATTCCGTGGAACGGACCGATCGCCGGCATCAGTGTTGGTCTGGTAGACGGCGAGATCGTGCTGAACCCCACACTGGAACAGCGGCAGCACAATGACCTGCACCTGACGGTTGCCGGTACCAAGGACAAGATCGTCATGATCGAAGCCGGTGCGAACGAAGTGCCGGAAGATACCATGTTGCAGGCAATTCTGACTGGTCACGAAGAAATCAAGAAAATGGTTGCCTTTATTTCCGAGATTCAGGCGAAGATCGGCAAGGAAAAGTTCACATTCGAGGCACACGAGGTCGATCAGGAACTGTTCGAAAATATCGATGCTATGGTACATGAGCAGGTAGAACACGCACTGGATACCAATGATAAAAATGAACGTGATGCCCGTCTGCGTCCGATCATTGATGCCGCACACGAAACATTTGATGCTGTCTGCGGCGAAGAAACCGGCATGATCGATGAGATCCTGTATCTGATTCAGAAGAAAATTGTCCGTGCATGGCTCTATGAGGGCAAGCGTGTGGACGGCAGAGGCATTGACGAGATTCGTCCGCTGGCTGCGGAAGTCGGCGTGCTGCCCCGCGTACATGGTACTGGTCTGTTCACCCGTGGTCAGACACAGGTGCTGACAGTTGCTACGCTGGGACCGGTCAGTGACAGCCAGAAGCTGGACGGTCTGGACGAGGAAACCTCCAAGCGTTACATGCATCAGTATAATTTCCCGTCCTACTCCGTAGGCGAAACCAAGCCCAGCCGCGGCCCGGGACGGCGTGAGATCGGTCACGGTGCACTGGCAGAACGTGCCCTGATTCCGGTGCTGCCCACAGTGGAAGAATTCCCGTATGCCATGCGTTTGGTGTCCGAGGTGCTGTCCTCCAACGGCTCTACCTCACAGGCATCGATTTGCGGTTCGACACTGGCACTGATGGACGCAGGCGTGCCGATTCACGCACCGGTTGCCGGTATTTCCTGCGGTCTGATCACACTGCCGAACAGCGATGAGTTCAAGACCATGGTAGATATTCAGGGACTGGAAGACTTCTACGGCGATATGGATTTCAAGGTTGGCGGTACCAAGAAGGGTATCACTGCCATTCAGGTCGATATTAAGGTAGACGGTCTGACACCGGCAATTATTGCCGAAGCCTTTGAAAAGACACGGAAAGCCCGTCTGTACATTCTGGACGAGATCATGCTCAAGGCAATTCCGGCTCCGAGAGATACCGTGGGCGAATTCGCACCGAAGATGCTCCAGATCAAGATCCCGACTGACAAGATCCGTGATGTCATCGGTCAGGGTGGTAAGGTGATCCAGAAAATGTCCGCAGAGTGCGGCGTGAAGATCGATGTCAACGAGGACGGTCACGTATTTATCAGCGGCATTTCCATGGAAGGCTGCCGCAAGGCATACCAGATGATCGAAACCATTGCCATTGATCCGGAAGTCGGCTCGATCTATAAGGGCAAGGTCGTTTCCATTAAGCCGTTCGGTGCCTTTGTAGAAATTGCACCGGGACGCGACGGTCTGGTACATATCTCCAAGCTGGACAAGGAACGGGTAGAACAGGTAGAGGACGTGGTTTCCGTAGGTGATGCCATTATCGTAAAGGTCATGGACATCAAAGACGGCAAGATCAGCCTGTCCCGCAAAGACGCTCTAGAAGAACTGGAAGCCCGCCGGAAGCAGCAGGAAACAGAATAAGTGAAAATGCAGCACCCATAAAATACGCCTGACGGTTTTGTGCGATGTTGTTTGAAAAAGAAAAACGCTGTGCAATGAAGAATTGCACAGCGTTTTTTGTATATGCGGAAAGAAGAATTATTCCTTTGTGGTTTCGTCAGAAGAATCCTTTTCTTTCAGGAACAGGGTGATTAGCAGTACCACTGCGAAAATTACGGAAAGCACTGCCCATACGACCAGATCGCCGAAGTTTTCACTCAGGTTTGCAAAGGCGAAAATAGCAGCCAATGCGTATAAGATGATCGATGCAATAGTGCCGCCCTTGGTCTTTCTGGCAGCAATTGCGACAATGCCGGCTGCCAGCAGGAAAAATCCTGTGAACAGTCCGCCAGCACCGCTGGAACTTTCTGCTTCGGAAATGGCTTCACCGATGCCGGCAGCACAGGACTGGAATCCTACCACTGCGGAAATTACAATGGAGAGAATGCCCAGAACCAGCCGCAGAATGACTGCACTGTTTTTGTAAATCGTTTTTTGTCCTTTTGCCATGATAAAATACCTCTGCTTTCTGATTACTGTATGGAAACTTTGATCGGATCAGATTCCGCTACGGTTTCGTAACTGCTGTTGCTGATGACCAGCTTGAATTCCAACTCATTCATTTCTGCCGGCAGCTCCTCGCCGATGAACGACATGGTTTCGTTGGCATATTTGCCGGCTGCTACTTCGGTATACATCGAACCGTCGTACATCGTATTGTCAATGGAAATGTTTTCCGCACGAACGGTGTATGTTTCTGTGCCGTTGTTCTCGATGAGAAATTGGAATTCCGTGCCCCAGATGTCGTCGTCCACCTTGCCGGCATAGGAAACGACTACGCCGTTGACTTCATAGATCTTGTCAGCTTCTGTTTTTTCGCTGGTGATGCAGTCATCAATAACGAGCGTGACCTTTTCGGTGTCGGCAATGGTATCGAACGTGTCACTGTCGAAAATGTGGAATGAAAGTTCAACGGTTCCCAGTTCGTCCTTGGTGGAAAAATAGATCGTGTCATTTGCCGTTTTTCCGGAAGCCACATCGCAGGAAAAATACGGATCGTCCATGACGCCATTGACGGAAACTTCTCTGGTCTGAACGGAAATGTTTTTGTCGGACAGATTCTCAATGGTGACTTTCAGCCCTTTGCCCATCCAGCTTTCTTCGTCAGTGCCGGTGTAGGTGATTCGGACAGTGCTGTCTTCGAACAATACCTTTGATTCGTCAGCAGCGTTGTCACTTTTTTCTGCATCACTGCTGTCCTCGTTCTGGGATTCTTCCGCATCGCTGCTCTCCTCTGCGGCACTGCTTTCCTTGGCAGAAGATTCCTCCGCCTTCTGGGAAGCACTGCTGTTTCCGGCAACGGAACAGCCGCCCATTGCCCCGAGCATTGCGATGACCAGCAGTCCCGCAAGCCATTTGTGTTTCATGTTGTAATATCCTCCTTTTTTGATGATGTTTCCCTTTTTTCCAAAATGGAACAATCTCATTATAGCATGTTTTATTCTAAAAGTCAATAGAATGTTTTGTTCTAGCATAAAATAAAACCATATTCTTGAAAGGGTGATATTTTATGCAGTATATTCGCATTCGGAACTTACGGGAGGACATGGACATGACACAGACGGACATGGCAAAGGTGCTGTTCATCAGCCAGCGAACCTATAGCTATTACGAGTCCGGCGGGCATGACATTCCCACGGAAGTGCTGGTACGCATTGCCGATTTTTATCAGGTGTCGGTGGACTATCTTCTGAACCGGACGGACAAGCGGGAGATGAACCGATAAAAAAACCGCACTTGCAGCATGTGCTGCAAGTGCGGTGTGAAAATATTTGTGCGGTATTGCCTTAGGAATGTTGTTTTTGTTTTCGCCGCCGCAGCCAACAGTTTCCGGTGAAAAACAGCAGCGTCAAGCCGATTCCGGCGGCGGAGCAGTACTTGCCGGCTTTTGCCAGCGGAGCTGTATAGGTGATGCTGATCTGATGCTCTCCCTGTGTGATCGGGAATCCCAGAAAGTCTGTGTCTGTGCGGGAATAGGCGGTTTCCTTTCCGTCCACGGTGACGTGAAAGCCGGTGTCATAGGGGACTGCCAGCACGAACCAGCCGTCCTGCTTCACCTGAATGCTGCCAGCCATGGTGTCGTCACCGAGGGTGTCGTGGTGCAGCTGCCACTGGCTGATTTCCGCGGAGGTGTCCTCCAACACCTGGTATTCCATAGTGTACATCACCGGTTTGGAAATGACATAATCGCCGGCAGAAAATTTCAGTTTCAGCTTCTGAATGGGCTTGTCGGAGGAAAGCGTGTACTGGAAGTTGTTGTTATTGTTCTGGTACTTCCACTGGGGGTCTGTCAGCTTGTTGCGGATACCGTTAATGGTAATTGCCACGTCGCCGGTGGTGGTACCGTTCCCGAGGTGATTGTCCACGTGGAATTTCAGCAGAAGCAGATCATCGATCGGCTCATCGAGTGTGACCGTTACCGAGAAGTCCGTTTTGCTGTGCACATAATACTTGCTGTCACCAATGGCGGTGATCTGTTTGTCACTGTATGCCGTGGCAGTATAGGACGGGGCGATCTGATGAATGCTGTCCGGCTGCTTGGCGTGGAATGTGGAATCCTCCGGCAGGTCTGCGGCATGGACTACAGCATTTTCCAGCAGTGCTTCCAGCTGATTGGGATAACGAAGTCCTTTCAGTTCCTCAGTAGTCATGATGTTGGAGGTGGCGAAGCCGATGGGATAGGCAAGCGTGTTCTCGTACAGCAGATACGCTCCCTCCTGTCCGATCTGCCGGAATCCGTAACGGGTAATGGGCTTTTGGCTGATCAGATATTTTTCTCCCATGAGAATGCCAAAAACCGGATTCTTGGACTGTACGATCATGGCGGCGTTCCGAATGCCGTTTTCGTTGTGGGTCTGCCGGAAATAAAAGTCGGAAAATGCGGCATTGTGGACAGAGGAATAGACAGAACTCCGGTAGTAATTGCTGCCCCAGATGCGGTTTACTGTGTCGCCGGCGTGGTACTCGTTGGAAATGCGGTAAAAGCCGTCGTCTTCTGCTGCAATCTGATCTGTCAGTGTTTGAATCTCCGAGGAATAGACAATGCTGACATCTTCCTTGGACATGTAGGTGTCGCAGAGATTGACTGTCAGACAGGTCGCGGTGCTGAATGCCAGCGTAGGGATCAGCAGGATTTTTGTGGAGGCGTTTCCGGAAGGCTTGGCATTCTGCCGGCGGAAATAGAACAGGAATGCCGCCAGCATCGAAAGCCCGTCCAGAATCACTGCAATTCGCTCTGCATCGGTTCCGGTCTGGGACAGGATACCCATACCCAGCACTGCGGAAAACAGCAGCAGCGTGGAACGCAGGGCGATCTGGTGGGACAGTAAGGTCTTCCAGAAGAATCCGCACAGCAACAGCAGCAGTGGCAGCAGGGGAATGTACGCCTTGGGATCCAGATACATCGTGCCGTTCATGAGGTACAGCAGCAGAGGACACGCCAGAATCACGCCAAAGATACCGGCGAGAAACCGGTATGCCCTTTGCGGAAAGCAAAGCATGGCACAGATCGCCAGAATGCTGAAAGAGGTCATGCCAATGGAAAAGGGACTGTATGTCAGATAATTCAAGTACATGCCGGGCATCAGAAGGCTCCAGAGGCTCTGAGAGCTGCCGGAAACATCTCTGCCGTGTAGCAGGGTCCATGCCACCGGCAGCAGCAGAAACGCGGCGAGAACGGCTCCCAGCAGCAAATGCAGACAGGTGATGCCGATTGTCCGCATCAGCTGCCGGAACAGGTGCACATGATGCTGGTGCAGGGTGAGAAAAACGGCGTAGATGAGAATCGCGAAAAAGGCTCCTACGCTGAAAAAGAAGCTGGTGAGGAGAATGCAGGCAGATGCTGCGATCAGTGAAAGACTGCACCGTTTCTCCAGAGCATGATGCACGGCGAACAATGCCCAGAACAAAAAGGGAAAGTAGTTCACGAACATGATGTGGTGATGACTGTGGAAGATGACCGGTGCCGCCAACAGGTAGAGCACTGCCATAAAAAGGGACAGATTGGGAACAAACCATTTCCGCAGCCAGAAATAGCAGAGAAATGCACTGAGCAGCGTCAGCAGGATGTTGGAGATTTGCAGGTACGTCGCCATAGACAGCCACGGGAACGCAAAGGACAGCAGGATCACCGGACTGTACAGCCCGTAGTAGGCGAAATTGAAAATGTTCTGTCCGCTGCCCAGCTGCATGGCGAAATTGGGAAAGAGATTGCCGGTGGCATAGAAACGGGTGCGGAAGTATTCCGGAATGGCAAAGTGCTGGTTGCTCCAGTCCGTCTGTGCCCCGTATACACAGCCGGGGTGCACCAGAAAGATCAGCAGCACTACAGCCCCCAGAATCCCTGTCAGAATCCCGCAGTGCAGCAGTGTCTTTTTACGTGTTGTCGTCATCAGTGCTTTCTCCGCGAATCTGTGTCCACATCTCATAGGGGTTCATGTGGGACAGATTCTGAATGGTATGTGCCTGCGAAGTGTACAGCTGTAGCAGGGCTTCCTTTTGTTGCAGTACGTCATCGGAGATCGGTGTCAGGCTGTCTTGTACGTCAGGCAGCGTTACTGCACGGTAGTACTTTCCAAAGACGTACAGTGGCTCCTGCAATTGGTTGGCATCGTACAGGGCGGTGACGATCTGGTGTGTCATCTTGTGGTGAATGTGTCCGTATTCGCCCTTGGCGTTATGGGTGACGATGTCCTCCCACGGCTGATAGGTCATAACTTTTTCGAGGTCTGTCTGTATCTGGGAACGAACATGTGTCCAGTCGTCCCGCTTGCCGGCGACTTTGTCCGGATAGGACAAGATCAGCCCCACATTGTTCGAAGCCTGCATGACTGCCTGAAACTCTGCGGAACGGGTGGCGTTATATCCGTTGGTAATGCACACCACCAGATACCCGCCGTCTGCGATGTGAGCACCGCCCCAGAGGGTTTCGTCGTCGGGGTGTGCCACGATCATCAGGTGGGTGATGCCGGTCAGATCCAGCTCTGCCAGCCGTTCGTCAGTCAGCGGTGCAATATCATAGGCACGTGCAGAGGCGACTGCACGGCAAAGCCCGAACAGTCCGCCCACCAGTGCCAGAATCGCCAGAAGCACGGCGAGAATTTTTTGAAACTTGATGCGATGTGATTTCATAGAAAACGCAACTCCCTTGCTATGACTGTTTCAACTGTTGTATATGTCGTACAACAGTTTGCAATATTAGTATAGCACAGTGCAGTGAAATTGTCAAGGGCAAAACGCAAAAAAACCGCCTGTATTCCGCAAATGGGAATACAGACGGTTTCTCAAAGAATGGGAGGTAAACCACTCTTTGCAGTAATTACTTTAGATTTGAGCGATCAGACATTGAAGATGATGTCGCTGTATGCCGGTACCGGCCACTTTTCAGAAGGTGTGATAACTTCCAGAGCGTCCACAGCGGCACGCAGATCGTCCATTACCGGAATGACATCTTCCCGATAGGACTTTGCCATAGACAGTACGCAGTCATCCTTTGCGGCAGCAGCAGCTACAGCAGTCTCCAGCTTCTCGGTAGCTTCATAAGCTGCCTTTGTCAGGCTGCTGACCTTTTCTGCCAGTTCCTTTTCGACGCAGGAGCAGATGTCCAGCGACTGCTTCACTGCGGCAGCATCGCACAGTTCCTTGGTGTAGGCAATGCAGGTCGGGATATACTTCTTCTTTGTCATGTCGATCATGGTCAGGGCTTCGATATTGATGGTCTTTGCATAGTTTTCCAGCAGGACTTCCATACGAGCCTTGATTTCCTTTTCGGACAGTACGCCGAATTTCTGGAGCAGAGCAACATTCTTGGCATCTGCATAGTGCGGAACGCAGTCAACAGTGGATCTGAAGTTCGGCAGACCACGCTTTTCTGCTTCAGCGACCCATTCGTCGGAATAGCCGTTGCCGTTGAAGATGATACGCTTGTGTTCCTTGATAATGGAAACCAGCAGCGATTTCAGCTCGTCATCGAACTTGTCAGCCGGAACGCTTTCCATCTTGTCGGCGATGTCAGAGAGTTCGCCGGCAACAATGGCATTCAGCAGAGAGTTCGGGCAGCCGATGTTGTCGGAAGAACCAACCATACGGAATTCGAAACGGTTGCCGGTGAAAGCGAACGGAGAAGTCCGGTTCCGGTCGGTGGAATCCTTCGGGAAGTCCGGCAGAGCGTCTACGCCGATCTCGAATACCTGTCTCTTATACACATCTGACGCTGCCGACGATCG
>ERZ1027221.846-NODE-846-length-18186-cov-8.089239_pt1 | contig 18186 bp, 12 predicted proteins | sample MGYA00519267_ERZ1027221 | MGnify/ENA primary metagenome ERZ1027221 (study PRJEB26926, sample SAMN06164533) | human gut metagenome | biome: ENVO:00009003; feature: ENVO:2100002; material: ENVO:00002003 | host: Homo sapiens | place: USA | collected 2012 ...
CTACACTTATGCGATCGTCGGCAGCGTCAGATGTGTATAAGAGACAGGTTTAATATTTTAATTTAGTACTCACCGGTTTGTAAGTTGGGTTTTTATCTTCATCCCATGATACATCATAATATTTTTGAAAATATTCTTTTCCTCTTCTGCTTGCATCCATCTCATACCATTTTAGAGAATGTGTATCATATTCTTTACCAGGTATATCCTTTGATTTGATTATACTTAAAAGACTGCGAGCACCCACACTGATCATATCCACCCGTATTCTTGGCTTTGTAGGTAATGTCCATATTCATGCATATAAAGCTGATCTTTATCGGGAGCAAATTTCCCATCTTTATCTCTAGGCATAGTGCCTTTATCATTGATGTTGATATAACTTCCCAAAGTCACGCCATTTTTTTTAGAAGATCCTTCATTTACTACAAAAGTAGCCCCACCTCGATACCCGACATCATCCACCTGACCGCCCCAATTACGACCTATCGAATAAGCCTCGCCTACAATTGTTTGCGGAAGTTGCCAAGTAAAACGGCTTAACAATTCCCAGGATTGTCCCCAAAAGCTCTTATGTTTATCTGCCGTAAATAAACCTCCATATATCTTTACCTCATTTTTGAAAGTACTCCATATTGTTTTTATAATATTTTTCTTTTGGAAAATAGCTTTCCAAAAACCTGCAAATATTGAAAAGAAGAACTCTCCATCTTCATCAATATACCTTAATGGATTATTCAAGCAATAAGAATACCTATTATAATTCTGGCTCAAATATGGATCTTGCAACTGCGGATCAGGAGACAGGAATCTGCCTATAACCGGATCATAAAGCCTTGCGTTCATATTAATCAAACCAAAAGCAGTCAGATGCTCATGCCCAGTATAACCTCTGCCCAAGAATAACGTAGGTTCTGTGCCAACCGCATATAAAGCTTGGTTAGCAGGATTCCTCAACCTCCCCCATGCATCATAACTTAACTCCTGCTTCAGCCCACCCGAAGAATTAACGATATGAGTTATACTGCCCAGATAATCCTTGCATAGATAGTAAACAGCCCAAGCCCCTGAACCTTCTTTCACATACACTGCTGCCGCTGAATATGCATCGCCGCCAAGGTACAGAATTTCTTTTGAACCCGCAACTCCTGTCTCGAATTCATATTGATTTCCCCAATAATATTTATTGAGTTGGACTTGATTGTTCTTCTTCAGATTCATTTTGACCCTATTACCTTCCCCATTATATGTAAATGTTGCTACATAACCATTTTCAGTAATAGTCTCCGGTCTTCTTAAAGCATTATAGGTAATCTGTTGTTCCCGAAGTGGAACTTCCGTACCATAAGGAGTAATCGAAGTTATTGCATAAGGTTTCTCATCATTATACACAAAAGCTCCTACATTAGATATATTGGTTATATTTCCATTATTACTGTAAGCAGCCGTTTTTCCGGCAAAGCTTGTTAATCTGTTCAGATTGTCATAGCCAAAGCTCTCCTGAATGTTCCTCACATTGTCTTTTCTCCAATTCAGATTGCCCGTCTTAGCATTAAAGTTATATCCGGAATTCTGAATAACAGTAGAACCGTTTTTAACTACCCTACCCGTTGGAATCCCGTTTGCATCATAAGAATATGTACGGGTCAGAATACCTGTGCTTATACCGGTCGTTAATCCTAATGAGTTTTCAGCAGTTAATTTCCAGATGGATGTCGAGTTATTAAGTTTCACTTCCGAAAGATTACCATAGGAATATGTATAGTTTTCAGTCACAATACTGCCAACATTAGAAGCATACGCCAAGCCTGATATACGCCCACTGGTGTAAGTAAATGTTTTTTCGAGCCATTTTCCATCCACATTCGTTTCTTTCATAGTCCTCAGCCTCATCAAAGCATCATAAGTATAGGTTTTAGACGTCCCGTTTGAACTTACCTCAGATTCTATGAGATTGTCAGTATTATAGCTGTAGTTTATTGTCTGTCCGGCAACCTCCTTTTTTGTCAAACGATGAAAATTATCATAAGTTTTCTTCGTAGTATTTCCATTGGCATCAGTTTCCAGAACTCCATTCCCCATAGCGTCATAACCGTATTCGATTAGTCCGAAACTTGGGTCATTCATCGTAATTCGTCTGCCAAAATCATCATACCCGAATGTAGTTGTAATCTGTCCCGGAGCAATTACGCTATTCATCTGACCGTCTGGTCTATAATTATAAGCAGTAGTACCTGCGGGGTCGGTAACTGATATTATATTTCCGGAAGCATCCTGTTTTTCTGTTTTTGAAACACCATCTACCACCGAAGTCACGTTTGTATTAGAGTATGAAAAAGTGTCCTCCTTACCGGATGCATATTTTAATGATATGATCCTATCATTAGAATCATAAGTATATGTATTCCATTGCGCAGGAGTGGCTCCCTTGAACGGCACGGAAACTTTAGCCAACCTCCCTCTCTCGTCATACACATTATCGGTATAAATATAATTCCCGTCAAAGCGTTGTTTTCCACTTCTTACTTCCCTCCCTAAAGCATCATAATAAGTCCGGGAAGTCGGAGCGCCTGTAGCAGAAACGGTAGTAAGCCTTAAAGCTGAAGCCGGAGCCGTAGCCCAAGAATATGAAGTAGTTTCTACAGAACCATCCGGAGCGACAGTTTTTACTTTTCTACCCCAATCATCATATTCGAACGTGGTTTCCTGTTCTTTATGATTTTTTACAGAGTAAAGTAATCCCTTCGGATTGTACGCATACGTACTCACAAGATTCAAAGGAGTCGTTTTCTTTATGACCCTCCCATAAGAATCGTATTCATACAGAGTTTTTAAGGTAGTAGCAGCTCCATACTCTGTCAGAAGTTCCTGAGTAACCAGCCCATCTTTATATGAACGATTGACTTGAGAGGCTGATTTCCCGTTTACATAATTCACTGTAACAATCGGAAGCTGATTATTATCAAATACAGGTATGTAATTTCTGCCGACCCATGTTAAACCATCTTTTGTTTTAGTGGTTACCTGATCATATAACAGCCCTATTCTATAAGTCGTGCTATTGTCTATGTTATGATAAGACTTATCAGTTGTTATCGTGAGACCATCGCTGTAAACAGATGTTTCTTTCGTTACATTACTATAAACATCATAGACACAACTGGAATTTACTGTCACGTTTTTCAACTTATCTTTTTCTACCTTGCTGCTCGAAATCATCCTGACTACCTTATTTGATAAGGTAACCATATGAAAGTTATAAGACGATTCCGCCGTTGGAGTAACCACTTGAGTAATGAATCCGAATTTCATGGGATCAAAAGTCTGTTCTGTCTGAATTCCCCTGTTATTGTCATATATCCTAATTTTCCTGAACCCACAGAAGCCTAAGCCTTGACGATGCGCAACAGCATCATTATAATAATACGATACAGAAGATATATATTTACCATTATAAATAGAGTATGCATTACTCACCATATTAACGTCTATATACAGCTTATTATATGGAAAACCCACACTATAGTCAGATGTCGTCCAATACATACTGCCATTAGTAAGATTTTCATAATCAAATTTCTCAATCACTCCATAACTGTTAATCATGCCGGTCAGCATTCTTCCCCGGGCATCATTACGTGTAAAGGAGATTGGAGTGACAGTGGCATCTTTAATACTTAGCAATTGGCTGGTTCTACAGCTATATCCGTCTCCTATAGTTCCTGTTATAAAATGAGATTCAGAATCTACAGTCACCTTTGCAGATTCGGCCATAGTATTCAGTTTACCGTTCTGGTTCAGATGTACACTGATTTGAGTTCCGGATTTTACAGCTAAATCGGGAAGTTTATCACCATTCAGATCATGAAACAGAAACTGATAATTGGTATCGGAATTAGATAAAAACTCAAATGTGCTGCTTACAAATCCACTGCCGGTTGCCAACAAAGCAGTCCAGGTTTTATATGTACTATTATAATGAGTTACCGGATAAGAAATGGGTCTAATACACGGAGTGGTCAGTTCAAGAGGCTTATTGATATCAACCTTGCCACTATTATCAGGAAGAAAAGGATCCCTTATTATCGGATCATCAATAATCTCACCTCTACAGCCACTACATTCACCACAAGGACGTTTTTTCATTTCAATCCAGTAATCATTCCTTTTAGGACCTAAAAGAAAATCCGTGAGTCCGTCACCATTAATATCCTCAACCAGTAATTCTCTTTTTGAACTACTTGATATATCCGTGTTCCTGATGCCGCTTGTATATGCAATCTGCACAAAAGTACCTCCCTGATAGGAGTAAATATAAGTTCCACTTCCATTTATGAGGCAAATATCCGTTCTCCCGTCCCCGTTATAGTCGACAGCAAAAAGCGCATCTTTAAAATAATCAAATAAGAATGGAGTTTGATCATATATCTTAGACCTTAATTCCAGATTAAACATAGTGGTTCTTGACCATGTCCTGGTTTCCCCCTTCGGAAGTTTGTTGCCCGAAACGGCAACCAGTTCCATCTTTCCGTCCCCATTGAAATCTCCGGTAATGAATAATCTGGGGACAGCACTTTGTCTGCTGCCTTCTGCAAAAGTTCCTTCTAATAGGAAGGATGCATTCCGGGCTGTCATATTCTTATCATAAGTAGTAATATCTACTTTGGCACTGTTCTGATCATGCAACCAATAATTAATTCTAACCAGTTCATCATTTCCATCACCATCTATATCAACAGGATATAATTTCTGGAATCCATTACCTGCCTGGATTTTTACTGGTGAGCAGAAATAGTCGCCAAGATTCTTATAAACCAACAGATTCTGCGCAGGATCATATCTGCTTCCATATAAGTAATTCCCTTTGCTATCACGAGCGGTGATGCCATAAGATTCAAAATTAGGATAGGCGACAAGCCCCTCACTCCGGGCAAGAGAATTAAACTTACCCTTATGCAGGATAAGATCGGGAGCCTTACTGTTAGCAAAATAAGTTTCAAGAAAAGCCGTGCTCGTCTGGAAACGACTTTCATCAGACTCACCTCCATAATAGAACATCAGCGGATTAACTTCTTTGCCATTCGATTTAAGACTGATTTTAGACAAGAAACTATATATACTTGTGTCATAACTCAGCGTATAAGTACTAAGAAGCATTGATGATTGATAATATGTATCTATCTTCGACAATAATTTACTATCCTTCATCAGCCGCCCTGCTATATAGGAAGATTGAACATCATTTCTTGCCTGATAGGTAAACTTTATAGCACCATATTGAGTAGAATTACTGCCATATTTGATCTCGGTGACATAATAGACGTTATTATCCAACAGATAAGTAAAATCAATATACCCTCCGAATGCATCTACACTTTTAGTAATCGGGTAAGTAATTTGTGCCGATGTATTGGTGGGATATCCAAGAGTTACTTTCTTTCCATCCGGATACCAAACATCAAAATAGTATTTTCCTGATGGTGCATAAAATGTAACTTTCACATTGCCGTGCTCTGTCTGATAATTGATTTGAGAAGTTGTTTCTGATATCTTAATAAGCCTACTTCCATCTAATGAATAGGCAGAATTCTTATCTAAACTAGCCGGTTTTGCATTACTTCCATCATAATAATAATTTGAATTACAAATAGATATATAGGATAATCCTCCTATACACCACCCGTATCCGGCAATACTATTCCCCATCAGACTATTATAAGATAAGGCAAGAGCGGGTTGGTGTCCGTTTTTCCCTCCATATATTTCAATAGGTACACTGTATGTGAGTGAGCCATTTTCTATTCTCGATTGAATAGGAATTTCACCTACTGCTTTTGCCCGGTCTATTTCTACCGTGCTTGGCAATTCGGGCAGGGATGGAGGCGCTGGCAAAAGAGGATCTAACGGTTCTAATGGATCTAACGGATCTAATGGTTTCAACGGGGGTTTCAAGAGAGGGGCGTCTAACGGAAGAACTTTATTTCGGACATCACCATCTTCCGACGACAACTCATTGACTTCTGTCACTACTTGATACAACCCGTCCGCATCGGCCTCTTCCATAAATTTATCTTTTGATAAATCTATAACAAGAGAGTCCCGATCTACTGAAATCTGGGTATATCCTGACAAGGAGTATAGCAGTACTAAAATAAAAAATATATTTCTTTTCATAACAGAGTATTAGCTTTAGGTCATTTCTATTCTTTAACTATTTTCCAACTGCTGGTATTGCCATTATAGACTATCTGCATGATATACATCCCCGGAGTTCGATCAGATATATCTACCATATTGGATTGAGATATACTGCCCCATTGTTGCAGCAATGTCCCGGTAAGATCATAGAGAGATATCCGGGCATTCTCAAACTTCTCAACTCCTGAAATATCAATTTTGAGTATACCACGGGTAGGATTGGGATAAATTGTCACTTTAGTTTCCGAAAGTTTTTCTTCATATGTGGAAGGCTCTCCTTCATCATCGCTCAAGGCTCCCCTTGTCTGAATCACAATCTCCTTTTGGCGAGTCAACCGATTACCGGCACTGTCATAGGTATATTTGATTTTGTTTTGGGCGTATGCATCAGCAGCAGCCCACATAGATAAAACCGCGAATAGCAGAAATATGGCAACTATCCGTTTAGATGTTTGAATTCTTAAAAGTAAAAATGTTGTTTTCATGTGATATAAGATTTTATTGACGCTTCAAATAACCACAACTTTCACATAAAAACAAAATATTATATGGTAACAGTGGTAACAAACCTACTTCAGCAAGAAAAGTTGTTTTGCATCTTACAGTTCTTTCAGCCTCCGTCAACTGCCCTATTCATCGGCTTTCCGGCTGAAAGAACTGTAAGATATGATTGGTTAAAAAGACATAACCACCGATTATAGAAAACGATTTAAAAGTAACATCTCAGTCCGCCTTGAATTCCCAAACGATTTACTCCATGACGGTCATTAATCACAATCATACCTGAGTAAATGCCATCAGGACGGGAGATAGATGCCCGCCACCATCGCGCACCCAGCCCCAGTCCTATTACTTTATTCAACATATATTCCACTCCCCAATTGAGCTCTGCCGCCACCCCCGAGAACCGGTCATTGCCCGCACCGTTCCAAGTATATCCGATACTCGCAGTTCCCCTGACCATCCACCTCTCACCCAGCTTCTGGCAATAGACAAAGACAGGAGCCACATAACCCAACGTCACAAGTTCCTCCGGGAAATCAGTAGTAATAGCCTCACATTCCACTCCAAATCCATATCCGCCGTCACCGACCCAGTTATACGCCACTTTATACTCTCCCCCTCCTTTCCACTTGTAAGATCCCGAGCGCATCACCACCTCACTCGTTATCCATCCATAGCCGAAATTCACAATAAACGTGTTTCTCGGTACTCTTATCCTCTTCTCCTGCTCTTTTTGTGCTTCCTGCATCCCAACCGCATCTTCCATCGTGAGCACTACACTCTTTTCTTGCCCCCAAACACTGACATTCAGGCAGCATAAGCCAAACATCAATAACACATACTTCATGACTTTCATTTTATAGATTTTTCTAATATCTCATTAATAATCCCGCTTTGATAAGATACTCTATGACTATAATTGCCGACTCTTTCTTTTCTTCGGGCAAAGCGTTATATTCCTGCGAATACTCAGGATAATTCAGCAAAATAGTTCTCATATTGTTTTTAGTGATGAGTTTCACTTTCTTGCTATCAGACTCTATCAAATAACAAACTTTGTTTTTCAGTTGCTTAGACGCTACGATAGCCCCTCCTATGGCACCGAAGAGCATACCCCCCGCAACAGCCTCACTTATCTGCTTTTTGCCAATCTTAGTACCGATAAAACAAATCTTGTTTGTACCAAAGCGGAAACCGGGTGCATACCAACTGCCAAACCTGCATCCCTCATATCTTAATTGCCGACAGTTTACATACAAGGTATCCTGATGTATGATATACTTTACCTCTTTCTTCAATAGCTTATCTGTCTTTTTATCACCCGTCTTCGGTTTAAAATCGGCGCCTCCATTCCAGAATCTCTTGCTCTGGGACCTGGATTTAATAGCAAGATTCTCCAGACCGACAAATTTACCGTCCATGTAATCGGAGAACGACAAGGCATATTTGCTTTGCGCAAAAGCGATGACTGCAAACAGCGGCAGTAACATAGCCAAGGACAATCTTTTCCGTAACATAATATTATTTTTATTTAGTTGTTCTTTGTTTCACAAGCTCTTTGCAAGCTAAAACAGATACCGAAACGGTATCCGAAGTCAGCCTTATAATTTTTATCCTTTGTGATGCCATTAAAACCGGCACCACCTTGTACACTGACTTTTACTTGCGAATAGCAGAAAGAGGTGACTAGACTCAAAAATAGAACTAATAAAACGTGCTTTTTCATATTCATGTTAGAATTATTGGATTGCTCAAAATACAAATAATAAAATGAACCCTAATACTCTATCCAGACGGATTTATCATCCGGCTGAATAGGTATTTCATAATCTATTTCTTCTTAAACTGCTGCTTCGCTTGTTTAAGATGTTTCATATAATTTTCCCAATCTTGCTCATTGCACCAAAACCATTTTTCTTTCAATATCCAAAAATACTCTAATTGGGGCTTAGACAACATCGGCATAAATGAAACTTTTGTAGGAGAAGGGTTGACTATTTTATAATATTCTCCAGAATATTTCTTAGTTGTAAGACGAGAGTATTCTAAAGCACTTAATGTGTTTTTATCCACTATTTTATACCACTCCTCATAACTACGATCCCAACCATAGTGTGGATCATAATCACAAATCATTTGTACTTTTATTGTATCTCCACAAATCACATAACTTCCACAATCGACAGAGTTGTAGAATTTTTTTGCGTATTTTGAGTAGGGGTTTTCTATGACCTCATCCATATACGAACTATACTCTGGAGAATCAGATTCACTTAAATGATAATATGTCCCTATAACCATACCGTTATTATAAAATATCAATGCACTATAATATCCATTTATGTTAATCAAGGTATCAAGACCAGTATATGCACTTGTATAACAGTTGGTAAATGCATTCTTTATATGCTTAGGAATGCTACAACATAATAATGTAAAACATGTACATGTAATTAGTACCAATCGTATTCTTTCCATATTGGATATATTTGGGCTCGCTATGTGGTTAGGAACGTTTATGCATCTAAATTTAAAGTTACACTAAATCTATATTATTCCATGTCTGATAATAATATTTTCTTCAGTTTCTCAAGAAGTTGATCCTGTTCCTCTATTTCATTATCTTCTAATAAAACATTAAGAACCTCTTCATCTTTTTCATAATCATATAAGTCAACTCCCAACCAACCCAATCCCCAAAAATCAATTCCTCCTCCTTTTCTTTTGGAGTTGAAATTTGCTTGGGTAAGCGTTCCAAAATCTCCTTCACTATAAAAGCGATATTGTATTTCATAACCAGTTAAATATGGAGCTACTTCATTCTTAAACCAATTTATATCTTTCATTTTTTTATTTGTAATATTGGTGATAAATTTCGTATTTTAGGTAATATTTGCCCGCCTTGTTTATTTAAGAACCTGATTTGAGTTGGCGAAGCATTGGGACCAACAGCTTTATACCAATTAGGTGCTCCTCCTTGTATTAAACTATTTTTAGGAGCCTTGAACTCAACATACACAGAGCCTTTAGAAGCACTCGGATAGGCATCAGAGCCACCAGTTGCAACAAAGGTTAAACCACCATCTCCTTCCACCATATGTCCCGTTTTCCTCATTATATCATACTCATTTTCAGACATCCAGCGTCCAACTTTCATCCATCCCCCCTTAGGATTACCCGTGAGCATATTCACCTTGTTATCCAGTGAATAATTTGCCGCTTGTCCAATTGCCGATAGTCCGCTGGTCATGAAGCTCATCTTCGCTCCACTCCACATACCATCCAGAAAGGAAGTTTCGGGGTTATCGTCAAACTCCGCCATCACACCACCCATCACTGAACCGAAAGGCAGCCCTGAAGCCTCATGCACAATCAGTTCCCGAAGGATTGGAGACGATATCTTTTCTGTCAGTTTCTCAATAGGAGCGGCAAACTTACCGGCAATCTCACCACCTACATAAGCCATCGTACCAGCCATTATGCCATCAAATGCAACTTGCTGCAGATTGATATTCTTCCACCCATTGTTAAAACCTTGACCAATCGCAGAGTTTGCGGCACCGGTACCGGCAGTAATACCAATAGCGGCACCGGGGAAAGCGGCAGTCAATGCACCGGAAACTGCACCGGTAGCAAAATAAGATAATCCTTCCCAGCTTAAATCCGCACCATTGGCAACCCAGTTTATTGCTCCTCCAATAACTGCACCAATAAATAGATGCCAGAACTCTCCATCCGGATCCGTATATATTAACGGATTATTCAAGCAATAAGTATATCGATTGAAATTTTGTGAGAAATCAGGCATCTGAACAAACGGATCAGGACTCAAGAACCGAGCCAGTAACGGATCATACATACGGCCATTCATGTCTATCAGCTTGAACTCATCCAGATGTTCATGTCCCGTATAGCCACGGTGGAACTTGAAGGTATTATTAGCTACCGTACGTCTGCCCCAGACATCGTATGAAGCCTTGAAAACCTCAGTACCTGCATTATCAGTCAACTTCACAACACTACCCAAATGGTCTTTGTGGGCATAATAAATCTTATCAGACTGGCCGGATTGTTTCACATATACCGCTACCAAACCGTTATTGCCACCAAGATAATATAATTGTTTCGTTACACTGCCTTCGGTGACCATCTCATAATCGCCCGCATATACAGTCGTACGTGCAACCGCATTGTTTGTCTTCAACGTAGATTTCCAACGTTGGCGATCAGGACCATACGTGATGTTCAACAGGTAATTGTTCGAACCGACCGTTTCACTGATGGAGGAAACTTTATCAAATGCAGTATACGCAATGGTCTGGTTATTCTCGGAAATCAGGCCGCCGGTATTGTCAACGGTACTTACCGCATGAGGTTTGTCATAACTGTATGAACCCAAGCCTGTTTTAGAAACAATATTGCCATTGGCATGATAACCCATGTTCATGACTGTAGAACTACCTTGCTTCACAACAGTCAAACGATCTGCGCTGTCATAAGTGAAGGTTTCCGTTTGCCCAATCATCCCCGTACGCGAAGTAAGATTGCCTGTAGCACCATCAAACACATAGTTCATATTATGCAGCGACGTAGTACCTTTCATCGTCTTCAGGTTACTAAGTAAGCCTTGCGAATTACGGGTTTCGGTAGAAATCAATGTACCGCCAAGTTTGGTAGTAGTGACAGTTCCGGTAGTTCCCGTGAGTTCCCAGATATTTTGCGTACCTGCCAGCACCTGTCGCAGATTACCATAAGCGTCATAGTTGCGACTGACGGTCAAAGATCCAGGATAGGCAATATTACTCAGTTGCCCCTGTGAGTTATAAGAGTAAGTAAATGCCAAAGCACCTGTTCCTTCTATTTGACGCGTCTCAGTCCTCGTACGACCGTAATTGTCATACGTGTAAGTCGTGTAATTATTACCCGTCTGTTCCTTTGTCAGACGCAGCAAGTTGTTGCCGGACGTTCCATAGGTATAGGTAGTAGTTACACCATCCGTTGCGGAAGAGGTCATACGCCCCAGCACATCATAGGTATTTGTCGTGGTTTTACTTTTCCCGTCAACCTGAGTTTTCAATCGTCCGGCAGCGTCATACGTATAGGTTATGGTACCTGCATTAGGGTCAACCAATGTCTTCTGATTGCCGGTATCATAATAAGTCATGGTAAAGTCAGCTCCCCCAGTCGTAATTTTTTTAGGTTTGCCCAGTGAAGCATAAGTATAGGTTATACTTGACACCGGATCAGTGACAGACTTCACGTTACCCCAAGCGTCATAAGTTTTGGTATAAGTCCTTCCATTTGTAGTAGTCGACACACTACGGTTACCATAAGTATACGACACACTTTTTCCGGCACTGCTCGTTTGTGCCAGGATTCTTCCACGCCCGTCGTAGGTGTAGTCTTCTGTTGTAACAAGATTACCTGTCTGGATCTGCTCCCGAATAATCTGCCCCTTAGCGTCACAAGTCATGGTTTTCTTGATACTTACATTCTTAGCACCTATGGTTTCTATCAATACTTCCCGTCCCTGATTATCATACCATGTTATCACCCAAGGCTGTCCTGTTCCCTGTGTCAAAGCGAAGAAACGCTGAGCTGGTTTGCTACGTTTCCATCCGGTTTCATACTCCATTCTCCTTCCGTCCGGCAATAGAGTTTGCGTCTTGTTCCCCCATCCGTCATACAAGTGTTTTGTAATCACCTTATTAGCAGGGTCGCTTAAATCCGTTTCCGTCAGTACATTTCCCCATATATCATAAGAATAATCAGTTATAGCGGATGAAGGTGAGGTATGAGTCCTGGCAACAAAACGTTTCGAGAAATCATAAGTATAATATTGAGTAAGTGCAGTTATGCCTGTACCACTGTTTGCCGAACTAAGTACATTACCCCATGTATCATATGTATATTCAGTAGTTAATGGCATGGAAGATCCATAATTTTCGATAACCTTCTTTTTATATCCTATAACTTGATCGTACGTAATAGATGTTTTCTGTGTAAAAATGGATGCATCATCCGTGTGTTTCTGCGTTCGCGTAATCAATTGAGGCCTATAAGATTTGCCGGCTGAAATATAGTTACCATATTGTACAGTCTTGTACATATTATCACCAAAGTCCACCTTCTCCTCTGCCATATAACCATAAGAAGAATTAAACCGCCGGGTCGTTGTAACGATATTGCCATCAAGGTCTTTCTCTGTAGTAACAGAAGGATAGGCAAAATACTTTTTAGAACCTTTATCCACAATAACCATTTTGGTATTGATTTCCGCGGTTTTACCGTCTATAGAACTTTTACTATAAGTAGAGGAAGGAATATAAAAAGACGTATTCCACGAACTGACTCCCGATTCATTCACCGTACCCAACAGGGTATTCTCAGTCTTCATAAAGCTTATTCCCAATAACCCTTTTCCCTGTTGGTGGACCTTCAGTCCGCCATATTGATAATTAGTTATCACATCCTCGGCTGCTCCATTATTTTTGAGGGTAGTAGCCTTTACAACATGTAAAGGTATAATACAATCCAGCATAGGGTAAGTGCTTCCGGTACCTTTGGTATAAATACCGCCATTGACAAGCGAAGCGTAATTAATTATAGTTCTACTACCATAGTCACCAGTAATACTAACTACTTTACCTGTTCCGGCATTATAACTACTGTTCTGATAGATATTCCAGGTAGGGTTAACATTAGCATCAGTAGAGTTATAACAATTATAGCCATAATTCATTAATTCAACCTGTCCGTCGCCATTAAAATCGCCCAGCGCATGAAGAGCCGTAAGAGCGTCCTCACTTTTATTAGAAGTGGCAGAAGCTACCTGTCTAAGCAAACGCCCCGTTGAACGCATCCAATAAGTATATGTTTTTTTGAATTCGCCCCAAGAACCAAAGATATCACTCTTCTTTTTATGCATGGCTTTGGTAATCACCACATCTGACTTACCGTCAAAGTCGAAATCATAAACATAGCAATCGAACTTATTATCATCTTTTTCCGTAAAATCCTCATCATAGATGTCCAATATGCATGCCTGTGATTTTGTGAAAGTACCATCGCCATTATTCAGGGCAAAATACCACTTACTGTCACCGGTAGCGTTCATTAAAAGATCCATTAATCCATCACCATTAAAATCTCCGGAACGAATCATCCAGACATTGCCAATATTAGTTCCGGTTGTTTTTTTAGCGTCCGAAAAGATAGTTCCGGTTAATCCGCCTCCTTGATTCCAAAAGATTGTATACCCACCATTATATATCAACAACATATCTTGCAGACCATTGCCATTAAGATCGGAAACAAAAACTTTCTTCGGCTTAGAAGACAGGGTAAGATTTATGGCGGTACGATAAATGGCAGTCCCGGAGTTGTGTCCTATAATTTCACCCGGATATTTGTTAGAGGCATGCCCTTTCTCCAAAAAGACAATCTCTCCTTTTCCATCATTATTAAAATCACCGGTAGCATAAACCGGCATTTCACTACTACGCTGCAAGTTGTATTCGAAAATTCCCTGTACTGTATTCCCGTAAATAGCAAAACCTATTCGCTTCCAATATTCATTGATACTTGCATGAGGTATCACAAATTCATTGAGGCCATCTCCATCAAAATCAATAACAGAAGATCCCGCTTTATACTCCTTCCAATCCTCCATTTGAAAGTCCGATCCAAGAGCGTATTGTCTTCCGGGAAGGAAATTAATGTTTCCATCAGCATTCCGCGAAGCCCAATAGACATAAGCATACGTATTACTCAACCATTCCCCCGATCCGTCCCGAACCTTACCCTGAAAAACTCCTACCAAATCAGCCAGTCCGTCACCATTAAAATCACCGGAGGTAAACTGTTGATCTCCAAAGGACATAGCATTCCCGGACATATTCACTACAGGAAAGACAGACGGCATATTGAATTGGGGAGAAATAACAGATTGCTGGAAAGAGGGTAAGGGCGACCATTGCAAATAGACAGGTTTAAGGGCCTCTCCTGCACTATTCTTTTTCCTAACGTTTGCCAGACGTGAGAACTGGGTACCGGAACCATCACTTGTGGTACTATAAGTCAATTCATAAATAAGATAAATACTAGCAGATGCTTTACTTGTTATAGTTTTCAAACGATAGCTCATTTTTCCCTTTATACCTTCTATAATGAAAGGTTGCGGATCGGGGCAAGATTCATAATCAAAAGAGATTGTGTTATAATGACCTGTAATCCCGTTCTTATTCTTCCCGTAAGAAATACTTTTAGGGTATATAGTATAATCCCAAACATTGTAGGTGTAAGTCATGTAGTTACCCCAAGTATCTTCCACTCTATCCACATACCAAGCATAGATTCTCGGTGAACTACCCACCGTATAACTTAGCTTTGCTTCGACAGTATTTCCATAATGATAGACCAAGCCATCAGAGGTCTGAACCTCAAACCATGTATTGGCTGTTGTATTATTATAGGTTCCGTGAACAGTTACTTTAGTGAAAGGATCAGACTCCGGATAGTAAACAGCCCCCTCTTGTCCGACAGTACCAGTGGAATAAATCAAACGCTTTCCATCCAAATAATAAGCATCATCGGCAGAGTAAGTCAGCGCTTTCGCCATACCATCATGATAGATATCCTTCGGCCCTTGTGTTATAGCTGATATTCCTGACAAGCTGCATCCCCAGCCAGCTATACCATTCCCCGCCTGGCTGTTATACACGATAGCCAGTGAAGGTTGCAAGCCTCCTGCACCTTGCGGAACTTTAATGGGAATAGAATAAGTAGCTCCTCCAGTGGCTGAAACATTGAATGCCCCTCCAAGCCCTCCTACAGCTACTTGTTCTTCATTATATACATTAGGAACCACCGGATAGTTAAAATCACCTGGTGCATAAGCGGTAATATTAGTTGTTATAGGTCCCGATTCTTCGTATCCTTCCGACACGACATAATAAGTGCCCGCTTCCAAATTCTTTTCTATGAGAGCAAGATCAGGAGAAGAACCACATTCTCCCCTACCATTGTTGCCACTACTGTATTCTATGAGATTTCCCGAAGAATCCAATAAATACATATAAGTACATGAAATGACTGAACCGCAATGGCTCAATATCGTATACATCTTCTTGTTAAGAGTGAACTTATAAAAGACCTCGTCCTGTCCTCTAAAGTCTTCCTCTTCATTATACTGGTCTGTAAAACGGTTTGTATCTTGCGTATCAGAATAGTATATACTATTTGAATGAGTACCAACAAGAATCGGATTATCCATTGTGTTTCCTACTGTAGATAATGACATTCCGGAGACCCGAGTGGTTACAACGCCTTCTTCAGCGGAATACTGCGCTACTTCTGATACTGCGTAATATGTACCCGGTTCCAATACTATGGACAAATAACCTTGACCGGACTCACTACAAACATAAGAACCGTCATAGCCACTGGCACCTGTAACCTTTTTTCCCGAAGCATTCAATAAATCTATGGATGTATCTAAAATCAATGAACCACAATGACTTATTATGACTCTCATTCTTGTAGTCACTGTAAACCTATAGAAAATATCATTATGGAACGTTCCATAGTTATTCGTAAAATCCCCCGTATTTTTTGTATCAGAATATTCAAAATCAGAACCAAAAGTTCCCACTTCCAATGGGGAAGACATCGTATTTCCTTGTTGGGCATAAACAAACACTGGAAACAACAAGATAAAAAGCACTAATGAGTATTTAGTTTTCATTGGAATCCCTTTCTGTTTAGATCGTTCTTATTCTTTAATTATCTTCCAACTACTAATCTTGCCATTGTAGGCAACCTGCATAATATACATCCCCGGAGTCCGTTCGGACAGATCAATCGCATTGGATTGGGATATTTCCGCCCACTGCTGCAACAATTTTCCAGTAAGATCATAGAGGGATATTCGAGCATTCTCAAACTTTTCAACTCCCGAGATATCAATTTTGAGCATACTACGGGTAGGGTTGGGATAAATAGTTACTTTAGTTTCCGAAAGCTCTTCTTCGTATACCGATGGTTCCTCTTCATCGCTCAAAGCACCCCTTGTCTGAACCACAATTTCCTTTTGGCGAGACAACCTATTACCGGCACTGTCATAAATGTATTTGATACGCTGTTGTGCACAAAGATCTAAGCTAACCCACATAGAGAAAATTCCGGATAACAGGAATATAGTAGCTATCCGTTTAAATGTTCGTTTGTTATTCTTCATGATGTGTAGTGTTTATTCGATACTGAATCCCCCCGATAGCAAACTCTCTCCTAAAGAGATTTCCAACAAGTATTCCCCTCTATCCACTTCGGGCATAGTTATGACAATATTGATTGGAGTGGCGTATGAATCCAAGTAAATCGTTTCATTAGTCAAAGCATTTTTTACAAGGATTTGCACATTGTTATGCTCCCCTAAAAAATCGATCACAAAAGTATTATCATCCAGAATCAAATAGGCAGAAACATCCAATGGCTCTACGGAGCGCGTACCAGGTCCTTTCCCACTATTCACTTTTTTCAAAAAAATTCTTTTGATCGGACCTGCCTGCTCCGCCAAAATATTCAAAGAGAACACTAATAGTAGTGAAAGTAAAAATGTTGTTTTCATGTGATATAAGATTTAATATTGGCTTCAAATAAGCACATCTTTCATTTAAAAACAAAATAATATGTGGTAACAATGGTAACAGGCAAATCCCAACCAATAACAATTCAAATGTAAATCACAGATTATCAACCAAAAAGATTTTATCAAACAATTCTTCCCTCATTTTATTTTTAATCCTGCTTTTCCGGGTTTTTATTGCATCAGAAGTGACATTCATCACATCCATAATGATTTCCTTCGGACAATGAAGCATAACCAAAATGCAATACAATAAGTCATCGGTAGTTAAGGAAGGACAAGAACTACTTAAATCCTCCATAACATCCACAAATGTTCTCCTAATATCAGTTACAATCAATATTCTATGATTTTTTATAATGCCAACACGCTCTTTAGGCTTCGCTTTCTGCAATTCATCTAATCTCTTATATCCTTCTGTAGATTTAAACAGAGATATGCAAATATCAAATTTCGCCTCTTTTAACTCATGTAATCTATTATTTTTATCTTCTTCGTAAATATCTTTTTCATCTAACAATAGCGTTTCGGCACGATTGTCCATCAGTTGCCTTTGTAAAGCGATATATTTATTCTTTCTATGCCTATCTCTCCACATAAATAAAAGAATTAACGCTAAAACAAAAAATAAAAATAATATAATCAAGAGATTAGTTATCTGTTCCTGTTTAACAGATAATTTATATTTATGAAGTTCTAATAAATGGTTGTCCATTAACTCATTAATTTCTGCACGATCATTCATTCCCTGAATAGAGTCATAACAAACAATAAAAGAGTCCACATACAAAACCTGTCTCTTATACACATCTCCGAGCCCACGAGACAGGCAGAAATCT
>ERZ1027221.857-NODE-857-length-17997-cov-13.491863_pt1 | contig 17997 bp, 16 predicted proteins | sample MGYA00519267_ERZ1027221 | MGnify/ENA primary metagenome ERZ1027221 (study PRJEB26926, sample SAMN06164533) | human gut metagenome | biome: ENVO:00009003; feature: ENVO:2100002; material: ENVO:00002003 | host: Homo sapiens | place: USA | collected 2012 ...
CGGGGAAGATCACCCGGTCGCGGAAGCGGTCGTAGAGCGACCCGTCGCTCTCGCGCGCCAGCGAAAGGCCCGTCGCAAGGAGGAACTCACGCTTGTAGCCGGCCGCCAGGGCATCCTTCGACATCCGGTCGCCCTTCGATGGGCAGAACCCGAGCCCGAACTTGCGGATCGTGGCGTCGGTCAGTCCGCGCTTCTGCCTGAAGTAGGTCATCCCGACGCTCATCCCTTCGGGGTCGTAGCAGAGGAAATTCGCAAAGTACTCCGCGGCCCATCCGTTCACGACGAACATCGACTCGCGGTCGTCGTTGCGCCGCACCTCCTCCTCCGTCAGCTCCTTCTCCCTGACCTCGATGCCGTAGCGTTTGGCCACCATCTTCAGCGCCTCGGGATAGGTGATGTTCTCGTGCTCCATCAAGAACGTCACGGCATTGCCACCCTTCCCGCAGCCGAAGCACTTGTAGACCCCCTTCGAGGGCGAGACGACGAACGACGGGGTCTTCTCGTTGTGGAACGGACAGCACGCCTGATAGTTCACACCCTTTCGCTTGAGCGTGACATAGTCGCCGATGATATCCACGATGTTCGCGGCGGCATAGATGCGGTCTACCGTTTCCCTGTCGATCATACCCGCAAAGATACGGAAAAATATCAAATTGGTACTGCTCCTGCGCCGTTCGCCGTTATTCCGACAAAAAAGCGTATCTTTGTGTCATGGATTTCAAACTCGTATCCGATTACGCCCCGACGGGCGACCAGCCGGAGGCCATTGCGCAGCTCGTCGGCTCGATCCACCACGGCTCGAAGCACAACACGCTGCTGGGCGTGACGGGTTCGGGAAAGACCTTCACGGTGGCCAACGTCATCGCCGAACTCAACCGCCCGACACTCGTCCTGAGCCACAACAAGACCCTCGCCGCACAGCTCTACGGCGAGTTCCGCAACTTCTTTCCCGACAACGCCGTCGAGTATTTCGTCTCCTACTACGACTATTACCAGCCGGAGGCCTACCTCCCGGCCACGGACACCTATATCGAGAAGGACCTCTCGATCAATGCCGAGATCGAGAAGATGCGGCTCAACACCGTGGCCACGCTGCTCTCGGGACGCCGCGACGTAATCGTCGTGTCGAGCGTCTCGTGCCTCTACGGATGCGGCAACCCCGCGGACTTCCACGCCACGGCGATCCACATCGAAGTCGGGCAGGTGGTCAGCTACAAACACTTTCTCTACAAGCTCGTCGAGGCGCTCTACACGCGCACCGAACGCGAGCTGGAACCCGCGACCTTCCGCGTGAACGGCGACACGGTCGATATCATGGCCGCCTTCGGGGAGTTCGGCAACCAGTGTTTCCGCGTGATGTTCTTCGACAACGAGATCGAGGCCATCCACTCCATAGACCCCGTGACGGGTCAGCGCATCCACTCGCTCGACAACCTCACGCTCTACCCCACAAACCTCTTCGTCACCACCAAGGAACGCATCAACTCGGCCGTGCAGCAGATCTACCTCGACCTGGGCAAGCAGATCGAATACTTCGAGCGGGCCGGACGCATGATGGAAGCACAGCGCATCAAGCAGCGCGTCGAATACGACCTCGAGATGATCAAGGAGCTGGGCTACTGCTCCGGAATCGAGAACTACTCGCGCTACTTCGACGGACGCGCCGCCGGCACGCGCCCCTTCTGCCTGATCGACTACTTCCCGAAGGATTACCTGCTGATCGTGGACGAGAGCCACGTGACGCTGCCGCAGGTCCACGCCATGTTCGGCGGCGACCGGGCCCGCAAGGAGAACCTCGTCGAATACGGGTTCCGCCTCCCGGCAGCCAAGGACAACCGCCCGGTGACCTTCGCCGAATTCGAGCAGCTGCAGGGGACGTCGATCTACGTGAGCGCGACGCCCGCCGACTGGGAGCTGATGAAGAGCGAGGGGGTGGTCGTCGAGCAGCTCATCCGCCCGACGGGTCTGGTGGACCCGCCGCTGGAGGTCCGCGTGACGGCCAACCAGATCGACGACCTGATCGAGGAGATCGACAAGCGGGTGAAGAACGACGACAAGGTGCTCGTCACGACCATCACCAAGCGCATGGCCGAGGAGCTGTCGAAATACTTCGACCGCGTGGGCATCCGCAACCGCTACATCCACTCGGACGTCGATACGCTCGAGCGCATCCAGATCCTCGAGGACCTGCGGGCCGGGATGTTCGACGTGCTGGTGGGCGTGAACCTGCTGCGCGAAGGTCTGGACCTCCCGGAGGTGGCGCTGGTGGCGATCCTCGATGCCGACAAGGAGGGATTCCTGCGCAACGTGCGGTCGCTCACGCAGATCGCGGGACGCGCGGCGCGCCACTCGCAGGGCAACGTGATCCTCTATGCCGACACCTGCACCGAGTCGATGCGCTACACGATCGAGCAGAGCAACCGCCGCCGCGAGAAGCAGGTGCGCTACAACATGGAGCACGGCGTGCTGCCGCGCCGCGCGCAGAAGAGCGGCTCGGGACAGCGGGCCCTGCTGGCCGGGCGGAGCGAGACACCGGAGGCAATCCCGACGGCCTACCCCATCGCCGAGGAGCACTACGCACCGGTAGCCGCCGACGTACAGCAGGGCTACTCGGCCGGCACAAACCTCGATGCCCTGATCGACCGGGCGCGCGAGGATATGGAGCGGGCCGCCAAGTCGCTGGACTTCCTGGCCGCGGCGAAATTCCGCGACCGCATGTACGAACTGCAGAAACTGCGCGAGGAGAACCGGAAATAACACCGGGCGGCATGCCGACACGGCACACCGCCCGTATTCCCGATTTCAGGGCTCCGGCCGCATCCCGCCCGCCGGTTACGGCCTCACACGCCGAGGGTACACACTCCTGCCCCGCCGGACGGATCTCCGGGCAGGCGGCTACTCCGCCTCGGCATGCCGGAAGGTGAAATACTTTGCGGCAAAGAAGCTGTAGACGGTCGTGACGCAGGTGGCAAGCATCTGCGAGGGGGTGGCCCAGATGGCGCAGTATTCGACAAAGAATTTCAGACAGACATAGTTCACCACGACCGATCCCGCGACAGAGAGCAGGTAGCGGAACAGCTGCGTGCCCGAAGGGATCGGCGAACGGCGGAAGGCCACATAGCGGTTGAGCCAGAATCCCGCGAAGAAGGTGAATGGGAAGGTAACGAGCATGGCGGCGACGTGAGCCGACACGGCCACGAAGCCCAGATCGACCAGCTGTTTGTCGATCAGGAAATTATAGATCAGGAAATAACATCCCCACCCGAACACGACGTTCGCACCCCCGCAGACGGCATAGCGGAACACCTGCCGGGGTACGAACGCGGCAACGGGCCGCAGATAGAACAGGTCGATCGCCCGGATGATCCAATCGGCAAGACGCATCAACGGGCCGTATAAGTCCACATTCCGGGGAAGCGGTCGGCATGTGCGCGGATGAAGAGCCGGCACGCCTCGGGATCATCCGACTCGAAGGGCGAGACCAGGAACTTCGCACCGAACCGATAGACGCCGCAGGTCAGCGCCGCTTCTTCCGAATCCGATGCGGCCTTCTTCGCCGCCCGCACGGCATTCTCCTGCGAACTGAAGACGCCCAGCACAACGTAATTCCGCTTCGAGGTCATCGCCGCAGGCTCGTATCCCGCAGGACGCTGTACCTCATCCGGGGACTGCACCGCCGCAGCACCCTGCTCCGAAGTGCCTCCGGCCGCAGTGCTCCCCGCAACGGCCTTTCCGCCCTCCTCCGGAACCGGAGCGGCATTTCCAGCCGCCGCATGCTCTGCCGAAAGCGAATCGGCCGGCACGCCCGGCGAAACGGGAGACTCGGCCGTCGCAAGTCCCGGGACTGCCGTCCCGGCCAACGGCTGCGGACGTTCGGTATCGTTCAGCAGGAAAGAGCAGACACCGATTCCTATAGCGGCAACAACCGCCGCAGCGCCTACCCAGATCACCCAGTCGGAGCGTCCGGAGCGGATCTTCATCGGGGCATGTCCCTGCGGATTGAGCCTTAGATCGAACGCCTCGTCGAGCGAGAAGTGCTTGTACTTCAACACGCCTACCCCCTCTACGACCAGAGCGTCACCCCGGCGGGCACGCTCCGTCCAACGGGCATAGACCGTCCGAGCCGCGGCATCGGCCTCCCCGGCCGGAGTTCCGTCGGCACTCAGGATGCGGGCGATCTCCGCAACCAGCGATGTGCCCTGCTCCTGCGACGAGAAGACCACCGTCCGGCAGGGCGGTTCGACCATGCGGCGGGCCACCCGCCGGGCAGCGCGGCGCTCCGGGCAAAGGCTGCCCACACCGGGCAGAAGCACCGTTCCGCCCGCGGCCAGCAGGTTGCCGATGATGCGGCCCACCTGCTCTTCCATCGGATTGACGTTCATTTCTTTCTCTTTTTAGGCGTTGGATGCGCAGCCTGCCTCGACTGCGCGGGGAACTGTGCGGGGGTCAGCGCAGGGCGCGACAAACCGCGCCAGATCATGAAGAAACCCAACAGGATGAACGGGATGCTGAGCCACTGTCCCATGTCGAGCGTCCAGCCCACCTCGAAGGCCTCCTGCTCGGTCTTGATGAATTCGATGAAGAAACGCGTAAGGAAGACCCCGATCAATCCGATGCCGAACAGTACACCGGGACGGCGGCGCGCCATGTCGCGGCCGTAATAAAGCCAGCAGAGGATGCCGAAGGTCACAAGGTAACACAGCGCCTCGTAAATCTGCGTAGGGTGTACCGCTGCCGGAGCGAACTCGTGCACCCACTTGGCCGAACGGACGAACTCGAAGCCCCAGGGAAGCGTCGTGGCCGTACCGAAGATCTCGGAGTTGAAGAGGTTGCCCATGCGCACGATGGCCCCGCCCACACCGACGGCGATCATGATGCGGTCGAGCGACCAGATATAGGGCAGGCGGTTCTTGCGCGAGAAGAGCCACAGGCCGATCAGCAGGCCGATTGCGGCGCCGTGGCTGGCCATGCCGCCGTCGCGGAAGCCCGTGATGATGGTCCACGGCCGGGAGAGGTACTCCACCGGATCGTAGAAGAGGCAGTGCCCGAGGCGGGCTCCGAGGATCGTAGCCAGCGTACCGTAGATGAAGATCGAGCCGGAGACCTCCTGCGACAGTCCTTCGCGTTTGCAGAAGTTGTCGAAGAACCAGGCGCCGATCAGGATGGCCAGGGCCCACATCAGCCCGTAATAACGGATATCGAACGTGCCGATGCTGAGGAGCACCGGATCGAAGTCCCAGACTATGCTCAAAGGTTGTATCATTTATCGAAGTTTAATCGTTACACGCCGCCGGAGCGTCCGCGGCCGGAATCCATGTTCCGCACCCGGTTTCCTGGCGGACGGATTACCGGATATCCTGCAGATTGACCTTCTTGAGCGTGAAGGAGAAGGTGCTGCCCACGCCCAGTTCGCTGCGCACGGAGATCCGCTCGCCATGCGCCTCGACGATGTGCTTGACGATCGCCAGGCCGAGCCCCGTACCGCCCTGCTCGCGCGAGCGGCCCTTGTCCGTGCGGTAGAAACGCTCGAAGACCCGCGGCTGATCCTCCTTGCCGATGCCCTGCCCGTTGTCCTCGACCTCGACCAGGATCTTGTCGAGCATGTCGCGGAAGCGGATGCGCGTCGTGCCGCCCTCCTTGCCGTAGTGGATCGAATTGATGATCAGATTGACCAGTACCTGTCCGATGTAGTGTTTGTCGGCCAGCACCCAGAACGGTGACGGCAGGTTGTCGGCCCCCTTGACCGAGATCTTGATCCCCTTGCGGTCGGCCTCCATCTCGGCCTGGTCGGCGATCTCCTTGGCCAGCGCCACGATGTCGAAGCGCTCCATATCGAGCCGGTTCATGCTGCTCTCGAGTTTCGAGATCGTATCGAGGTCATTGACGATATTGATCAGACGGTCGATGCTCTTCTCGGCACGCTCGAGGTACTTGCGGTTGATCAACTCATCCTCCAGACCGCCGTCCAGCAGGGTCGAGATATAGCCCTGCACGTTGAAGATCGGGGTCTTCAGCTCGTGCGCCACATTGCCCAGATACTGCTTGCGGAAGTGCTCGGCCTCCTTCAGGCGGGCGATCTCCCGATCGTTCGTGTCGGCCCAGGCCGTCAGCTCCTCGCCGATGTTCTCGACCTTCTTGTCCTTGAGTTCGGTGAAGATCTCGTCGGTATGCACGTTGCGCGAGAGGACGATCGAATAGATCGGCTTGAGCTTGTAGGCCACATACTTGCGGATGATGAACAGCGAAATGAGCATCACGGCTGTGAAGGTGCACAGCAGCACGACGACCGCTGCGATCCAGCGGACCTGCACCCCCTTCGCCTCCATCGCAAAAAGCAGCCCGGCCGCGATGGCCGTGGCCAGCAGGCCGATCCAGACCGATGCGGCCTCCTTGGTTTTGATCGTAATCATGGCGTCACTTCATGTAGTTGCGCATCAGACGGGCGATGTACTTGCCCACGATGTCGAATTCGAGGTTCACGACCGACCCCACGCCGATGCGGCAGAAATTCGTATGCTCGAACGTGTAGGGGATGATCGCCACGCGGAACGACGACTCCTTCGAGTCGCAGACCGTCAGACTCACGCCATTGACCGTCACCGAACCCTTCTCCACCGTACAGAGGCCCTCGCCCTGAGGCTCGTACTCGAAGGTGAAGTACCAGCTTCCGTCGGCATCCTCCTTGGCCGTGCAGACGGCCGTCTGATCGACATGACCCTGCACGATGTGGCCGTCGAGCAGCGCATCGGGCTTCATCGAGCGTTCGAGGTTCACCAGGTCGCCCTCCCGGAGCAGGCCGAGGTTGCTGCGGTCGAGCGTCTCCTTCATGGCCGTCACGGTATAGGTGTCGTCCTTGATGTCCACGACCGTCAGGCATACGCCGTTGTGGGCGATGCTCTGGTCGATTTTCAAATCCCGGCAGAAGTCTGCCCGAAGCGTAAAGTCCTTGTTCTGACGGTCGGCACGGATCGAGACCACCTCGCCCATGCCCTCCACGATGCCTGAAAACATACTCAACTGTTTATGATCAACTTGCCCTTCACTTTGTAAACCGAGGTTATATCGCTGGCATTCACTACGATGTCATCGAAATTCTCCCGATCACCGGGCACGAGGCGGTATTTTCCCTCCGCATCGGCGGCCCGAACTATTCGCAAAGTTACAATTTTTTGGCAGACAATCACGTATTCTTCACCGGGAATTATTGCATCCGCATCGATGGCCTTGAGCAGGACGATCGTTCCGGGAGGCACCACGGCACCCATGGCGCGGCCGTTGTAGACCATCGCCAGATCGCAGTCACCCACCGGGAGCACGACCAGATCGCACTCGGCCTCGAGTCGGTCGAGCGAGGCGATGTGCTGTTCGACATCCGTATTATAAAAAGGTATCTGCATTCCCCGCTGCCGGGCGTCGGCGAACATCTGCCCCTCGCCGGTCAGCAGCCAGAGCTTGTCGATCTGGGGAAACTTGGAGACAATGCGGTCGGCTACGTTGAGCGATATGCCGTTGTTGCCCCGTTTGATCTGGTAGAGGTTCTCGCCGCGCGCCAGACCGATATAGCGAGCAAAATAGTTGGTGGACATATTTGCCCACTTGATCACAGCCTCGATTCTTTGCCAATTATTCTGCTTTTCTCGCATTTTATTTTGCTATATTAAATTTTTTTTGCATTTTTGCAGTCCCGGTCCCGTAGTTCAATGGATAGAATATAAGATTCCGGTTCTTACGATAAAGGTTCGATTCCTTTCGGGACTACCAAAGCACAGGTTCGAAACACTCCGGATCTGTGCTTTTTTCATTCGGATTCGGACCGGAACCGCCGTCCTCCTTCCGAAACGGCATCGACCTCAGGATCAAGCACTCACTTATTAAGTTACAAAATTAATAACAAATTTGGTTCCGACAAGAAAAAATGACACATTTGATCTGTCGGATAACAAATTCAGACCCGCACCAGGACAAAAGGAAAGCCCGTGCTGCAGCACGGGCTTTCCTTGCAATAAGTATGCGAAACGACGGATCGTCGACCGGAATCAGAACGAGAGACGGACACCCAGCCGGAGGGTCAGCGACAGCGGATTGTCCGTACGGGCCGTCTGCAGGCGGGTTTCGGTAAGGTAGTAGGCCGCCTCCGGCTCGAAATAGAGTCCCACCATGCCTCCGAGCCTGTATTGCGCTCCGGCCGCACCGATCAGCGACCACTGCAGACCCGGCTCCGAAACGGATTTCGAACCGAACTTCGCCGACACGCACTTCTCGGCCATACCTCCGGCACCCAGATAGAGCGAGAAACGGCCGCGTTCGAGGAACTGCCAGTTCACACGCACCGGAATACCGACGAAATGCAGCGTCTGATCGGTCTCCTTGTCGGCATAAAGCGCCCGGACATCCGACTGCAACAGCGTGTAGTTGATGCCGCTCTCGAGCGACAGACCGTAGGCGAACTCCTTGCGGAAAGTCAGGGCGAAACTCAACGGCTGGTGGTGGCGGAACGAACTCTCATCGTAATCGTAACTCTTGAGCAGCGTCATCTCGGCACTGTTGCCGATCGCCGAGGACATTCCGGGCATCGAGGGAGCCTGCTGCATGGCATGCATCGGAGCCTTGCTTCCGGAACCGATCCCGGAGCCTCCGGCCACGCTGCTGCCCGCCGAGAACGAAAGCGACGAGCGCCTGCGCGCCGCCCGGCGGGTTTCGGGCTGATCATAAAGCCCGTCAAACGACGTCCGGGCCGATCCCTGTTCCGTGCGGGTCCCGGCAGGGGCCTGCTTCGCGCGGGTCTCCCCGGCCTGGCGGCCGGCGGCAGAAGCGACCGGCACAGGCTGCGATTCCCGGGCAGCGGCATCCGCCTGCGACGCATCAACGGTCGGCTGCGTTCCGGCCGTTTGCGGCTTCACCGCGGCAAGAGCCAGACGGGGCTCTGCCGCATCCCCGGCAGTTCGCTGCGCCGCGGCATTCCGTTGTGCCCCTGCAGCCTCACTCGGCCCGGCTGGCAGCGAAACGGCCTGCGCCACGCGACTCCGCAGCGTCTCCTCCGGATCCTCCCCGGCGTGCCCTTCAGGCAGTGCATCCGACGCAGTTCCCGGAACCGAGAGAGTCTCGGCCAACAACTCATCGGTAGAAGGCACCATCCGATCGGAACGCAACCAGAACCCGACGGTCGCAACACCGAGCAGCACAACCGCGGCGGCCGCGGCAATCCGCTTCACATGGATCTTCCACTGCGGTCTGCGCGCTGCAGTCGTCCGGCCGCCTTCGGTACCGGCCATACCGGCCGACGCTTCGGGCCGCACACCGCGCAACTCGGCCTCAAGCCGCGCCCAACCGTGTTCCGGAGGGGGAAGCTCGGCGTCGCGGAGCGCATTCCGCATGACATCGGTCCAATCCTTATCCTGTTTCATAACTCAATGTGTCTTCAAATAGTCGCGGATTCGCCGCGCCAGCAGCGTCCGCGCCCGGAAAAGCTGTGACGAAGAACTTTTCTCGTTGATTCCCAGCATCTGCGCGATCTCCCGGTGCGAATACTCTTCGATGCAGTAGAGGTTGAATACGGCCCGGTACCCGTCGGGCAGTTCGCTGACGAAGCGCATCAGCACATCGCGCGGCACCCGCGACGCCTCCTCGGCTGAGGGCTCATCCGGAAGGGCCGCAGCGCGCCCCTCGTCGAGTTCGACGCATCCCAGCCGGTTGCGGGTCCGGAGCCATTCGAGCGCCACGTTTACGGTGACACGCTCCATCCAGGCCCTCAATGACCCCGCTCCGCGGTACTCGAACTTCGAGAAGGCGCCGTAGATCTTCAGAAACGCATCGTGGAGCAGGTCCTCGGCCGTGGCCCTGTCGCCGGCATAGCGCAGGCACACCGCAAGCAGGCGCCCGGCATAACGGTCGTACAACTCCCGTTGGGCCGCGCCGTCGCCGTTTCTGCACCCTTCGGCCAGTGTACGCTCCTCCATTTGCATTGTTGAATTCACCCTTATAAACAACGGCTCGACCGGAATACTGCACGGCCAAGAAAAAATTTAGTCCCCTGCGCAGTATTTTCCGAGGGTCGGCATTTTATCTTGCGAAAGTAACAATAATATCGACAAAACAGGACAACCATGAAAAAAATCCACATGCTCTGCTCGCTGTTTGCCGCACTCTGCCTCACGGCATTCACGGGCTGCAACGACAACGACGGAGACTACCCCAACGTCTACGGTCTGATCACCACGATCCATGCGATCGGCGAAGGAGACGAGACGACAGACTACTATTTCGAGCGCGACAACGGCGAGACGCTCTACCCGAGCGAGCGGCCCTCGGGCTTCGAGGCCGAGGACAACCGTCGCGCGGTGATCTACTTCGACCTGCTCGAGGGCGCCGTCGAGGGATACGACTACAACATCCGCCTCTACCGCGCGGAGAAAATCTTCACCGGCACGTCGCAGGTGGTCACGACCCAGGAGGAGCTCGAGGCGCTGGGCGGCGACAGGACGGGCTTCAACCTGCAGACCTTCAACCTCACCCGCAAGTGGCTGACCTTCTATGCACTCTATCCCGTGACCGACAACTCGAAGCACACGTTCGCCCTGGCCGTGGACCGCACGTCCGACGCACCCGAAGGCCGCGACATCGAGGTAGGCAGCGACGGCGCGAGCGAAGAGGGATACCTCGACGTAGTGCTCTGCCACAGCGCGGGCGGCGATGCGGCCGGCTACACGCAGGGTTATTACATCTCGTTCGACCTCGAGCCGATCGCCGGGGAGTTGGAAGGCATGAAGGGCATCAAGCTGCGCATAGACACCTTCGAGAACGGCACGAAATACATCAAGCTCGACCTGCCGCAGGAGAAGTAGCCACTCCTGCCGACAGGCTCTCCGGCCCGCATGTGCGGGCCGGATTTTTTTGTGCGCCACGCCGCCCGTGTCGGGAAAAATCGCTATCTTTGCGACATGTCAATCGTACGCAACACCGAGAGCGATCTCGAATTCGAAAACAGGATCCGCCCGCAGGAACTGGAAACCTTCGCGGGCCAGGAGAAGATCGTCGAGAACCTCCGCATCTTCATCAAGGCGGCACTCATGCGCGGCGACTCGCTCGACCATGTGCTGCTGCACGGCCCCCCGGGACTGGGCAAAACCACGCTTGCGAACATCATCGCCAATGAGATGGGCGCCCAGTTGCGCGTCACGTCGGGCCCCGTGTTGGACAAGCCGGGCGACCTGGCCGGCCTGCTGACCAGCCTCAACCCGGGCGACGTGCTCTTCATCGACGAGATCCACCGCCTCAGCCCCATTGTCGAGGAGTACCTCTACTCGGCCATGGAGGACTACAAGATCGACATCGTGCTCGACAAGGGTCCCTCGGCACGCTCGATTCAGATCGAACTGGCCCCCTTCACGCTCATTGGCGCTACGACACGCAGCGGACTGCTCACCTCGCCTCTCAGGGCGCGTTTCGGCATTCAATGCCACCTGGAGTATTACGACGCCCCGGTACTGGCGGGCATCGTCCGCCGCTCGGCCCGGATCCTCGACGTTCCGATCGACGACGACGCGGCCCACGAAGTGGCCCTGCGCTCGCGCGGCACGCCGCGTATTGCCAATGCCCTGCTGCGGCGCGTGCGCGACTTCGCCATGGTCAAGGGCGGCGGACACATCGACCTGGCCATCACCCGCATGGCGCTCTCGGCGCTGAACATCGACTCGCGCGGCCTCGACCGCATGGACAACAAGATTCTCGGCACGATCATCGAGAAGTTCAACGGCGGTCCGGTCGGACTGAATACCGTGGCCACGGCCGTCGGCGAGGAACCCGGCACGATCGAGGAGGTCTACGAACCGTTCCTGATCAAGGAGGGCTTCCTCAAGCGTACCCCGCGGGGACGCGAAGCCACTCCGCTGGCCTACGAACACCTCGGCGTCGCCTCGCCGGGAAGCGACTCGACCCTCTTCTGAGCACACATCCGGGGCGGTCTTCCTCAGGGAGACCGCCCCGATCATATCCGCCGAATCCTACATTATGCCCTGAAGAGAGGGTCAAAACAGCCGTTTCCCGCGAAAACATTTGCCCGATTCATCTGATTTTCCTATCTTCGCGGAAAATACAGGGGGGGGGTAATTCCCCGAAAACAAAAAACTTACAATCATCAAACACCCCCACGAAATGACCCCGAACCAACCGAACCTTGCCAGGCGGGCACTGTTGCTGCTGTCCGCCCTGCTGCTCCCGGGCAGCTTCCCGCTCCAGGCCGCCAACCCGCACGACGAGGCATCTCCGGCCCGAAACCTGACCAATCCATCCAACCCCGAATCCGCACTCCGGACCGTACCGCCCGAAGAGGAGCCTCTCTCCGGCACGCCCCAACGCAGGGAACACCTTGCCCCGCGCGACCGCGCACAACACACGGTGTTCGCCAACGCCGGCTACCTGGCGATCCTCTCGGCGTTATACTTCGAAGAGAGTTCGTCCGGTTCGCTGAACTCGGGATTCGACCTGATGGCCGGATACAACTGGACCTCACGCCGCGGGCTCGGCGTGGGCATCATCTACTCGGGCGGCTTCATCTCCGCCGAACGGGATGCCGTCAAGCGCACGACCCGCCTGCACTACATCGCCCCGGAGTTCGTCGCCCGACAGCGCGCCGGCCGCCGGTGGCTCTTCCGCGAGGCGGTCGGCGTCGGCTACGGCCGTTACGTGCGCAGCTACGGCGAACGTCGGGGCAGCCGGGGCGGAGCAGGCATCCACGAACGGGCCTCGGTCGAATTCATGCTGACGCGCCACATCGGACTCTCGGCCGAGGTGGGCGGGCAGTGGCTCATCGTCCGTTCGCCGGACGTAGGCGACGGAGCCGAACTGACGCTGAACGGCATCCTGCGGTTCCAATGCAGCGGAGGCATACGCCTCTATTTCTAAAAATATTGTCAATAAATCTAAAAATTCTGCATTTTGCCGGATAATTGTCGTACATTTACCGCTGACACGACAAGGTTTCAGAAACGAAAAAACGGCAAAACAGAATGGATACGAAAAACGAACTCACCGAAGCGGCACTCCGCTACCACAGCGAAGGGCGCCCCGGCAAGATCGGGATCGTCCCGACCAAACCCCACCATACACAGGAAGATCTTTCGCTGGCCTACTCGCCGGGCGTCGCCGCCCCCTCGCTGGCCATTGCCGAAAACGCGGACGACGCATACCGCTACACGGGCAAGGGCAACCTCGTAGCCGTCATTTCGAACGGTACGGCAGTCCTCGGCCTGGGCAACATCGGCCCGCTGGCCGCCAAGCCGGTCATGGAGGGCAAATGCATGCTGTTCAAGACCTTCGCCGGACTCGACGCCTTCGACATCGAGGTTGCGGAGACCGATCCCGAGGCATTCGTCCGGGCCGTCCGGGCCATCGCCCCGACCTTCGGCGGCATCAACCTCGAGGACATCAAGGCCCCGGAATGCTTCGAGATCGAGGTGCGCCTGCGTCAGGAGCTGGATATCCCGGTGATGCACGACGACCAACACGGCACGGCGATCATCACCTCGGCGGCACTGCTCAACGGCGCGAAACTCGCCGGCAAGGAACTCGACCGGATGCGCGTGGTGGTGAACGGCGCCGGCGCGGCAGCCATCGCCTGTGCGCGGCTCTTCCTCTCGCTGGGCATCCGCCGCGAGAACCTCGTGCTGTGCGACAGCCGGGGTGTCGTCACGACCTACCGCGACGACCTGAATCCCGCCAAGCGCGAGCTGGCCACCTCGCGGCGCATCTCCACGCTCACCGAAGCCGTGGCGGGCGCCGACGTCTTCCTCGGCGTCTCGAAAGCCGACACGCTGACACCCGAGATGCTGCGTTCGATGGCCTCGAACCCGATCGTCATGGCCCTGGCCAACCCCGATCCGGAGATCGCCTACGAGAAGGCCGTCGTCTCGCGTCCCGACATCATCTTCGCCACGGGCCGCTCGGACTACCCCAACCAGGTGAACAACGTACTGGGCTTCCCCTATATCTTCCGCGGGGCGCTCGATGTCCGCGCTACGGAGATCAACGACGCCATGAAACTCGCCGCCGCACGGGCCATCGCCGCCCTGGCCCAGCAGCCCGTCCCGGCAGCAGTCCTGCAGGCCTACCGCCTCCAGCGGCTCGAGTTCGGGCGTTCCTACCTGATTCCCAAACCGCTCGACCCGCGGCTGCTCGCCACCGTAGCCCCGGCCGTCGCCCGGGCCGCCATGGAATCGGGAGTCGCCCGGCGTCCCGTCACCGACTGGGAGGCCTACGCCGAGGAGCTGCGCAACCGCGTGGAGCCGACCAAGTAGGCCATCTGCGGAACGCCCCGGCACACACCGGGCTCCGAACCGAAAAGGGCCCGTCCGGAATCCGGACGGGCCCTTTGCCTTGCAGCGTGAGGGTCATCAACGATTCGGCGTGATGCCGGTGACGACCTGCAGGTTCGGCAGCATGTCGCCGCCCCAATGCGCGGCATCGCCCGCCGCATTCCGGTACAGATCGACGGCAAAGTAGCCGTTCATCTCGCCGCTGGTGTCGCTGCTCCAGCCCCAGTTGCAGTGAATGTAGCGAACCGTCTCCGCACTCTCCTCGAGCTTCTGCTCCGCACCGCCGTCGGAGGGGACGAACCACAGTTCGGACTTCGTCTCCACATCCCGATAGCCGTCGATGGCCCAAACCTGGCCGCGCGACTGAAGCCCGTCGGCAATCCGCCCCGACATGCAGACCAGCTTGCCCTCCTTCAGGCTTCCGACCACCCGGTCCGCATCGTATGCGGCGACCTCATCGGCCCGAAATCCGAAATGGCGGAGGCATTCGGGCATCTTGCCGAAATCCATCGGCAGGTCGTAACGATCGCCATACTCGAGACCGAGCTGCTGGCCAATCTCCCGGTAGATGCGCGAGATCGCCACATGGTCGCCCGGACAATCCCAGACACCGCACATATCCGTATTGCGGTGCTGGCGGATCTTTTCCCAGTCGAGGTCGGCCGATGCGACCTCGGCGTCGGGATAGGTCAGGTCCATCCGCTCGGGGAAGGAACAGGCCTCCATGATCTGCGCCACGGCAGCAGCAGCCGATCCGGCCGGCGCCAGCGTACCGTCGCTCTTTCTGCAATAGGTATTGTAGGGCCAGGTGCGGTAGCCCCACTCCACCGTGATGGCGGGTTCGGCCGATTCGCCGACCGTCCGGGTCTCACGGCTCTCGACTCGTCCGGGCACATCGGGCACATCGGCCGTGAAGGGCCGGGCGCTCAACGTCTCCAACTCATCGATCAGAGCGGTCATGTAGAAGAACATGCCGCAGTAGTATCCGTTCATTCCGGGGATGAGTTTCGGATGATACGGTCCGTTCTCCGCCACGGCCAGCAGTTTGTTCACACGGCGGTCCGTCGCCACAACGGCGAATCCGTTGTCGTCGTAATTGAACACATAGAGCAGCGTATCGCGGGCATCTCCCGTCCGCATGTTTTTGCGCACGTAGAAGGATTCGTACTCCACCGTGCGCCCCAACGCCCGGCCCACCTCATCGGCCGTCCGGCGCGCCTCGTCGTAGCGTACCACCAGCCGCGACAGCGCGGCGTCCGACAATCCGGGATCGGGCACTTTCCCGTCCTCATCACTTTCACACGAGACAAGCGCTGCAGCGAAAAAAGCCAGCAGGCCCAGCATCGAGAAGAACTGTTTCATACCACTCGGTTTTAAGGAATTTTTCAGGTATCCAAAGATACGGAAAAGCATCCGGAAAATTCCCCCCCCGCAAAAAATAGTCGTCCATATATCCTATTTGTTCCGTCGAAACGGGAAAAAGTTCATTCCATCGGATATCCCGGAACAGGGCATCGGCCCTGCCGGATCAAGTCCGGCAGGGCCGATGCATGGCGACTCGGGGCCTCACGACGCCCCGCAAACAAGCGTTTCAACGCAGTGCCGACCAGTCCACCTCGTCGTAATCGGGATACTGCGCCGCACTCTGCTTCCACGCCTCATCAGGCTCGAAACGGCGGAACGTCTCCCGCGTAAGGACCTGATAGGAACTTCCGCCGGGCTCCGTGTACTCGGCAACCGACTCCCAAACAATCATCCCCGGGGTGAACGTCTCCAAATCCATCCGGTCGTCCGACTCCCCGTTCGGACCATAGGTCAGAAAGAGCTTCTCGCCCGGCCGGTAATCGAAGGTGCGCGTCTTGCGGTAGGCCGTCGGCCGGTCGGGACCGGTCATGGCCAGGCGGCCATACTCGACCAGCATCGTCCCGCTCTCGAAGAACAGCACCATTGGACCGCCTCCTCCGTCCAGCGAGCCGTCGAACCCGTAATCGAGCGTCTTTTCCCATCGCCCGTCGCGGTATTCGGAACATTCCATACGGGTCTGCTTCCAGTAGGTTCCCTCAAGCCGGTCCGCCTCCATCGTGATTCCTCCGTCGTCCTTCTCGCAGGCGGCGCATGCCGTCATCACGGCAAACATCATGAACAACTTTTTCATACAGGCCTCTATTTAATTAAGCCACACGCAAATATAAAGCAATAAACCGCTCGCCAATTAATAAAATTTCAGCGTCATACGCCACCGGACAGCGGCGGTAACAGGGTTCCAAGACGGTCAGAATGAGCCGAAGCAGCACGGGTTCACACATTTTCGGCATCAAACAGCGCCGCAAAGGCTTCGCGCGCCATCGGCCGCACCTCGCACGACCCGATCCCCGTAGGAAAGACGACATGAAGAATACCCGCCTCGCTCTTCTTGTCCTTGCCGACCTGCTGCAGGAGCTCCCCGACGGCAACCGGAGGCTCGACGGCAAAACCCAGCCGCACAAGCAACGCCCGGATCCGGTCCCGAACCGGCGGTGCCAGCACCCCGAGCCGCACGGCGGCATCGGCGACAAGCACCGTCCCCACGGCCACGGCCTCGCCGTGGTTCATCCGATCCGAGCACTTCTCGATAGCATGCGCCAGCGTGTGCCCCAGATTGAGTTTGCGCCGTTCGCCCGCCTCGTGCTCGTCACGCCCGACGATCGCAGCCTTGACCCCGACCGCCGACTCAACGATGCGCCCCAACAGCCCGGCATCCCCGCGCAGCTCCCCGAACGAGCTCCGTTCGAGCAGCTCGAAGAGCGCCCCGTCGCCGATGACCGCCGCCTTGACCGCCTCCGCCAGCCCCGCCCGGAACTCCCGGTCGGGCAACGTCGCGAGCAGCGACGGGTCGCACACTACGAAGCGCGGCTGGGTAAAGGTGCCGACCATGTTCTTGTAACCCGCGACGTTCACGCCGTTCTTGCCCCCGACCGAGGCATCGACCTGTCCCAGGAGCGTCGTCGAGACGAACCCGAAACCGACGCCCCGCATGTAGGTTGCCGCGGCGAATCCCGCCACATCGGTGACGATGCCGCCTCCCACACCGAGGATGAAGGTCTTGCGGTCGGCTCCCGCCGCGATGAGCCGGCGGCAGAGCTCCTCGACCGTGGAGAGGGTCTTGCAGCGCTCGCCGCGCCCGATGCGGACAGTCTCAAAGGGGGCCAGCAGCTCCCCGTGGCAGCGATACACCTCATCGTCCGTAACGGCGATCACCCGGCCTTCGGGCAGCAGATCGGGCAGCAAACGGGCCGCCGGACCAATATAGACATCGCTTGTACGACACACGCTGAATGCAGGCTTCATGCTTTCTCTTTTTTAAGATACCAACAAAAATAAAGATATTTCCCGAGAAATTCTTACCTTTGCGCGACAAAACACATATCTATGCAGAAACTGCGCAACATTGCGATCATCGCCCACGTCGATCACGGCAAGACGACGCTCGTAGACAAGATGATCCTGGCAGGACACATCCTGCGCGACAACTCGAAACAGACCGGAGAGTTGATTCTGGACAACAACGACCTGGAGCGCGAACGGGGCATCACGATCCTTTCGAAGAACGTTTCAGTCATCTACAAGGACTACAAGATCAACATCATCGATACGCCGGGCCACGCCGACTTCGGCGGCGAGGTCGAGCGCGTGCTGAACATGTGCGACG